>Ga0007882_10001531_pt1 | contig 13371 bp, 9 predicted proteins | sample CryBogCBH12Aug01_FD_71195 | JGI IMG/M metagenome (GOLD analysis project Ga0007882, IMG submission 71195) | Freshwater microbial communities from Crystal Bog, Wisconsin, USA - CBH12Aug09.1 | ecosystem: Environmental > Aquatic > Freshwater > Lake | place: Crystal Bog, Wisconsin, USA | collected... | reverse complement strand
TGTTTATCTGAAGAGTTCTCATGAACATGACATCGCAAAAAAATGATTACCGGTTTTTCGACGATCGGCGAAGCATTGTTATTACGAAGCCGGATCTGCCAGCACCGTGGATCAATTATCTTTCCAATGGTAATCTACACGCGTTCACCTCGCACACGGCGGGCGGCTGCCTCTGGTGGCGCAGCCCAATCAACTTTCGCGTATCGCGTTATCGCAGTTGGCAACAGCCGGGGGATGGACCGGGTTTTTCGCTCTATGTCCGCGAAGCTAACGGTACGACTTGGTCGCCTTCGTGGATGCCGACGAAAACGCCGCTCGACCATTGGCAGGCTGAACATGCTCCGGGCCGCACGACCTTCACCGGCAAACGTGGCCAGCTTGAAGTCAGCCTCACGCTCTTCATTGCACCGGACAGCGACGCGCTCGTCTGGGACATTGCGGTGAAGAATCACGGCGAAGCTATTGTCACTGCCGATTTGTTCGGTTATGTCGAACTTGCATTACTCGAATGGTTGCAGGAATGCCAGTGGGGCTACTACATCCGCAACATGCTCAAGACATGGTGGGACGCCGAAGCGCAGGCGCAGGTTTATCTCTACCATCACCAGTCGCACCCGCGATTGAAGGACATTCCGCTCGTCTATTTCGCCGCCAACCGGCCAGTGGTCAGCTCCTCTGGTGACCGGCAGGAGTTCCTCGGCGCGTATCGCACCGAACGCGATCCCATTGCCGTCCAGCGCGGCAATTGTGAGGGAGGACAACTCTGGTGCGGTGATCCGTGCGCAGCGGTGCAAGTGAAATTTGCCGTTGCGCCCGGCGCAACAGAGCGCGTGGCGTTCTTCTTCGGCCTGATTCCGCACGCCATGGGCAATTTCACCGAGGCCAAAAGGCAATTGCCCGCCATGCTCGCGCAATTGCGTGCGCCGGGCTGGGTGGACGCGCAGCGTGCCAAGCTTGAAGCTTGGTGGGCAGAGCATTTCGCCGCCTTTGATTGCCAGCTTCCCGACGCCAACATCGAGCGGCAGGTCAAAACCTGGTCGCCGGTCAACTCTGTTCACACGGGCCGTTACTCGCGTTCGTTCAGCCAGAACGCCTCCGGTTTGCGCGGCTTTGGCTACCGCGACACCGCGCAAGACATGCTGGCCATTGCGTATCGCCGACCGGCTTGGGCGCGCGAGGAGTTTATCCGGCTGCTTCGGCATCAGTTCGCCGACGGTCACGCGGTTCACACTTATTTCCCGGAAGACAAGCAAGCGCCATGGCGTACGATTCACAGTGACGATCATCTCTGGCTGCCGCTGGTGGCCCACGCGCTAGTAGCCGAAACCGGCGACTTGAAGCTACTCGACGAGCGTACACCGTTTCTGGCCGAAAACGGCGTGGACGCCGGTCCGAACGCAACCGTATGGGAGCATCTGTTGGTGGCACTTGATTTCACAGCGAGCAAGTTGGGCGCGCACGGCATTCCGTTGACACTGCACAGTGATTGGAACGATTGCATTGGTCGCTTCGCGCGCAAAGGTAAAGGTGAATCCGTCTTTGCCGCGCAACAATATGTTTTTGTATTGCGGCAAATGGCAGAACTTGCGGCTGCGAAGAGTGATTTAGATGCTTGGGGAAAAATTAATCGAATGCTTAACAGCCAGCTTCGCGACCTAACCCGTAACTGCTGGGACGGCGAGTGGTGGGTGCGTGGTTTTGACGATGACGGTTTGCCGCTTGGCTCGAAAACATCCAGGCATGGGAATATCTGGCTCAACTCGCAGAGTTGGTCGGTCCTCGCCGGCATTGGCTCGCGGGAACAGCAGATCGCCGCGATGGATTCAGTATACAGACTCTTGAACACGGAGCGCGGCATCAAGAAGATTCACCCGAGTTTTCCGACATATCCGGAAGAAATGGACGCCTTCGTTGGTTACTCGCTGGGCTGTGGCGAGAACGGCGCGATTTTCTGCCACGCAAACACTTGGGCCATCATCGCTGAGGCGCTGCTGGGTCGGGGTGAACGGGCTTGGCAATATTTTCGCCAACTGGTGCCGCATCTGGCGCTGCAAAGTGCCGGATTGGAACGATACCAAGCCGAGCCTTATGCGTGGGCGAGCAGCATTGTCGGGCCGGAGAATCCGCGCTTCGGCTGGGCTAATGTTCCGCACGTCACCGGCACCGCGGCGTGGATGGACATTGCCGCCACCCAATTTCTTCTCGGCATCCGCCCGGAATTGGACGGCTTGCGTATCGCTCCGGTGCTGCCGGCGGGGTGGAAAGGACTTACTGTCACGCGCATGTTCCGTGGCTGCAAAGTCGAGATTCAAGTTAGTCGAGGTGATGGCGGTATCAGGGTTGAAAGCCAGAAACTTACCAGCCCCATTATCCCAGTTGAAATGTTGAAGGGGTACAGGCAAGTCCAGGTGAAGCTACAAATTCCATGATGAACTCATTCGCCAAAACGTTAGGCCAATCTTCCCGAGAAAAACTTTCAGTCTCGTTAAATCCTGATTGGCGGGATATCGGCAAACCGTTTCGCCACAGCTGGGCTTCCATCGGCAACATAGACCAGTTCCGCTGGCTGGCGCGCGCCGATGTGCAGCGACATCTCGCCATGGCTCGGGATGAACTCGGCCTAAAGCATGTCCGCGCCGCCGCCATGTATTCGCCGGAGCTCAGGGTCTGGGGAAATGATATTGCTGATTGGCGCAAGCCCGCCATCGAGAAAACCAGACGAGCCAACTGGCAACTGGTGGACATTTCCATAGAGTCATTGATCGAAATTGGCTTGAAACCGATTTATACCACCTGTTTTACACCGGCTGATTTCACCGGCGACCCGACCGTTTGCTGGCCGGACCGCAACCACATCGGTATGCCCCGCGATTTGAATCAGTGGTCTGAATTTGTATCTTCGGGAATCCGGCATCATCTTGCCCGTTATGGGCGAACCGAATTGCGTTCGTGGTATTTTGAGTGCTGGAATGAGCCGAATCTAAAAGGATGTTTTTTTGGAGGAACAAAAGAGGAGTTTTTCCAATTGTGGTCAGCGACCTGGCGAGCGGTGAAATCGGTTGATCCGGAACTCCGTTTTGGCGGCCCATCCACTGCCCGCGGCGAATGGATTCCGGAATTTTTGGATTTCACGGCAAAGGATGGCACTTCACCCGACTACTTAATTTCCCATATTTACAATAATGATTCAGAGTCCGCGCCATTATCACCTTTTGACGGCCCCGCCAGCTACAAGGTGAAAGATTCACCCCATTTTGCCAGCGGCGTGATTCGCGGTATGCGAAGCGAGTTGAACCGGCGAGGTTGGACTGGCGAAATTCACTGGAACGAATGGGGGCGTTCTTGGTTTATACAGGATGACCTGCGGGAATCCGCCCTTGAGGCGGCGTTTATCGCCAAAACCATGTGTGAAATCTCGCAGGAGGCGGACATATTCAGCTACTGGTGCTTGAGTGACATCTATGACCAAATGGGCTTTCAATCATCGGAATTTCAAGGCCATTACGGCATGTTGAGCCTGCATGGTTTGCGCAAACCTAGCTGGCAAACCCACGTTTTGTTAGGCCGGCTTGGGCAGAATTCTGTGCCGGTCACCGGCGGAACTGAACTGGTTAATGCGGTTGCGACTCGCAGCGTGGATCGCGCGCAAATTTTGGTTTACGCCCATCCAACAACCTTGGGCGAAACGGCGAAAACGCACCGCATCGAAGTCTCACTCCCGCGGAATGCGAAAGCACCCCGACTTTTCCGCATCGGCGCGAAGGATAACAACATTCTCGCCAACTGGCGGGTGCTCGGCGCGCCGCCCTATCCGACAGCATCACAAATTGCCCAGCTGCGGGCTGAAAACTCGCTGTGTGAATCAGCCAAAAATTTTCTAGTGGAAACTAACAAGGCGACCTTTGAGATGGAATGTCCGGGGGTTGCCTTGATTGAATGTTGAATATGATTTGCATGAATCCAAGCGCCAAACATCCTTCCTCATTAAATCTGTTATCAGCAACCTCAAAAATTGATTTTGCATGATAACTCTTTCTCCGGAACAAAGCTCAACGGAATTGCGCCGGCCCTGGAAGAACGGCATCGCCGTGGGCCGCGCGTTTGATCTGACTCGCGCCGACCTGATCGAACATCTCTCCTGGCTCCAGCGTGAGGTCGGCTTCCGCACCTGCCGATTCCATGCGATTTTTCATGATGACATGGCCGTCGTGCGCCGGCGTAAGGACGGTTCGCTTGCGTATCAATGGCATCAAGTGGACAAAGTTTATGACTCACTTTTGGCCATAGGCTTGAAACCGTTCGTCGAGTTGAATCCCATGCCGGCTGCGCTGGCATCCGGCACGCAGACGATGTTTCATTACCAGATGAATGTCACGCCTCCGCGCGATTGGAAGGAATGGCATGATCTGGTTCGCGCGTTCGCCGCCCACTGTGTCGAGCGGTATGGACTGACCGAGGTTCGACAATGGAATTTCGAGGTTTGGAATGAACCTAATCTCTCGGCATTTTGGAGCGGAACGAAGGACGAGTATTTCCAGCTTTACGCCCATGCCGTTCGTGCCGTCAAATCGGTGGATAGTGAAATTCCTGTCGGTGGCCCCGCCTCCTCCAAAGCTCATTGGCTCGTCGACCTCATCGGCTATTGCCACACCAACGGGGTGCCGCTGGATTTTATTTCCACGCACCTTTATCCGCAGGATGAATTTGTGGAATATGAAAGTCGTGCGAACAGCCCGCACCCAGCGGGGGAATTTTTCTCTGCCGTTGTGCATGAAGCACGGCAAACGGTTGCGGCGTCGCCCATGCCGCATTTGCCGGTCCACTGGACGGAATGGAACACGCAGCTCGCCACTTCCGCCGCTGATGTGACCTGGTGTGAAAATCGGTTTGTGGACAGTCTGCCTGGAGCATCGTTTGTCGCACGGCACATGATGGAACTGGATGACGCGGCGGAGACTTTCACTTTCTGGGTCGCCAGTGACATCTTTGAAGAAGGGCCTATTTCAAATGCCCCGTTTAGTCATACCTACGGTTTGCTGACGATTCACGGCATTCCCAAAGCCACGGCAAATGCCTTTAGGCTTTTGGAAAGATTGCGTGGCCGGCGAATTGGCTTCACCCCCGATTCACCCCTGCCGAAGTTTTGCGGTGGCGTTGCCACGCAAGAAACAGATTCCATTCATGGATTGCTTTGGAACGATGTGCCGCCGGAAGTGCGCAACGGCATTTCGTGGCGCGACTCGTTGCAACTGGCTTTGCCCGCGGACGAAACAAATGCCGCGTGGATTGTCACGACCAGCCACATCCGAGCTGGCGCGGGCAGTCCTTTCGAGACTTGGGAAGCTATGGGCAAACCCTTGAATATTTCGCCGACCCAACTCACGTTGCTCCGCCACGCCGCCCAGCCGGCCATGAAAGCTTCGTTGATCGCCCCGGCTTCCGCCACGCTTACGCTGCCGTTCACCCTGGGACCGAATGAAGTGCTGCACATTGAATTTCGACGATTAGGGTCAATCGCCGCGGCAAAAACCACCGAGCTATCCTTGGCGGAAACAGTCAAGGTTGAAGCCCAGCTGGGTGCAAAATCACGCGCGTAAATTTTAGATCATGAAAATAATGTTTTACGAACTGCACAACATCGCCGAACTCGATTCCCAGTCAAGCTACCCCGGCCCGCTGGTGCGGAGAATTCCGAAGACCTTAGCCGAGGCGCTGGAAAACGGCGCTATCGTGGCGGAAGACGCGGCTTTGAGTGAAGTTCGTTTTGTGGTTGAGAAAGGCCGCCGTCTCGCGATTTCGTTGAGTTCGCTTGGTGGTCGCGACCTGTTTATCTACCGCGGTGATCTTCTCCAGAACCATGTCATTCTGCCCGCCAGCGGCGTCCATCGCCAGGTTCTTGATTTCGAGAACGACAACTTTGCGAAGTTGCGTCCGGAAGCCTTTAAGGGAAATATTTTCTCGCGCAATGTCTGGCGCGTGGTGCTTGATGGGCCGGTATTATTTCACGGTCTCGACCTTATGGGGTGCACCATCCGCGCGCCGCGCGCGCATGAAAAACCAGCCTGCCGCTGGCTGGCCTATGGTTCATCCATCACCCAAGGCTTCTCGCCTGTCACCCGGCAGCAATGTTATGTCGCGCAAACGGCCCGGTATTTGGGGGTGGATGTGCTTAACCTTGGCCTGTCAGGATCGTGCTTTTGTGAACCAGCGTTTGCTGACTATCTGGCATCGCGTGATGACTGGGATTTCATCACCTGCGAACTGGGCGTCAACATGCGCACCGCGTTCTCACCGGAGGAATTTCATCGGCGTGTGGCGTATCTGGTCAAAACGCTCACGACGCGACAGCCCAAAAAACCCGTGGTTTTAATCACTCCCTTTACGAGCGATGTGGATTTTCTGATTGAACCGGATCTGGCTGCTAGAAACACCACTGCGTTCCGGGTAAGTCTGCGCCAGATTGCCGGTGAGTTCGCCCGCCATCAGGTTCACCTCATCGAAGGCACGGAATTGCTGCCTTCCTTTTCTGGATTATACTGCGATTTAGTTCACCCCAGCACAGCCGGCCATTCAATGATCGCCGAGAAGTTGGCGGCACGCTTGCGAAAGTTGATTCCGAAATGAAACTCACACCAGAAAACCCTTGTTTTGATCGTGACCTCGGCGGCACAACCGTCCGCTACACCCGCTGTCCGCGCACAGGCATCGTGGAGTTTACCTGTTTTCCCACCGCACTCAAAAGCCGGCTGGTGCCGCAGCGCGAATTCTTGGCCGGGCCGCACATTGACGGCCTGCCGGAGCGCTGGAAGCCGATCTATGCGCAGACGCCGGAATGGCTGGTGCAATTTAAACTCGCCGGCACGCCCGAGCCTAACGGGCATCAGGCTGAACGCAGTTTGCGCGGTTCATCCGACTTGTGGGAGTTGAAGCTGCAAGATTTCTCCTTGCAGGATAAACCAAACAGTGATGTGAGAATCATCACTCAACTTGTCCACCCGCGCGGCTTCCAGTTGCGACATGTCCTTTACTGGTGCCAAGGCCAGCCGTTTTTTCAGGTTCATGCCGAATTCCACAACCCGACCTCCGAAGCAATCACTCTGGATTATCTGCCCAGCTTTTCACTGGGTGGCGTGACGCCGTTTCATCCCGGCGAAGCGCCGGAGCAGTTGCGGTTGCATCGGTTTCGCTCCGCGTGGAGCGCCGAGGGACGACACGAAAGTCTGCTCCTGGAAGACCTCCATCTGGAACGCTCGTGGGGTAATTTCAGCCGCCGCATTGAGCGCTTCGGCCAGCTGGGCTCATTGCCCGTGCGCCAATTTTTTCCGTGGGCCGCGCTTGAAGACACCAGCGCCCAGGTGATGTGGGGCGTGCAACTGCCTGCGCCCGGTTCATGGCATCTCGAAGTCGGGCGATCCCAAGATAAGGTGACGCTTTCGGGCGGATTGCCCAGCCGCGATTTTGGCGAATGGTGGAAGACCGTTGCGCCGGGCGAAAGTTTCTCCACGCCGCCCGCCGTGCTGGCCTGCGTTCACGGAAATGTGGACGACCTTTGCGCCGCACTAACCGAATTCCAAGTTGCAGCGGCCAACCGCCAGCCCGCTTGGGATCATTCCTTGCCGGTCATTTTCAACGAATGGTGTTCGTCGTGGGGCAATCCCACCCATGAAAATGTGATGATCACGGCGCGGCAGTTGGCGCAAACCCGCACCCGCATTTTGGTCATTGATGACGGTTGGGCGGACAAGCCCGAAGGACAGGAAATCCAGTTCAATGGCGATTGGAAGGTGAACCAAAAACGATTCCCCGGCGGATTGAAGCCAACCTGTGATGCTATCCGCGCGCTGGGCCTGATTCCCGGAATTTGGTTCGAGATGGAAGCCGCCACGCAAGGGACGGAAGCGTTTGCCCAACTGGATCGTCATCTGCATCGTAATGGTCGCGTGCTGCAAGTCGGCTCACGGCATTTTTGGAATTGGCGTGATCCGCTCACGCAGGAATATCTGGCGGAAAAATTGATTGAACGACTTCGCGCGGATGGCTTCGGTTATTTGAAAATTGACTACAACGACACCTTGCCCGCCGGCGTGGACGGCGCGGAATCGCCGGGCGAAGGTTTGCGACTGCAACTCGAGGCCGGTCAGCAATTCATCGCCCGCATTCAGCGCGAATTACCGGAACTGCTCATTGAAAACTGCTCGTCCGGCGGACACCGGCTTGAACCGTCATTTCAGGCGTTATGCGCGATGGGATCTTTCTCCGACGCGCACGAAACGCCCTCCATTCCGATCATCGCCGCCAACCTGCACCGGCTGATTTTGCCGCGCCAGTCACAAATCTGGTGCGTCGTTCACGCCCGCGACTCGCTGCAACGCCTCCGTTACGGCCTCGCCGCCACCCTGCTGGGGCGCGTCTGCCTGTCCGGTGAAATGCACACGCTCAACGCCGAACAGCGCGCGGAGATCAATGCCGCGCTGGAATTTTACGAAAAAGCCACGACGGTCATCCGCGACGGGCGCAGCCGGATTCACCGCGCCATGAACGTCAGTTGGAACGAGCCGCGCGGTTGGCAGGGGGTCATGCGGCACACGCCGCAAACTGCGCTGGCCGTCATCCACGCGTTTGGTTCGGATGTGCCACTTTTACCGGAAGTGCCTTTGCCCGCCGGCAACTGGCGCATTGCAGCACAGTATGGCGATTTAACCGGAACGGCCATTACCGGGAATGCATTAAGTGCCGGTGCGATGAAACCGTTTTCGGGTGGCGCAATTTTGCTGCAACGTGTTTGAAGAATTACGGCATGCGAAAAAGCCAACTCAACTCAATGCGCTGGAGGGTGTTTTTTCTGCTCGCGCTAGGGCTGTTGCCGCTCGCGGGATGCCAGAATCTCGGTTCATCCACGCCTTCCGAGTCACGGTTTACCTTGCGACGCGGCGGGTTGATAGTGGTCATTGAGACCGCACCGCAGGAATACCTGACTAAATTCGGTCCGCGTTTTGACCGTACCGCCGTGGTGCGTCAGGTGACGCTCAGGGGACGCGAGTTTCTCGGCGAATGGGGATTACCGGATGAGTTTGGCATCAACGGCGACGGGGTGCTGGGCTACTGCAACGCCCCGATCGGCGGTGAGTTTGTCAAAATCGGAGTGGGCCGGCTGGTGCGGGATATCACGAACAATTACACCTTCTGGCAGCGTTATCCGGTGGGCAAGCTTTTCGCGGTTGAAGCGAGCGCGACAAAAAAAAACCTCAGCGTCTTGCAATCATCCGATGATGTTCTGCCCTGGCGATACCGCTATAAAAAAACATATGAGTTGGTTGCTGATGATGTTTTGGGAATTCGTTACCAACTGACCAATGCCGGCACCAACGCGTGGTCTTTTGAACATTACAATCACCACTGGTTTGCGCTGGATCATGCCCCAGTCGGGCCGGCCTACGCGCTGGAAACGGGCTTTGCTTTGCCGACGGGAGATACCACATTCACTTGCGAAGGCCGACGGTTGGGTTTGCGCAGTGCCGTGCCAACCAATAGCTCCTGCTATCTTGCCGGCGAATTAATCGGAGTCACTGCGTTCCAAAACCATTTCACGGTGAGGCTTCACGACCAAGCAAAGGTCTCATTTCAAGGCGATTATGCCCCGGCCCGTTTTGCGGCTTACGCTGCGCCGGAAGGGTTTTGTCCCGAAGTATTTCAGCGCGCCGAGGTTCTGCCCGGCAAAACGGTGGCCTGGTCCGTGCGTTATCAATTTGTGCCCCAACAGCCATGAGCGACCCAACCGCTTCATCCAAGTCGGCCGCACCTACGTCGCTTAACCGACTATGGTTGCTGCTGAAGTCTGAGAAGCAGCACCTGTGGCGCGGCGTATTCTTTCAATTCTGGCAGACGGTCAGCTATATTCCGTTCTATGCGGCGGTCGGCATCTTCATTGACAAGGTGCTCAACAACGCCGCGTTCACGGTCGAGCAAAAGTTGAAATGGATCGGCGTCTATGCGCTGGCCAACCTGCTACTCTGGCCGTTGCACGGCTGGTTCACCGTTCGCGCCTTCGCCGATACGCAGCGGCTCGTGCGCTCGGCGGTCGCGCATCTGCGGCGATTGGTCGTGGACCAATTGCAGCGCATGTCCATGAGCTACTTCACCCGCAAAGGTTCGGGCGCTCTCTCGAACCAGATGACCGTGGATCTGAACCGTGTCGAAACTTTTCTCTCGCTCTTGGTCAACCAGATCATCACTTCCGTTTTGATCGGCATCGCCACGCTGGTTTATCTGCTATTCAAAAATCCGTGGCTGGGCGGGCTGGCGCTGCTGGCCGCGCCGTTGCAAATCGCCTTGCTGCGGCTCATGAGTGCGCGAGTGAAGCGCGCAAGTCAAGGTATGCAGCAAAGCGGCGAGGTGTTTTCCTCGCGCATCGTCGAATTCATTGCCGGCATGAGGCTCACGAAAAGTTTCGGCAACGAGATGATCGCCGCCGAGCGTTTGAGCCGCGACATTGAGGACCTCAAGGAGCGCGGCTACGAGGCGAGCATCGTGCTACGCTGGTTGTCCCTCGCGGTGCAATTCATCTGGGAATACACCGGCGCGCTCATCTGGTGCGCCGGCGGCATGATGTATCTTTATCACCGCATCAGCCTCGGCGACCTCGTGGCGTTCACGGGACTAATCGGCTTCGTGCGGCAGGGCATGATGTCGCTCTTCAACGCCTACGAAAGCTGGAGTCAGGCGCGGCCCGGCATGGAGGCGATTCTGGAACTGCTCGATTCGGATGAACTGGAAGGCTACCAGTCCGTGCAAAGCCAGGTGGAAATCAAAGGCAGTATTTCGTTACGCAATGTCGAGTTTCGCTATCCGCGCGCCGAATCCAAAGCCGTGTTGCAGGACATCAATTTGGAAATCCCCACCGGCCAGCGCATCGGCCTCGTCGGCGAAACCGGCGCGGGCAAAAGCACGCTGCTGGAGTTGATTATGGGTTTCTATCAGCCGACCACCGGCGAAATCCGCTACGACGGAAAACTGGTTTCCCAAATCGGTTTGCGCCAATTGCGCCGGCATATCGCCATCATGAGTCAGGATGCCTTCATCTGGAATACGACCGTGCTGGAAAATATCCGCTATGGTCGCCCCGGCGCGACGGACGCCGAGGTAATGGATGCGGCGCGCAAGGCGCAGGCGCATGAATTCGTTCAATCGCTGGCGGAAGGTTATCAAACCGTCTGCGGCGAGCGCGGCTCGAAACTTTCTGGCGGCCAGCGCCAGCGCATCGCGCTCGCCCGTGTCTTTCTTCGCAACCCGCGCATTATCGTGCTAGACGAGCCGACCAGCGCGCTGGATGTGGAAACCGAGGCGCGGTTGTTGGAAGACCTCGACCAGCTTTGCCAAGGGCGCACGACTTTCATCGTCGCCCATCGGCTCTCCACGCTGCGCGATGTGGACCGCGTGTTGGTGTTCAGCCAGGGCCGCATTGTTGAGGACGATTCACCGGCGAAGTTGCTGGTCAAGGATGTAGGCCATTTCCGCCGGCTGCATTTGTTGCAGGGCGTCACCGCAGCGCCATGATTTACTGCCGTAAAAATTGAACATAAATTTATGAGAAAAGCCCTTATGATCTGGGGTGGTTGGGACGGCCACAGTCCCTTGCAGTCGGTGGAAAAGTTCGCGCCCTTTTTGCGCTCTTCGGGATTCGAGGTGCGGCTGGAAAACTCGCTGGAGGTGCTGCTGGAGGCGGATTATCTGAAGACGGTTTCGTTGATCGTGCCCTGCTGGACGATGGGCGAATTGCGCCCCGATCAGGAGAAGGGGTTGCTCGAGGCCGTTCGCGCCGGGGCAGGGATTGCGGGTTGGCACGGCGGCATGGGTGATGCCTTTCGAAACAGCCCTGCCTACCAGTGGATGACGGGCGGACAGTTCGTGGCTCATCCCGGCGGGCCGATTCACTACGCGGTGAGGTTCACCAATCTCGACCATGAAATCACGCGAGGGTTATCGGACTTCGAGATCCAAAGTGAACAATACTATATGCATACCGATCCAGGGAATCAGGTTTTGGCGGTTACGATATTTTCTGGTGAGCACGAAGGCGCGAATTGGATTGCCGGCACGGAGATGCCCGTGCTCTGGACACGCAAATGGGGGGCTGGTCGGGTGTTTTATTGTTCACTCGGACACCAGCCAGGAGAATTTGATATTCCTCAGGTGGGCGAGGTCGTCCGCCGCGGCCTATTGTGGGCGGCTCGTTGAATCAATGAATTTCATACGCATTTACTCGCATGAAAAAAACAAAGGTTGGAATCATCGGTTGTGGCAACATATCCGACGCCTACTTCAGCACGAATCGGCGGTTCGACTTTTTTGAAATTTTAGCCTGTGCGGATATTGATACGAGCCGCGCTGCTGAAAAGGCGCAGAAGTGGGGTGTCTCGACCGGATGCACCGTGGACGAGTTGTTGCAAAATTCCGAGGTGGAATGTGTCATTAACCTGACCGTTCCCCGCGCACATGCGGCGGTGGCACGCCGTTGCCTTCAGGCGGGCAAAAGCACTTATTCTGAAAAGCCGTTTGCGCTAAATCGCGAAGAAGCCCGGGAGTTGATTGAGTTGGCTGCCCGCCTAGGACTTCGTCTGGGTTCAGCACCGGACACCTTTCTGGGAGGAGGGCATCAAACCGCACGCAAGCTAATTGATGACGGCGCTATCGGCCGCCCTATCGGTGGATCGGCTTTTATGGTCTGTCATGGCCACGAGAACTGGCATCCTTCTCCCGAGTTTTATTATCAGCCCGGCGGTGGGCCGATGTTTGACATGGGGCCTTATTACCTCACGGATCTGGTGCAGTTGCTTGGGCCGGTTAATGGTGTGACGGGATACGCCAACAAAAGTTTTGACCGGCGCACCATCACCTCGCAGCCGCTCGCCGGGAAAGTGATGGAGGTCGGGATTCCCACGCACCTCGTCGGCGCGCTGGAGTTTGTAAATGGCGCAGTCATCTCGCTGGTCATGTCCTTCGACGTCTGGGCGCACCGCCTGCCTCAGCTCGAAATTTACGGCACAGCGGGCAGCTTGTTTTTGCCCGATCCCAACGGCTTCGGCGGCCCGGTGATGTTGCAGCGCGCTGGCGAGGAACTGCAGGAAATGCCCCTGACCCACGGCTTCACCGAAAACTGCCGCGGCATCGGCATGGCCGACATGGTGCAGGCCATGCGCTCCGGTCGGGATCATCGCTGCAACGAACGGCTTGCCTTTCACGTGCTGGACGTCATGCAAGCCTTTCACGAGTCGGCGGCTATGGGGCGGCGAGTAGAATTGGTCAGTTGTTGCGAACGACCAGCGATGTTGCCGACTGGATTGCCGACTGGAAAACTTGATGCCTAGATTTTCT
>Ga0007882_10001526_pt1 | contig 13447 bp, 12 predicted proteins | sample CryBogCBH12Aug01_FD_71195 | JGI IMG/M metagenome (GOLD analysis project Ga0007882, IMG submission 71195) | Freshwater microbial communities from Crystal Bog, Wisconsin, USA - CBH12Aug09.1 | ecosystem: Environmental > Aquatic > Freshwater > Lake | place: Crystal Bog, Wisconsin, USA | collected... | reverse complement strand
TGTCTTCGGTATGGGCCACTCCCCAGACCTCCTTGAGGATCACCTTGTGGGTCAGAACGTGGTCTGGGCGACGGGCCAGGAAGGTCAGCAGTTCCCATTCCCGCTTGGACAGGCGGACTTCATCGCCATTGCGGGTGACAATGCGGCGGCTCAAATCGATCTTCACGGGCCCCGCCGCGATAATCTCTTCCGTATCCTTGATGGCGTAAGGCCGAAGCACCGCGCGAACGCGAGCCATCAACTCGGCGACACCAAACGGCTTGGCGATGTAATCACTTGCACCACGGTCCAAGGCCTCGACCTTGTCCAATTCCTGTGCCCGCACAGACAGCACGATGATCGGCATTTCGGAGTTTTCACGAACGGCACTGATGACTTCCTGGCCATCCAGGTCAGGTAGCCCGAGATCAAGGATCAGCAGATCCGGCTTCTCAATGCGAGCGGCCTCAATTCCTTGAAGGGCATTCTCGGCCTCAATCACCTCGTAGCCGTTGGCTGTGAGTGAAATGCGCAGAAATTTGCGGATCTGCGGCTCATCATCGATCACCAGGATGCGGGCGCTCATCAGATGACTCCCTGTTCGGCTTGCGCACTTATTTTGGCCGCCATTTCATCGGTCTCCGGTTGCAGCGGCATATGAATAATGATGGCCGTACCTGCGTCGTGAAGCCCTGGCTCGGCCTTGATGAGCCCCCCATGCGCCTCGATGATGCCACGGCAGATGGCCAGCCCGAGACCGGTTCCCGCCGTTTTGGAATCGCCTCGATCAACCCGATAAAACATATCAAAGACCTTTTCAGCCGCCTCCCGCGGAATGCCCGGCCCCTGGTCAATGACCTCAATGGCCACGTATTGGGAAAGCTTCTTTGCCCAGACTTTAATGGTGGAGCCCTGCGGAGCATACTTACAGGCGTTCTCCAGAAGATTGAAAAACACTTGTTCCATCAGGACCGGATCGACGCGCAACAAGGGGACATCTGGATCTATGTCCATTTTGATGACATGGGCGCGCGCAAGCCGGTGTGTTCGGGCGATGGCCGTCCCCAGAATGTCCCTCAGGTCGGCCCAATCTGTCTTCGGCTTCATCGCCCCTGCCTCCAGTTTGGTCATGTCGAGCAGGTTTTGGACGAACCGGTTCATGCGTTCGGCTTCATCCTGGATCGTCTGGGTCAGTTCGTCGCGGCTGCCGGCGTCTATCATGTCGTTGTAATTCTGCAAACTTGAAGCAGCCCCCATGATGGAGACCAGCGGCGTCCTGAGGTCGTGCGACAGCGAGGACAACAGCGCAGACCGCAGGCGCTCACGTTCGGTGGCAACGCGGGCCGTCTCGATGTCGGCCACCAGCGTGGTCCGCTCGACCGCCACAGCCGCCTGATCAACCAATGTCTCAAGCAGACGCATCTGCTCGGGGGACAGCATGTCGGCGTCCTCCATCATCTGCACGCCGAGAACCCCGAGCGAACCTCGCGATGTCTTCAGCGGCAGAAACAACCAAAGGGAGGCCGGCAGCGTCGCCGAACCGCGGCCCGCCGGCTTGCCCTGGGCCCACGCCCATTCGGCCGCCGCCGCGGATTTATCATCAATTTGGTCTTCAGGTGGGTATCCGGCGGCAATGGCCAGGCCGCCGTCTCCCGGCAAAAGAACCAGCGATTTTCCGGCGATGGTCGCGGCGACATGGTGTACGACCGCCCACAGCACATCGTCCAGCGTCACCGCCGCAGTGACCTTGCGACCGAAATCATAAAGATTGCCGGTGCGCCGGGCGCTCTCACGGCTGGCAAGAATTTGGCCACGCAAACGGCTCGCCATGTTAGAAACAATTACCGCCACGATGAGAAAGAACACCAAAGTCAGGATGTTCTGAGTGTCGGAGATTGAGAAGCTCCACTTCGGCTCCGTGAAGAAAAAGTCGAAGATAAGAAAGCTGGCAATTGAGGTCAGTATGGCTGGTTTCAAGCCAGACCTCATGGCAACCACCATTACCGCCAGCAGGAATGTCAGGGAGATGCTGGCGACAGGCAGCCAGTGATCAATGATGAAGCCCAAACCGGTTGCAACCGACATGCAGAGAAACGCGATCAGGTAGCCACGCCAATCGGGTGGCAGGGTCGGGCTCTGCGGTCTGACAAGTGGCGGGGGGCTTTCCTCATCCTCCCCCCCGACCACGAACACATTGAAGTCACCGCTTTCGGCAAACAGCCGTTCGGTCACCGACTTGCCAAAACGCCAGCGCTTTGGCCGCGAACGACCGACGAAAATTTGCGTTGCATTGCGTTCGCGGGCAAAGGCCAAAATGGTGGCGACGATATCGTCGCCTTGCAGCTGCACCGTTTCGCCGCCAAGCTGCTGGGTCAGGCGCAACGCTTGGGTAACACGGTCCTTGTCAGCCTCGGTCAGGGTGTAGGAGCGGGATGTCTCCACCGTGACCGCCATCCAGGCCGCACCTCGCCGTTCCGCTGAGCGCTTAGCCACCCGCACCAACCGGGTCGCATCAACTTGCGCCTCGACATACACCACGATCCGCTCGCGGGTCGGCCATGGTCCGGCAATGGCATGTGCCCGCATATAGTCGACCATCTGCGCGTCGACCCTCTCGGCGGCATGGCGCAGGGCCATTTCGCGCAAAGCCGTCAGAGTGCCGGCCGAGAAGAAATTGCCCGCCGCCCGCTGTGCCTGTTCGAAACCGTAAACCTTGCCCTCGTGCAGGCGCTTGATCAGATCCTGTGGCGGCAGATCAATGAGTTCGATCTCATCGGCAGAGGATAAAACGCTGTCCGGCAGGGTCTCGCGGACCTTGACGCCTGAAATCTGCTCAACAATGTCATTGAGGCTTTCCAGATGCTGGATATTCAGTGTGCTGTATACATCGATACCCGCGGCAAGCAGTTCCTCGACATCCTGCCAGCGTTTGAGGTGACGCGAGCCCGGCACGTTGGTGTGAGCCAACTCATCGACCAGTGCCAGTTGCGGGTGCCGGACAAGTATCGCGTCGAGGTCCATTTCCAGGAACGCTTTGCCGCGATATTCCATCGGTCGTGACGCCAGGATATCGAGGCCCTTAACCTGAGCTTCGGTTTCGCGTCGACCATGGGTTTCGACGATGCCCGCGACGACATCCACCCCCTCACCCTTGCGATCCCGTGCTGCCTGAAGCATGGCATAGGTCTTGCCGACGCCAGGAGCAGCGCCAAGAAATATTTTCAGCCGACCGCGCGACTCGGCCTTTGCGGCAGCCAAAAGAGCATCGGGGGACGGGCGGTCATCGCGTCCGTCATTCATTCTTCATTTTCCGTTTTACTTGCCAACGATCATCTAAAATTGACCTTGTCTGTTCTTGATCTGTTCTCAGGCGGTAGCCAGCAGCCGGTTCGGTAACGATAATGGTGGGGCACGATGGCGTTCTCTCCAGTTTTTCCCTCAATTGCATGATGTATCCGCGGAGGTAGGTGATAGCGTTGCCGCGGACATGTCCCCAAACTGTCTTAACAAGAAATTGATGGGGCAGGACATGATCGGGTCGGGAGGCCAAGGTCTTCAGAAGGTCAAATTCGCGTTTTGTAAGGTGAATGTCCCGGCCATCGCGGGTGACCCGACGTTCGGCAAGGTCGATGCGAACGTCACCGGCCTCCACAATCCGAGGAGCATCCCTGGGCTGAACCTTTCTAAGAGCGACGCGCACCCGCGCAATTAACTCTCCGATGCTGAACGGTTTGACGACGTAATCGTTTGCACCAAGATCCAGGACTTTAACAATCATCACCTCATCAGCGCACTCAGAAAGGATAATAGTGGGGACTGTGCCCTTGTTCTCCAAGACGGCAAGAAACTCCGGGCCAATCATGGCGGGCTGGCCAAGGTCGAGGATGACGAGGTCAAATTCACGCTCTTGCCAGAAACGGATGCCGGCTGGCTTTCTTTCCGCCTCCTCCACCAAATGTCCGATAGCTCGCAGATTGATGCCGAGAAACCTGCGGATTTTAGGATCTTCATCGATGATCAGGATGCGTGCCATGCTCGCGTTCCTGGTCCGTGGTCATGGGCGAGCGGCGATTGCACTGCCGCTCGCCCTATAGACGCTACTTCGGCTGCCAACGCTCATCGAGAGCGAGGTTGAGCCTCAACACATTGACCCGGCCTTCACCGAGGAAACCAAGTGACCGCCCCTCGGTGTGAACGGCCACCAGCGCGCGGAGATCGTCCTCGGAAATTTTGCGGGCGGCGGCGACACGGGGAAGCTGGTATTCGATGGCCGCCGGAGAGACGTGCGGGTCAAGTCCACTGCCGGACGAGGTGACCAGATCGACGGGGACTTGTCCCCGAGCGTGAGGATTCTCCGCCTTGAGTTGATCCACCAGGGCCTGGGTCCCCTCGATGTAGGTCTTTGAGGTCGGCGCCGCATTGGAGGCCCCGGAATTGGCGGCGTTATAAGGCGCCGGCACCGTCTTGGTGGAATCGTTCGGGTCGGTATCGGTGGTTGCCGAAGGCCGGGGATGGAAATATTCCGCTTTAGAGAACCCCTGGGCGATCAACTCGGACCCCACCACATGGCCGTCCCTCTCGATCAGGCTGCCGTGAGCCTGATGCGGAAAAAGGGACCCGGCGACGGCGGTCATGGCCAGGGGGTAGCCAAGCCCCAGCACCACGGTCAGAACCAGGGTGAGAAGGATTGAAGGAACAATTTGCTTAATCATGTGTTTCTCTCCCGGATCAGGCGAGGCCGAGGGCCGCGACCAGTAGGTCGATCGCCTTGATGCCGATGAAGGGGACAACGATGCCGCCAAGGCCGTAGACCACGATGTTTCTGCGCAGCAGCACTTCGGCACTGGCCGGCTTATATTTGACGCCACGCAAGGCCAGCGGGATCAACGCAATGATAATCAACGCATTGAAGATGATGGCTGAGAGGATGGCGCTTTGCGGGGAGCCAAGATGCATGACATTGAGAGCCTGCAGTTGCGGGTAGGACACCATGAACATTGCCGGGATGATGGCAAAGTATTTGGCGATATCGTTGGCGATCGAAAAAGTCGTGAGCGAGCCGCGGCTCATCAGCAACTGCTTGCCGATCATGACGATTTCAATGAGCTTGGTGGGATCGCTTTCCAGATCGACCATGTTGCCGGCTTCGCGGGCGGCCTGGGTGCCGGTATTCATGGCGACGCCGACATCGGCCTGAGCAAGCGCCGGGGCATCGTTGGAGCCGTCGCCGCACATGGCCACCAGGCGGCCGCCCTGCTGCTCCTTGCGGATCAGGTCGAGCTTGTTTTCCGGTGTGGCTTCGGCAAGAAAATCATCGACGCCGGCTTCCGCCGCGATGGCCGCGGCGGTGAGTGGATTATCACCGGTGATCATCACCGTGCGGATGCCCATGGCCCGCAGGGTTGCAAAGCGCTCACGAATACCCGGTTTGACGATGTCTTTCAGGTAGACGACCCCCAGAAGTCGTCCGTCGCGAGCCACGACGAGGGGCGTGCCACCGGTTTTAGCGACCCTCTCGACAGCCTGGACCAGTTCCTTGGGCGCGCCGCCGGGGGCCCTGCCGAGCTTCTCATTGATATAGGCGAGAACCGAATCCGAGGCGCCTTTGCGGATCTCGCTCGCCTGTTCACTCGGCCCGCCAACGATATCGACGCCGCTCATGCGCGTATGGGCGGAGAAGGGGACAAAAGTCATGGCGCTGTCAGTCGCGTTCACGGCCAGACCAAACCGTGATTTGGCGAACGCAACGATGGATTTCCCCTCGGGAGTTTCATCGGCGAGCGATGACAGGAACGCGGCCTCAGCCAATTCACGCTCATTGACATTAGGCAAAGCGATAAATTCAGCCGCCTGCCGGGCGCCCAAGGTGATTGTGCCGGTCTTGTCCAGCAGCAACACGTCGATGTCGCCCGCCGCTTCGACGGCGCGGCCCGATTTGGAGATGACGTTGAACCGCACCAGACGGTCCATGCCGGCGATGCCGATCGCAGAAAGCAGGCCGCCGATGGTGGTGGGGATCAGCGTTACCAGCAGGGCGATCAGGAACACGACCGGGATGACAGTGCCGGAATAGGAGGCAAAAGCCGGCAAGGTGGTGCAGACGATCAGAAACACCAAGGTCAGTCCGACCAGAAGGATGGTCAGGGCGATCTCGTTGGGAGTCTTTTGCCGCTTGGCGCCCTCGACAAGGGCAATCATGCGGTCGAGAAATGATTCTCCCGGATTGGCCGTGATCCGTACGACGACGCGGTCGGAAACCACACGGGTGCCGCCCGTTACCGCCGAACGGTCGCCACCGGATTCGCGGATCACCGGGGCGGACTCACCGGTGATGGCACTCTCGTCGATGGTGGCGATGCCGGCGATGACTTCACCATCACCCGGAATGGTGTCGCCAATCTCGCATACCACCATGTCGCCGGCCCGCAAGGAGGCCGCCGGCACGTCCTTATGAGCCGTCGCGTCAATGCCGGAGACCTTTTTGGCGGTGGTTTCCGTCTTGGTCTTACGCAAGCTGTCGGCCTGGGCCTTGCCCCGCCCTTCCGCCACCGCCTCGGCGAAATTGGCGAACAACACGGTGAACCATAGCCAGGCGGCGATCTGGCCGATGACTGCCGTGAACTGGCCAGCCGCCGCGATATCGCGGACGAACAGCACGGTGGATAACACCGCAACCACCCCAGTGGTGAACATCACCGGGTTGCGGACGAGGTCCCGCGGATCGAGCTTGGCGAAGGCGGAGACAACCGCCGGCCGGATAATCGATCCGTCAAACAGGGACATTTCCTGAGGACGATGGATAGCCATGTAAATATCCCTTTAGAACAGGGTGCCGGCGGCGAGCGCGAGATGCTCGACGATCGGACCAAGGGCGAGGACGGGGAAGAAGGTCAGGCCGCCGATCACCACAATGACGGCAATCAGCAGGCCGATGAACAACATGCCGTGGGTGGGAAATGTGCCGGCCGATGGCGGCACGATCTTCTTGGCGGCCAGCGAACCGGCGATGGCCAGGGTCGGCACGATGATCAGGAAACGCCCGATCAGCATGGCTGCCGCCAGGGTCGTGTTGTAGAACAAGGTGTTGCCCGACAGTCCGGCGAATGCCGAGCCGTTGTTTCCGGTGGCCGATGAATAGGCATAAAGCACCTCGGTCAGGCCGTGAGGTCCCGCCGCGCTCATTCCGGCCAACCCTGCCGGCAGCGCCATGGCCACGGCGCCAAAGCCGAGGATGGACAGCGGAAAGATCAGGATGCACAGGACGGCCAGTTTGACCTCCTTGGATTCCATTTTCTTGCCCAGGTATTCCGGGGTGCGTCCCACCATCAGCCCGGCGATGAACACGGCGATGATGACGAAGACGATCATGCCGTGCAGGCCGCAGCCGACACCGCCGAAAATGACCTCGCCCAGCATAATGTTGACCAGAGGCACCATGCCGCCGATGGGGGTGAAACTGTCATGCATGGCGTTCACCGCGCCGGTCGAGGTGCCGGTGGTGGCGGCGGCGAAGATGGCGGAGTTGGCGATGCCGAAACGCACCTCCTTGCCCTCCATATTGCCGCCTGGCGCCAGATCGGAAGCGGCAACATCGACGCCCATGGCCTGGACCAGAGGATTTCCGGCGGCTTCGGCCCAGTAGCAGACGCCAATGCCGATCACCAGCATTGTCGACATGGCGAGGTACAGCGCGCGAGCCTGCCGCCGGTCGCCAATCATGCGGCCGAAGGCGAATACCAGCCCAGCCGAGATCAACAACTCACCCGCCATCTCGATCAGATTGGAAAATGCGGTCGGGTTCTCGAACGGATGGGCGGAATTGGCGTTGAAGAAGCCGCCGCCATTGGTACCGAGATGCTTGATGGCCACTTGGCTGGCCACAGGCCCCTGGGCAATCACTTGCTTGGCGCCCTCCAGCGTCGTCGCCTCGGTATAGGCGTCGAAACTCTGTGGCATGCCCTGCCACACCAGCGCCAAGGTCACCACGATGGCCAGCGGCAGCAGGACGTAAAGGATCGAGCGCACGGAATCGACGTAGAAATTACCCACCGTCTTGACCTGCCGGCGGGCGAAGCCACGCACCAGCGCCACCAGCACTGCCATGCCCGTCGCCGCCGAGGTGAAGTTCTTCACCGTCATGCCCAGCATCTGGGTCAGATAGCTCATGGTGCTTTCGCCGCCATAGTTCTGCCAGTTGGTATTGGTGGCGAAGCTGGCGGCGGTGTTGAAGGCGAGGTCGGGGGCCACCGCCACCTGACTGGCCGGGTTGAGCGGCAGCAAGGCCTGTAGCCGCATCACCGCGTACATCACCAATAGCCCGACCACACTGAACATCAGGCAGGAGAAGGCATAGGCCGTCCAATGCTGCTCTTGGTCCGGCTTAATAAAGCAGACCTTGTAGATTATCCGTTCGATGGGTTTCAGCACCGGGTCGAGCCATGTGCGCTCAGCGGAATAGACGCGGGCCATGTAGGCCCCGAGTGGAATTGCCCCCGCCGTCAGCACGGCGAAGTAAACCACGATTTGCAGAATTCCTGCGGCGTTCACTGCGGTCTCCTAAAAACGTTCGGGGCGGACGAGGGCGTAGACCAGATAAACCGCCAGGCCCAATGCGGTGAGACCCCCGAGGATCAAGTCGATGCTCATGGACAGGGTTCCTTCAGATGCGGTCACAAACGTTGACGAACAGGGCGCCCACGCCGAAGAACGCAAGCGCGGCAACGACAAACACGATGTCGAGCATCGGTTCTCTCCGGTTGAAATTTAAGACAGGGAAATCTCTACACCCGACGGGCGTAAAGGTTCCAAACGGGAATGGATAAAGAAATCGTAAACGTTTTTTTACGCAGCATGTCGCCGCCGCAATGCCTGGCGGCCAAGTTCAATCACTTTGTTGAGCTCATCCTCAGCCAACCGATCACGTCGCATCAGCAATTGAAGGATTGGATCGGCGAGAAGATCCACAAGCGCGGGCTCGTCGCCGGCACCGGAGAAAGGCGGTCTTTTCAGGTCCATCGAGGACTGACTGCGCATGTCTATCTCTTCCTATTGATGAGTTGGACCGACACCGAGGCAAGGCCCACGCTGAGAAAGCCGAGACGGCTGGCGGCGCTTTCGGACAAATCGATGAGACGACCTTTGGCATAGGGGCCGCGGTCATTGATGCGAACAATCACCGAAGAACCATTGGCAAGGTTGGTCACCTTGACCATTGAACCAAAAGGCAGGTGACGATGAGCTGCCGTCGCAAGGCGCGAGTCGTGAATCTCGCCGTTGGCTGTACGGCGGCCGTTGTGTTGGTATCCGTACCAGGATGCGACGCCGACCTGTCCACCAGAAGGAGGCACGCCCTTTGCGTCAGCGGAAGAACACCAGCATGAACTGAAAAACGCCACGGCCACACTGAGGTGCACGACCATAAAGGGCCAGCGAAAGCTCATGGGAGAAGACTGGATCGGCACGACCAGAACCTTGCATTACGATGGCGACCGACCGCTGAGCGGGCGAAGTGACCGGGAATATGCCCGCCGACCATGGCGCAGCCGATGCGCGCCCGCAAAATTGCGGCAAATACCGCCAACAGATTCATAATCGGAAAGAAGATGTTCATAGAGCCTATCCCCAGCATTTGCTGTGGATGGGAAACCTACACTTGGCACCGACAATATCTCGATAGGGTTGTTGACCCTGACTTCATAAGCCGACCGTAAGAAAACATAAAGATCGGGCAATATCCCCGTCAGAAAATTGATGGTGACTTTATGAAAATCACTCACAAAACCGCGTAGAAGTATAACTGGTGTCGTCGATAAGATTTTTGCATCGCCAACTGACTTGCAAAGGTCTCACATGTCGATCGCCTTGAATCTGCAAACCGTCGCCACCTCCGCACACAACACCCTCTGTCGCACCCAATTCATGATCGACGCCACCGACATCAGACCCGATGACCGGGTTGTGGTGATTGGCCAAGGTTCGCTTGAATATTTGCTGGGGCTCGTCCGGGCCGGCTGCCGGAGCGCCGTTGCCATCCGATCGCAAGCGCTCTGCCGTTTTGAGGAGGTGACCGCGGATGTGATCTGGTTCACCGGGGTTGTTGCCTTTGACGCAGACTTCACCAGCACCTTTGATCATCGCGAAGTACCTCGCGTTGTTGCCATCGAACTGATGCAGGACTGCACCAAAGCACGTCTTTCCGAGATCCTCGGACAGTTGCGCAGCAGGGGATTGGTCGATCAGTCCGTCAGAAAGGTGGCCGGACGAACGGTAATGGTGGCCTCTCGGCCAACCTGGCTGCGACGCGTTATTTAGGAGACGCCGATGCGGCCCCACCGTCTTCAAGGCCTGCGCGGTTCGATGGTCGCGCTGGTCACACCCTTCAAGGATGGCGACATTGACGAAGTGGCGTTCGTCCGCCTTTGTGAACGACAGATCCGCTCCGGCAGCAGCGCCCTGGTGCCCTGTGGTACCACCGGAGAGGCGCCGACATTGACCCACGAGGAACAACGCCGCCTGATCGACCTGGCGGTTCAAACTGCAAGAGGGCGGGTCCCGGTCATCGCCGGGGCAGGCTCCAATTGTACCGCGACAACCATCCAGATGGTCAGGGATGCGGCGGATCTGGGGGCGGATGCGGCGCTATGCATCGTTCCCTACTACAACCGCCCGTCACAGGAAGGGTTGTTTCAGCATTTTGACGCGGTCCAGGCCAACGGCGGTTTGCCGATCCTGCTTTATGACGTGCCAAAGCGGACCGGCACCGCCCTTGAGCTTGAAACCATCATCAGACTGTCGGCTCTAAACAATGTCATCGGCCTCAAGGATGCGTCCGGCGATCTGGCCAGAGCCCACCGCCTGCGCTATTCGGTCGCCTCCGCGTTTCTTCGGTTCTGCGGCGATGACAGCCTGCTGGCGGCCCATCTGGCCTGCGGCAGCCACGGCTGCATTTCGGTTGCCGCCAATGTCGTTCCGGCTCTCTGCGCGGCAACCCACGAGGCCTGGGCGGCCGGCGACAGCAATCGCTTTGTGCCGCTAAACGAGATGCTGTCTGAGCTGAGCACCGCTCTGTCGCTCGAGAGCAATCCCATTCCGGTCAAATGGGCAATGGCTCGTATCGCCAATATTTCCAGAGAACTCCGCTTGCCGATGACGCCGTTGCCGGAATGCTTTGAACGGCAACTGTCAGTGGCTATCCAGCGCATCCTTCCGGTGGAAGAACAGGCATCATCCGATCGGCACCGCATTGCCGCGGTCGCCTGACGGGGAGGTCCGAGAGTTGGAAACACCTCCTCTTCTCGACCGCCTGCGGATCGGCAATCCACCACCGATCGATCTGGTTCAGGTCAGCCGGGCATTCTTTGCGTGCTGCAGTGTCAAATCGGAAAAAACCGCCAGCGAGGAAGGCATGAAGTTATGCCTCGCTTGCATGCGCGGAGTGCCGAATCCTTGTCGCGCTTCTGGTCGGGACTGAAATGCAGACGGTTTACCCAATAGCCCAGATGACCGCTTTGTGATTCAAGGCGAGCAACAACGGATGAACGGGACGGGCGGCTCAGCGCGCCCGCGGATGGGCCCCGTCATAGATGGCGGCGAGGCGCGCGGAGTCGACCTCGGTATAGCGCTGGGTGGTCGACAGCGAGGCATGGCCGAGCAATTCCTGAATGGTCCTGAGATCGCCGCCGCCGGCCAGCAGATGGGTGGCGAAACTGTGCCTGAGCGCGTGCGGCGTCGCCGTTTCCGGCAGGCCCAGGAGCAGGCGCAGGCGGCGCATCTGCCGCTGCACGACGCCGGGGTTGAGGCGCTTGCCGCGGGCGCCGACGAACAGCGGGGCGTCGCCGTCGCCGGCATAGGGGCATTGGCCGAGATAATCGGCGACAGCCTCCACCACCGCCGGCAGCAAGGGTACCAGACGCTGCTTGCGGCCCTTGCCGGTGATGGTCATCGCCGCGTCCCGCGGGGCCTGGCGGCGGGTCAAAGCCAGGGCTTCGCCGAGGCGCAGCCCACAGCCGTAGAGCAAAGTGAACAGGGCGACGTCGCGGGCCGCCATCCACGGTTGGCTCTGCGCCTCGGCTGCCGCCGCCAGGGTTTCCAGGGCCTCGTCGGCGGCCAGCGGTTTGGGCAGGCTGCGCGGCGCCCTGGGCGAGCGCACCGCCGTCAGGGCCGGATTATGCACCAGTCCGCGGCGGTCGAGATGGCGGAAGAAGCTGCGCAGCGTCGACATCGCCCGCGCCAGCGAGGCGCGTCCCAGGCCGTCATCGGCGCGCCTGGCGAGATAGGCGCGGAAATCGGCCGGTCGCAGCTGCCCGAGATCGGCCAGCCCCGGCGTCTGGCCCAGATGCTCCTGGAGGAAGTTGAGGAAGGCGGTCAGGTCACGGCTGTAGCCGTCGACGGTATGGGCCGAGGCGCGGCGTTCCTCGGTCAGCCAGGCCTGCCAGGCCTCGACCGCCTGGCAGAGCGCCGCATCCCCGACGCGCCGGATCAGCTCCCGGGGTTCGGCGCCGGCCGGCATTGACGGAGGCAATGTTCGATTACACGGGCGAGAAACCCGAGCAGCTCGGTGCCCTGGTTGGAATGGAAGGCCCGCTGGTGGCGGGAGCCGAGCGCCAGCAGGCCCTGCAGGCCGTCCCCGTCGGCCAGGCGGACCAGGGCGTAGGAGGCGACCAGTCCGGCGCCGTCGCCGAAGACGGCCGGGTCGCCGGTCTCCTCGCCCCTCAGCAGCACTTCGCCGGACCCCAACAGCTGGTCGACGGTGCCGGCGGCCAGGACCAGGGCGCCGGGCAGAATGGGATCCACCGCGCCGCCGGGAGCCTCGAAGCCGATGGCCACCACATCGACGTCGAGCAGCGTCGGCAAGTCCTCGGCGACCACCCGGGCGATGCCGCCGGGATCGCCGGCGTCAAGCAAAGCCAGGATCGCCTGATGGGTGCGCGATTGGGTGGACATATTGTTTCGCGAGGTGGAGATCAGATGCTCGGCGCAGCCCCGCATCTGCTCCAGTTCGTGGTTGAGGCGGCTGATCATGAACTGCTGCATGTCCACCACCGGGTCGCCGTCGAAGCGCGACGGCGGCACCAGCGAGGGCAGCAATTCGGCGTGGCGGGCAAAGAAATCCGGATGGGCGCGAATATAAGCAATCACCTGCTCATCAGTGGCCGGTAACGGCTGAGGGTTCACGGGTTCCGGTTTGCGCGACATCGGCATCCTTTCCTTGGGGGAGATCTTTCGGCTTTGCTGGCGGCCGTCGTCCGGCGCGGTTAGAGTGTAGACCATGCTCTCCTCCGCTGCCAATCGCCAAGCTGCCTTTCCGCCCGGGCAGCGCCTCGCCGTCCTGCTGCCGCTGCCGCTGGCCGGGGCTTACGATTACCTGGCGCCGGACGACGGTCAACCGCTGGCGGCGGGGGATTTCGTGCGGGTGCCGCTTGGCCGGCGAACGGTGACCGGGGTCGTCTGGGGGCCGGCCGCCGGAACC
>Ga0007882_10001522_pt1 | contig 13466 bp, 12 predicted proteins | sample CryBogCBH12Aug01_FD_71195 | JGI IMG/M metagenome (GOLD analysis project Ga0007882, IMG submission 71195) | Freshwater microbial communities from Crystal Bog, Wisconsin, USA - CBH12Aug09.1 | ecosystem: Environmental > Aquatic > Freshwater > Lake | place: Crystal Bog, Wisconsin, USA | collected... | reverse complement strand
GACCAAAGGATTCGTGATTTACCGGCGCACGAGGCTGTCGCGCTGGGCCCACTCCGGGTTGGGCTGCGGGTAGTCGAGGTTGTAATTCAACCCCCGGCTCTCGGGCCTCATCAGAGAGCAGCGCACAATCAGTTCCGCCACGGTGGCGATGTTGCGGAGTTCCAGCAGGTCGGAGGTGACGATGAAATTCCAGTAATACTCGTGAATCTCCTCTTGGAGGTTGGCGATGCGCTTGGCGGCGCGCTGCAGCCGCTTGTTGGTGCGCACTATGCCGACGTAATCCCACATCAGGCGGCGGATTTCATCCCAGTTGTGTGAGACCACCACGAGTTCGTCTGCGTTGGTCGCGTTGCCCGGCTGCCAGGTCGGAATGCGGAAGTCCACTGGCGGCGGCGGTTCGGCACGGATGCGGGCGGCCGCGCGGTGGGCGCAAACGAGCGCCTCGAGTAGCGAGTTGCTGGCCAGCCGGTTCGCGCCGTGCAGGCCGGTGCAGGCGGTCTCCCCCACGGCATACAGCCCGGCGATGTCCGTCTGCCCGTCCAGAGTCGTCACCACGCCGCCACACTGGTAATGCGCGGCGGGCACCACGGGAATGGGTTCCTGCGTGATGTCAATGCCGAGGCTGAGGCAGGTCTTGTGGATGTTCGGAAAACGATCCAGGATAAACTTCGCCGGCCGGTGGGTGATGTCCAGCAGCACGTGGTCGGCACCGGTCTTTTTCATCTCGCTGTCAATGGCGCGCGCCACGATGTCGCGGGGTGCCAGTGACTTCAGCAGATGCTGGCCGTCCATGAATTCCCGGCCGTCGAGGGATTTCAAAACGCCGCCCTCGCCGCGCACGGCCTCGGAAATGAGGAAGGATTTGGCGCGCGGATGATACAGGCAGGTTGGATGGAACTGGACAAACTCCATGTTCGCGATGGTGGCCCCGGCGCGATAGGCCATCGCCACGCCGTCCCCGGTGGCGATGTCGGGGTTGGTGGTGTAAACATACACCTTGCCGCAGCCGCCGGTGGCCAGCAGCGTCACCGGTGCCTGGAAGGTTTGCACCTGCGCGCTCTTTTTATCAAACACGTAGGCACCCAGACAGCGGTTCTCCCCCACGTAGCCGAGCTTCTGGCTGGTGATGAGGTCAATCGCCAGATGGTTCTCAAAAATCTCGATTTTCGGCTGGGCGGCCACGGCGGCGAGTAGGGCGCGTTCAATCTCCTGACCGGTCACATCCTTGGCGTGCAGAATGCGGCGCTTGGAATGGCCGCCCTCCCGGCCCAGGTCGAGTTCGCGCCCGCCGGGCTGGCTGGGCAGGTCGCGCTCGGTGAATTTCATGCCCAGCGCAATCAGTTCGCGGATGCGTGCGGGGCCTTCTTCCACGATGGTGCGGACGGCAGCTTCCTTGCACAGCCCCGCGCCAGCCTCCAGCGTGTCGCGCACGTGCAACTCGAAGGAGTCCTCCTTGCTGGTCACGGAAGCGATGCCGCCCTGGGCGTAGTTGGTGTTCGACTCAGCCCGGTGTTTTTTGGTGACAATGGCCACGCGCCCGAACGGCGCCACTTTCAAGGCGAACGATAGCCCGGCAATGCCGCTGCCGAGAATGAGGAAATCGAACTGTTTCATGCCAGAGTCACAAGGTCGCCGAACTTGGCGAAAAAATCAAAACTGCCGGTTGCCAACGGGGAATCATAACCGTGCGTTGTCAATCAGCCGGGTTTTGCCGAAGAACACGGCCAGCGCCATGTGCGTGCCGCGTTTCACCTTGGCCACGGGCACCAGCGTTTCCGGGTCAAAAAACGCGACGTAATCCAGCCGCGCCAGCGGGGCGGCGGTGATGAACTCCTTCAGGTCCGCCTGTAGTTGCGCTGCGGAAACGGTCTTTTTCTTCACGGCACCCGCCACGGCCTGCAGGGCGTGGAACAGGATGGGCGCCTGCGCGCGCTGTTCGGGGGTGAGATACTGGTTGCGTGAACTCATCGCCAGACCGTCGCTTTCGCGGTGCGTGGGGGCGACCACGATTTTCACCGGGAAGTTCAGGTCCGCCACCATGCGCTGAATCACGGCGGCCTGCTGATAATCTTTTTGCCCGAACACGGCCACATCCGGCAGCACCAGGTTGAACAACTTCGCCACCACGGTGGTGACGCCGCGAAAGTGGGTGGGGCGCGATGCACCTTCCATGCTGGGCGACAGGATTTCCTCGGTCACATAGGTGCTGTATCGGCCGGCCGCCCGGCCCGGATACATCTCCGCATCGCCGGGGGTGAACACGGCGTCCACGCCCGCCGCGCGGCAGAGCTGAAGGTCGCGCTTCAGGGTGCGCGGATAGTTGGCGAGATCCTCGGCGGGGCCGAATTGCGTGGGGTTCACATAAATGCTGACCACGACGCGGCCCTTTTTACCAACCTGCCGGCGGGCCTCCGCGACAAGGCTGAGGTGGCCGTCGTGCAGGCAGCCCATGGTGGGCACGAAACCGATGCGGACACCCGCGCGCCGCCATTTCAAGGCGAGCGACTGCTGGGCGGCGGCGGTAGCAAGCAATTGCATAAGCGGGAATTTTAGCGCGCAAATCCGGCCAATCAAACTAATTGTCAGGGCCGCCCGTGGCTGCGACGCCCCGTCGCAGGCAGGGTGAAGGCGACGCCCCCGTCGCCTGAAGTCTGGGGAACGCGCCCGCCCCTGGCGCAGCCGGGTGCGCCCTCGCACCCGGCAACCGGCGCGTCCGACATTCAACCGGGTGTAATTCCTTTCAGTACGCCCGAGATTTTCCGCGAGGCACGAAAAAAACACTCAAGGCGGGCGTGCTCCCCCCGCATAAAATCGCAAAAAGCCGCGTGACCTCCGGTCACGCGGCTGGGCATCGCGGCAAAGGCCACGAAAAATTAGCGACGCGTAAAATTGAGCGGAGAATACTGCGGCATTTCGTGGGCGCAGGGCTGGTTGATGGGGGCATCGGGCACGCGGTCGTTCGGGGTCACCACGTTGTTGGCCAGCATCCAGGCTTCGACTTCCTCGCCGCTGATGTCGGGCAGCATGTGACCGTTGATTTCCACGCACGGGCTGAGCATCTGGCCGGTCTTCTCGATCATTTCCTGGCGTTGCAGGGGATCGTTGATGATGTCGCGGTCTTCAAAGGGGAGGTCATATTTGCGCAGCACGGCGCGCACACCCTGGCTCCAGCCGCAGGACGGTTTCAGGTAGGCAACGATTTTCGGTTTGCTCATAGGTTTGTAAATTTTGTTATTACGATGACCATATATTGCCATAGGCCTGCCCCGGGGGCAAATTTTTTAGCCGAGCCGCCGGAGCCAATGCCGGTCCTGTCGGGCGACGTGCCGGATGGCGGCCACGACAACCTGCTGCTGCCGAGGGCTGAAAGCCCGCAAGGTGATAGCCCAGGCTGGAGCGAGTCCGCGAGCGGAGGCCTGGGTGAAATGCCATTGAATCATTCTCCGGCCTGTAGGGCCGGCACCGCGTCAATGCGTGGTGGCGTGCCGGCCCTTCAGGCCGGGAGACACGTTGTGACGGTTGTCCCAGGGCTTGCGCTGCGCGCTGCACCCTGGGCTATCACATGGCGGGCCTTCAGCCCTCCGGCGGAGCGCGGCTGTGTCGAAGACCAGCCGCAGCAACATGGCTGGCAACGGGCGCGTGGAGCAAATCTGACGCGGTTGAACATTCGGGCGTTACTGCGGCCGGATTTCATCACAGTCGCGCTCCGCCGGAGAAGAATTTACTCAGCCGCCCGCACAGTTCATTTTTTGAACTGCGCGCTGCCGGTATTCGTGGTTTCCAGCATTATGGCCGTCAGACTTTGACTTCCTTATTCCGCTGCGCCATCACCTTCTGTGACGGCTTAAAGTTGGCGATGAACTCGCGGTAATATTCCCCAAAAGTGCCGGCAGCCAAATGCAACCGCGCATCAGCCATGACCTTCACGAACATGTGGGTGTTGTGCACACTCAACATGCGCAGGCCGAGAATTTCATTCACGTTCAGCAAATGCCGCAGGTAGGCGCGGGTAAAATGGGTGCAGGCATAGCAGGTGCAGCCTTCTTCCACCGGCCGAAAATCCGCCTTGAACTGGCCGCCCTTGATGCCGATGGCCCCGAACTTGGTGTAAGCGGTGCCGTTGCGGGCCACGCGCGTGGGGAGCACGCAGTCGAACATGTCCACGCCGCGCGCCACGAGCTCCAGCATTTGCGCCGGGGTGCCGAGGCCCATGGCGTAGCGCGCCTTGTGCGCGGGCAGATACGGCACGCTGTATTCGATGGCCTGGAGCATCTCCGGCTCCGGCTCACCCACGCTCACGCCGCCGATGGCGTAGCCGTCAAAATCCATGGGCACGATGGCCTTGGCGCATTCCTCGCGCAGCGCGGCGTTGTTGCCGCCCTGGACAATGCCGAACACCTTCTGGCCGGCGGCGCGCGGTTGTTCCCGGCATTCCCGCGCCCAGCGGATGGTGCGTTCCACGGCCGCGCGCTGCTCCCGCGCAGGGGCGTCGTGCGGCGGACATTCATCGAACACCATCGCGATGTCGGATCCGAGCACACGCTGGATTTCCATGGATTCCTTGGGCCCGATGAAGAGCATGGAGCCGTCCAGATGCGACCGGAACTCCACGCCGTGCGCCTTGATCTTGCGAATCTTGGCCAAGCTAAAAACCTGGAAACCGCCGCTGTCTGTGAGAATCGGCAATTGCCAGTTCATGAACTGGTGCAGACCGCCGGCGGCGCGGATGATGTCCAGGCCGGGCCGGATGTTCAAATGGTAGGTGTTGCCGAGAATGATTTGAGTGCCGCATTCCAGCAGTTCGCGCGGGTCCATGGCCTTGACGCTGGCCTGGGTGCCGACCGGCATATACACGGGCGTATCCACCACGCCATGCGCCGTGGTCAGCCGCCCCAGGCGCGCCTGGGTGGCCGTGTCGGTTTTGAGCAGTTCATACATGCGGGCGGATGATAAGAAATTCCCGTGTGATTGGAGATGAAAAAATTTGGCGGCCGCCCAGAGGGATTAAACGCGGAGACGCTGAGGACGCAAAGAAACGCGGAGGGAGAACTTTCGAGTTTAAAGATTCGGGAGTCGGTTCGTTATGAAAACAGGTCTTCTCGGCGTAACTCTGCGTCCTCAGCATCTCTGCGTTTATGCCTGCTTACACCCCTTCCAACGCCACATCCACGAGCAGGTCGGCGGCGATTTTTTCCAGTTCGGCTTTCAGGGCGGTGAGGTTGCAGCCGACGGGCAGGTGCAGGCGCGCGGTGGCCTTGAAGAGCGGTTCGCCGGACATGGGCGCGCTGCTGATTTCGCTGGCGAATTCCTCCACGTTCACCCCCGCGCGGGCGAGGGCGCCGGTGATGTCGCGCACAATTCCGGGCCGATCCGAGCCGACGATTTCCAAACTGGTCTGGCGGCCGGTGGCCGGGGTGGCAGCGGGCTGCGCCGACTGCGCCACGACGGTGAGGCCGGGGATGCCCTGAAGCGCGGCCAGCAGGGCGGCCTGCTGGGCGGCGGGAATTTCCAGGTGCAGGATGCCGGCGAATTCGCCGCCGAGCCGGCACATGCGGCTTTCCAGCCAGTTGCCGCCGTGACCGGCCACCACGCGGGCCACGGACTCAACCAGGCCAGTACGGTCCGGTCCGACGAGAGTGGTGACAAGGCGGCTTTTCATGGTGCGAAATGGGTTCGATAATCAGGCTTGGCTGGTGATGAGACTCCAATCGAGCCCGTGCTGGCCGGCGTAACCGGCGAAGGCTTTTTCGTTTTGGATGAGCACGGCCCGGATGACGACGGAGTCATCTGCGCGGCCCAGTTCCAGCACGCTGTCCGGGATGATGCCGTTTTTTTTGTGCGCGTAAATCAGGGCAAAGACCGCCTGCGCCAGCGCGGTGTAGGGCAAATCCTTGTAAACGCCTTCGAGCGAGTCCTCGACCACGTTGGCCAGAAATTCCAACTGGTTCAGCAGGTGGGGGAATTTGGGCGCATTGATTTGCGTGAACTCCAGCTTCCATTGGGGGAGATGACGCAGGACATTCTCCGCCACAACCGGGGTAATACTGGCGGCGCCGTTGTTTACAAATTTGGCTACTTCAGGCATGGCAGGACTTTACTGCAACCCCCGGCCCGGCAAAAGGAAAAATCCGCCGGGGTCGACGGTGGGGTTACAGCCGTCACATTGATATGAGCCAACGAGTGGTTCATGAGGAAAAGCGCCAGAGGAGTGGGCGCACCAAAACGCTTCGCGCACACGGAAGCCGTTGGTCATCGCGGCAGCGTCTTGGAATGCGGCGGCCCTCCGCCGCTTTTCCCGGTAGGCAACTATGCCAACGTTAACCCGAAACTGCTACAGAGTTGGAACCAGCTCGCTTTTCAACCTGGCTCGTTATCTCAGTCACTCGCGGAGCTGATGCTCCGCGCTCCGGCCGACGGTATCGCCGGTTTGCCGGTGGAAAGCTGGAAGGCGGCGGCGAGGCGGGTGCCAGCCGCCGCCGCCGAGGCGGCATCCGGCGCGTGGATGCGGCATAGCGGTGCGGCCTTTTCCACCCGTTCACCGGGCTTGGCGATGCGATCCACGCCCACGCGATAATCAAGCTTGGAATCCTGCGCCAACCGGCCGCCGCCCAAATCACGGATGACTTCGCCAACGATCCGGGCATCGCACTGCGAAACGTAACCGGCCCGATCGGCCGGCAGTTCCAACGCCACAGGCGCGGTGCTGTCCTGCGCGAGCAGGGCGTTGAAGGCGGGCAGATTTGCTCCTTGGGCGATGAGCATTTCATCCCACTTCCGGCGCGGAGCACCGGAGGCGAGGCAATCGTCCGCCAGCCGGCGGGCGGCGGCGGGGGTGGGAGCCTTTTGGGTTTGCACCAGTAGGTTCGCGGCGCATTCGAGGACAAGTTGGTGGAGATCCTGCGGGCCTTTGCCCTCCAGACAGGCCACGGCCTCCTTCACTTCCAGCCAGTTGCCGGCGGCGCGGCCGAGCGGCGTGTTCATGTCCGTCAGGATGGCGCGCGTGTGGACGCCGCATTCGTTGCCGAGGGCGGTCATGGCGGCGGCCAGCTTGCGCGCCTCAGCCTTGGTGGGCATGAAGGCGGCGGTGCCGTATTTCACATCGAGCAGGAGGGCATCCAGATTTTCCGCGAGTTTTTTGGAGAGAATGGAGGCGACAATCAGCGGGATGCTCGGCACGGTGGCGCTGGCATCGCGCAAGGCATACATTTTATTGTCGGCGGGAACCATGGTGTCCGTCTGACCGCAAATCACGCAGCCAAGGCCTTGCACCTGCGCGATGATTTTGGAGACCGGCAGCGCCGTTTGAAAACCGGGGATGGAATCCAATTTGTCCAGCGTGCCGCCGGTGATGCCCAGGCCACGACCGGAAATCATGGGCACGCGAAAGCCCAGGCAGGCCAGCAGCGGCGCGAGCGGCAAAGACACTTTATCACCAATGCCGCCGGTGGAATGCTTGTCCACGAGCGGGCGCGGATCGGCGGGAAAAGTCAGCACCTCGCCGGAATCGCGCATCGCCAGCGTGAGCGCGGCGGTCTCGGCCGTGGTCAGTCCGCGAAAGAAAATGGCCATGAGCAGCGCGGCCATCTGATAATCCGGCATCTGCCCGGCGGTGAAGGCCGTGACCAACGCCTGAATCTCCTCGCGTGCGAGGGTTTTGCCTTCGCGTTTGGCTTCGATGAGGGCGAGAAAGTTCATGGCTTCAGACAGGCTGACGGTTAAAAATAGGCTTTGCTTTGATGCTCAAAACATGGAATCATTATCTGTCGGGCGTTACTGGTCAATCGGATACGGTTGCACCCGGCCAAACACGATTTGATGCAGACAAGCGCGGACGATATACAGGTCGCCAGCAATGGTGGCAGCCCTTCGGGGTGGAAAACTGGAGTCCGGGGTTTGCATCATGTGTTTTTTTTCAGCAAATACGGCCAAATGACGTTGATTCGTCAGCAAGTCATCCAAGTCGTGCGGCCAGAATTTCAGTCCATACCCCAAAGCTGATTCACTGTGCCGATAAAATACCGGCCTTAATATTTCCTGGTAGCGCGGCTCTGTGTCGCCATACCGATTCACATTCGCAGCATAATAAAGACTGGACGCCACCGCATCGGCAAGCTGCAAGCCCATCAATTTATCGTGGTTGACCGCTTGCACCGTATCCGGATTGATCACCGACCAGTCAATCGCAACTCCCAGTAAGTCAGACTTGGCCTTGAGCGAATGCAGATAAATTCGCAGATCTTCGTAGGACATCCGGCTGCGGTTGGAAAAAATAATTTCCGCTTCTCCATTACCAACGCCTTGCTTGCGTCTATCCCGGCACAGCCAAGAGACCCGTTCCAACAACATCTGGCTCGCAAAACGGTAAAGCAGATATTTTTCCGCCTGAAATCTTTCCGGATCAACGATGGATGGTTTGTGAATCAGAACCGAAACCGTATGAAGTTTGGCCGAGGCAATTTCCCGGACATAGGGTATCCGCTGCTCATGCTTCAAATCCCGAAAATGAAGGGGTGTCCGCGGTGGGCGACCAAGCCTCGTCCGAACCCGGTCAATCAGTTTGACTGTTTCCAAATCAGTCTCCCGGCGCGTGATAACGGCGGAAAGAATCAGCCACCGAGAACTCCCAGAACCATCAGTGTTGAAAACAAATCCTTCATCGCCGGATTCGTCAATGTAAGCTCGAAAACTTGTCTTCACCGGTGTTTTAGTTTTCAGCAGCAACTAAACAACGATGGGCTGGCATAAAATTAATCAGCCGTTGAATTTCTTCGCAGAAATCGTCGAATTATGCCCGCCGAAACCAAACGAATTGTTCACGATGGCGTTCACGGTCATTTCGCGCGCGGTGTTCGGCACGTAGTCCAGGTCGCACTCGGGGTCGGGCGTGGTGTAATTGATGGTGGGCGGCACGATGCCATCCCGGATGGCCAGCGTGCACACGGCCATTTCCACCGCGCCTGCTGCGCCGAGCATGTGACCCGTCGCGCCCTTGGTGGAGCTGACGGCCAGCTTGCGGGCATGGTCGCCGAACACACTCTTGATCGCCTGCGTTTCGCAGACATCGCCTTGCGGCGTGGAGGTGCCGTGGGCGTTGATGTAGGAAATGTCCGTCAGGTTCAGGCCGCCGGAACGCAGCGCCATCTTCATGCAGCGCGCCGCGCCTTCGCCACCGGGGGACGGAGCGGTGAGATGATGCGCATCGGCGGTGTTGCCGTAGCCGGCAATTTCGCAATAGATACGGGCACCACGCTTTTTGGCGTGCTCCAGCTCTTCCAAAATCAATACGCCCGCGCCTTCGCCCATCACAAAGCCGTCGCGATCCTTGTCGAACGGCCGGGACGCATGTTGCGGATCGTCATTGCGCGTGCTCATGGCGCGCATCGCACAGAAACCGCCGATGCCGATGGGGATGATGGTCGCTTCCGCGCCGCCGGCCACCATCACGGAGGCGTCGCCCATCTTGATGGTGCGCCAGGCCTCGCCGATGGCGTGGTTCGCCGTCGCGCAGGCGGAGCAGGTGGCAAAATTGGGCCCGCGCAAATTGTAATACATCGAGATCAACCCGGACGCCATGTTCGAGATGAGCATCGGGATGGTGAACGGCGACATGCGGCCCGGCCCGCGCTCGAGCAACACGCTGTGCTGGTTGGTGGTGGTCTCCAGTCCGCCGATACCTGAGCCCATCATCACGCCAATTTCATCCGTGTTCTCCGTGGCCAAATCAATGCCCGAATCCTTCAGTGCACTCCAAGCGGCATAAATGCCGAACTGCGCGTAGCGGTCGGTGCGGCGAATTTCCTTCGGCGAGGGAAAGGCCGGGGTCGGGTCAAAATCCTTCACGTGCGCCGCGATCTTGGTGTCGAAGGCGGTGGTGTCAAACGTGGTAATGGGGCCGATGCCGCACTGGCCGGCCAGCAGGTTTTTCCAGAAGGTCGCGGGGTCGTTGCCCAGAGGGGTGACGACACCCAGACCGGTCACCACGACACGGCGGTCGGAAGCATGATTAGGCATGGCAAAAGGAAACGGGGCAGTCCGGCCGGTCCAGCCGAAACTGCCCCGCCAAAGGGACGGTCTTACTTGTGGTTTTCCTCGACGTATTTGATTACGTCGCCCACCGACTGGAGTTTCTCGGCTTGGTCATCCGGGACTTCGATCTCGAATTCCTCTTCCAAGGCCATCACCAATTCGACGATGTCCAAGGAATCGGCACCCAAATCTTCAATGAACTTGGCCTCGGGCGTCACCTGGTCGGGTTTCACGCCGAGCTGTTCAACGATGATGTCCTTTACGCGCTGGTCAATAGGTTTGTCTGACATAGAATTATGCTCATAGTTATTAGGCACAGAGCCAAAACCGTCAAGCTTTGAATGGAAATTTCTTTAGGGATAGCCCGAACCCAAAAACCGCTAATAAAGGCTCACTTTTACGATAAAGCGCTATTATTACATCACCATTCCGCCGTCCACTGTCAGCACTTGACCGGTAACGTAGCGGGCACCCGGGCTGGCCAAATAAAGTGCCGCCGCTGCAATATCTTCCGACTGGCCCAGGCAGCCGAGGGGAATCTTCTTCAAAATCTCCGCGCGCAAGGCCTCATTCAACTCCGCCGTCATGTCCGTTTCAATGAATCCGGGGGCGATGGCATTGACCGTGATGCCGCGCGTGGCCAGTTCGCGGGCCGCCGACTGGGTGAAGCCAATCAACCCGGCCTTGCTGGCGGCGTAGTTGGCCTGCCCGGCGTTGCCAATCAGGCCGATGACGGAGGAAACGTTGATGATGCGGCCGCTACGCTGCTTGATGAAGGCGCGCACGAAGGCCTTGGTCACCAGAAACGCGCCCTTGAGGTTGGTGTCCAGCACGGTGTCCCAGTCGGCCTCCGCTAGGCGCATGAGCAGGCCGTCGCGGGTCACGCCAGCGTTATTGACGAGAATATCCACCTTGCCAGCCTCGGCCAGGATGGTGTCGGCAGCGGTGTTCACGGCGGTGGCGTCCGCCACATCCACGGCATAAGCCCAGGCCCGCCGGCCCAGCGCGCGGATTTCCGCGGCGACCTTCTCCGAGTTTTCTTGGGTGCGGGAAATGACCACCACATCCGCGCCCTCGGCGGCGTATTTTAGGGCGATGGCCCGGCCGATACCCCGGCCGGCCCCGGTGACCACGGCGATTTGATTGGCGAGTTGGCTCATAATTTTTTCAGGCTTTCAAAATAGTGACGGTGTTTTCCAGGCTGGCCACGTCGGCAATATTCAGCATCTGGGCGGATTTATCAATGCGCTTCATGAAGCCGGTCAGGGCGGTGCCGGGGCCGAGTTCGATGAACCGGGTGAACCCCTGCGCCAACAGGGCGCGCATGGATTCCTCCCAGCGCACGGAAGCGCAGACCTGCTCGACCAGCCGGGCGGAAATCTCCGCCGGGGTGCCGTGGGCCTGCGCGGTGACATTGGAAATGACCGGCACGGCAGGCGCAGCGAGACTGATTTTGGCCAGTTCGGCCTGCAACTTGGGCTGCGCGGCAGCCATGAGCGGCGAATGGTAGGCGCCGGCGACGGTCAGCGGCAGGGCGCGTTTGGCGCCCTTGGCCTTGGCGAGTTCGCAGGCCTTGGCAATATTGGCGGCCGCGCCGGAAATGACGAGCTGGCCGGGGCAGTTCAGGTTGGCCAACACCACGCCGGCTTCGGCGCAGGCTTCGCGGGTGGGGCCTTCGTCCAGGCCGATGATGGCGGCCATGCCGCCTTGAGTGACATCGCAGGCTTCCTGCATGAACTTGCCCCGCTGACGCACCACGCGCAGGCCGTCCTCAAAGGTCAGGGACCCGGCGGCGGTCAGCGCGGTGAATTCGCCAAGCGAGAGACCGGCGGTGGCGTCAAAGGCCAGGTTCGGCACCTGTTCGCGGAGCAGTTGAAAAGCAACCCAACTGACGAGGAAAATGCCGGGCTGCGCGTGTTCAGTCTGGGTCAGCTCGGCTTCCGGGCCTTGGAAGCAGATGGCGGTGAGGTCATAGCCGAGCGCGGCGTTGGCGCGGTCAAACCAGGCGCGGGCGGCGGGGAATTTTTCGGCCAGATCCCGGCCCATGCCCACGACTTGCGCGCCCTGACCGGCAAACAATAATGCAGTTTTGCTCATAGTGTGAGTTGTCATTATAGACCAAGGTCGGGGAATGTGAAAAGCCCGGTTTTGACCGAAAACCGGAGTTGCCGGGAGCGCGCCCGCCCCGGCACAATTTTCCACACCTGTTCTCGGGCCAAATACCGCTGGACACGCTCGAACAAAAGGACTAAACCGAACCCGTGAACTGTGAAAGACCACAGAACTGTGAGGCACTGGACAGTTTGGCCACTTTGCCACGAATGAATAAGCGAGGATGTTATTGCGGAATATGGGACAAGAATCCAGCACACTTCGAGTCACTCGGCGTGCCTCGAGGTTATTGCGGTTTTTGTCAAGTTTGCAAGCGTCCGGGTCATACTCGCCATTTTCCAGGAGCAGTTCCATTTACGAGTTGCTGGTGCGATTTTCACTACCGGCTAGTTTCACTGATTCATCCGCTTGGATTTCCGGGCGCGTTGCTTTATTTTGGAGTTGCAGCAGCCGGCGTTATTTTATGGTTTGTGTTCAGGCATTGATCCAGTTGCCTTATTCGCCAGCGCTCTTGGCGCGGTTCTCGTCGCGAGTCGGTGGTGGCTCAGTTTTTTCGTTGGTGGTAATGCCCCATGAAGATGTTCAGAGTCATTCAGTTTGCAACCGCTACGGCAGTGTTTAGCCTTGGTTGCGTTGCGCTGCTTGCAGGCGCACCTTATGTCATTGGCACGGTTTGTTTTGGTCTGCCGGCGGTTATTCTGATGGGGCGCGCGGCGGTTGCTCGCCCAATTCGACGCCGAGAGTTTTTAGTCGGGATCGGTTTTTTGGCTGTTTTGGTGGTGGCGGTGATCTTTCTGAAGCAATCCGTTTCAGACTCAGTCGGAGAACGAGCGGTTCGGAATCCCGCATTTGTCGTTCCGTTGTGGGTGCTGCTGATGTCGGGATTATTTTGGCGATGGCGTAAAGAGAGGAGACAGTCGGGGGCCTAACCCATCGCCAGTGCCAACCGTCGCCTTGTCCGCCCGAAGCTTCCGGGCGGAGGCATGGGTCGCGGAGCGACTCTGGAAATTAGCCTGGCACAGGGTGCCAGGTTCGGTTTCGCCTCGCTCCTGCGTCCTGTAAGGACGCTGGAAACCCTTGCTTTCTGAGAGGCTCCACCGTCCCTGCGGGACGGATTGCCTTTGGCGTGATTTCCCAGCCACCGGGTGGCTGGCTAATTTCCCCCGTCGCTCCGCGACTGAAGCTCTGCGCGTCTGATAGCTTACAAACGATACAGTTGAGGAACCCGTTTTTGTCTGGCGGCTTGAAATGCCATCCCGCATTCTTGAAAACCAAACCACACAACAACCAATACATGAATAACCGCCTCCTCATCCGCACAATTCTCC
>Ga0007882_10001521_pt1 | contig 13479 bp, 14 predicted proteins | sample CryBogCBH12Aug01_FD_71195 | JGI IMG/M metagenome (GOLD analysis project Ga0007882, IMG submission 71195) | Freshwater microbial communities from Crystal Bog, Wisconsin, USA - CBH12Aug09.1 | ecosystem: Environmental > Aquatic > Freshwater > Lake | place: Crystal Bog, Wisconsin, USA | collected... | reverse complement strand
CGCATTCGACCAGCACCTTCTCCACCGAGGCCATCAGCTCGCGCCGGGCCCCCACCAGCTCGATATCGCCGCGGGTGATCGCCGCCGCCACCGCGTAGGTGCCGGTTTCGATACGGTCCGGCACCACCGCGTATTGGGCGCCATGCAGACGGTCGATCCCTTCGATGACCATGGTGCCGGTGCCGATGCCGGAAATCCGCGCCCCCATCGCCACCAGGCACTCGGCAAGGTCGCAGACCTCGGGTTCGCGGGCGGCATTGGCGATCACCGTCTGGCCGTCGGCCAGAGTGGCCGCCATCATGATGTTCTCGGTGCCGCCGACGGTCACCTGGGGGAACACCACATGAGCGCCCTTCAGCCGTCCGCCCGGCACCCTGGCCAGGATATAGCCGCCTTCCACCTGGATCACCGCGCCCATCTGCTCGAGCGCCTTCAGATGCAGGTCCACCGGCCGGGTGCCGATGGCGCAACCGCCCGGCAGCGACACCTTGGCCTGGCCGCAGCGGGCCAGCAGCGGCCCCAGCACCAGCACCGAGGCGCGCATCTTGCGCACCAGATCATAGGGCGCGGTGGTATTGACGATGTCCGACGCCGTCAGGTCCAGAACCCTCCCGGTATGGCCGCCATTGGGCGCATGACCGTTGAGCGACAGCACCACCCCGTGCTGCGCCAGCAGATTGGCCATGGTGGTGATGTCCACCAGATGCGGCAGGTTGGACAGGGCCAGGGTTCCGTCGGTCAGCAAACAGGCCGGCATGAGGGCCAGCGCGGCGTTCTTGGCGCCGCCGATGGTCACCGAGCCTTTAAGGGGTATGCCGCCGACGATGCGGATTCTGTCCATGGACGGGAACTCTCCAAACTTCAGGAATCAAAGACGCGGCAAAGTGACGCCCTGCTGCGCCTGGTACTTGCCCGAGCGGTCGCGGTAGGACGTCTCGCAGAGGGAGTCGCCCTTGAGAAAGATGAACTGGCAGGCCCCCTCATTGGCGTAGATCTTGGCCGGCAGCGGGGTGGTGTTGGAGAATTCCAGCGTCACATGGCCTTCCCATTCCGGCTCCAGCGGCGTGACATTGACGATGATGCCGCAGCGGGCATAGGTCGACTTGCCCAGGCAGATCACCAGGACATCACGCGGAATGCGGAAATATTCGACCGTCCGGGCCAGGGCGAAACTGTTGGGCGGGATGATGCAGACGTCGCCCTCGCGGTCGACGAAGCTCTTTTCCGAGAAATCCTTGGGATCGACCACCGCCGAATCGACATTGGTGAAAATCTTGAATTCCCGCGAAACCCGGGCATCGTAGCCGTAGGACGACAGGCCGTAGGAAATCACCCCCTCGCGCCGCAGCGTTTCGGTGAAGGGTTCGATCATGCCGTGATTGACGGACATGTCGCGGATCCAGCTATCGGGCATGACAGGCATCGGGAAACTCCCCTGGCGGGCGGGATGGCGGCATCTGGAATACCGCGCAAACGTTTAAGAATTTCACCCCGACAAGCCGGGCGAAACCCGGCGTCCTTTTAGCGCATGAGTTTGGTGCGAACAAGGATATGTGTCATGCGCCTTCGGGCGGCTCCTGGTCGGCCACCTCGTCCCGTCTGGCGCGGGCCTGTTCCTTGCGCCGCCCGAGATTGGCCCTCAGCGCCTCGGCCCGTCGCTGTTCCCTGAGCCGGGCGGCGGCCTTGGTTTTTTCCGTTTGATGCGGCGTCCTGTCGGACTCGCCCTGGTCCATGACGATGTTTCCCCGCTTTTTCGCCGGCTTAAGTGTTCGCAAGCAGACGCATCCGGTCAAGCTTGTGTTTTATGGTCCGGAATTGCCTTGCATCGCCACCCCTGCTGTGGCAGAAAATGCCCTCCTTCGCGCCGGTGTCTTCACCGGGGACGGGCTGCTGGTGTAGCTCAGGGGTAGAGCACGTCCTTGGTAAGGACGGGGCCCGCGGTTCAATTCCGCGCACCAGCACCATTTTCACAATAACAGGCTAAAATAAAATGACGGCGCCTGTTGCTGCGCCGCCGATCGGTATTATTGTCAGATGATACAGAGGCGGCCAAGGAGGATGACATGAACGCCAACGGTGAACAGGCTCGTCTCATGGCCGAGATGGAGATCGAGGAACTGCGCGAACTCGTCGCCTCGCTGCGCCACGAGATCGAAGATCTGCAGACCGAGGCCGTCCTCGACGCCTGCCACATCGCCGGCCTGGCGGCCGAGATCAAGGCGATGATCGCCGAAAGCGAAGCCTGCCCGCATAAGGAGGCCCATCCGCTGGTCCAGCGGGTCGAGTATACCGACAGCCGGACCGGCCAGACGATCACCAAGACCCGGGCGCTGCCGCTGTATCGCGACGCCTTCGACGCCGAGGCCCGAAGCTCGGGCATCGACAACCCGGAACACTTCCGCAGTTAGGTTGGCCCCCTCGCCATGAGGGTATTGTCCCGCGGGACCCCGTGGTAAAATAACGGTCTGCGTTATTTGCGGGGTGATGGAAATGAACAAAGCAGCCAGTTGGACCATGGGCCTGATCGCGACGGCGGCGGCGGGCTACTGGCTGAGCCTGCCCCCGGATGGCGTCGCCCTCGACGAGTCCTGCCAGCCCTCCGACCCGCAGGCGGTGGTCAGTGAAATCCTGCACCACCAGGACTTCTGGCTGGCCCAGAAATCGGCTGTCGACGAAGCCCTCAGGGCAGAAATCTCCTTGCTGGCGGGAAAGGAAAAGCGCCGCGACCAGATGAACGACGGCCGCAACACGATCGAGCAGCGGATGACCCGACTGTCCAATCGCGACGTCAGCGGCGACGAGCAGGCGGTCGCCCAGGCCCAGCGGGAACAGATCGCCCGACTGGCCAGGCTCACCCGCTGCCAGGTGGCGATCAACCAGAAGCTGGCGCCCTGAGAACTTTCTAGTTCGGCTGCTGGATGGCCGACAACTGCCAGGGGCCGCCCCGCCGACGAACGACCGTCCAGAGTTCCGTGGACTCGACCGGCGTTTTCGGATCGCCGTCGACCACCGCCCCGGTGTCGCAGCGAACGTTATAATCGACCGCGCTCCAGCACATGGTCACCGTCGCGAAATCCAGCGGCCCTTCGCGCCAGGTCTCGTTGACGTCTCCCCTGAGCAGGCGCACCTGCTCGACCCGGTTCTCGATGCCGCGGTCACGGTCTTCGGCCATCTGCCCGGCAAAGAAGGCCGCCATTTCGGGCGTGGCCAGTTGCTGCAATGCCGGCAGATCACCCCGGCTCCACGCCCCTTGAAGCTCCGACAGCAACCACTCGACGGCGGCCAGGTCGGCCTGCTCCAACGCGAACTCCACCGGCACCGGCGGCACCGGCGGCACCGGTATTCTGGGTGGCGGCGGTGCCATGGCGAAAGGCGCGGCCAGGGACGACGGACGCCGCCGAAAGAACCCGACAACCAGGGCAACCACCATGGCCAGCAGGGCCATCTGCAACAGGGCGCCGATCAGCCCCCCCGCCCCTTCGCCGAAGAAATGCCCGCCGAACAGCATAGAGCCGATGCCCGCGCCCACCAGGCCGCCGATCAGGCCGCCGGCGAAGGGATGTCGCTGGAAAAAGCTTGGCGGCGACGGCGGAGGAGGTGGAGGAGGAGCTGCCACCGGGGGTTGCGCACGGGGGGCCGGCGCTGCCGGCGGGGCAGCAGCCGCCGGCGGCGGCGGCAATGGCTTGGCTGTGCTGCCGTAAGGCTGCATGGTGCTGCGGCTGGAGCGGCTGCCGGCGCTGAGGCCCTTGCCCACTTTCGCCTCGGCAAGGCCAGGCGCAATGATCAGCAGAAGGGACAGCAGCACGGGCAGGAAATGGCGTGGCATCGGACAATGCACCAACAAGAAAGTCTCCCCTCGGCAAACATTACAACGAACAGGATCGCCTAACCACCCCGGCAGCGTCCCACCAGACAAGAGGTCGGTGGGCCGAATGGTGAAGATAAAGTGATCCAAGTCACTGAATGTCAATACCGACAGCCCCAGGAGCCTGTCCCCTTAATCACGAGCGGCCGCCCTTTTTCCCGCTCAGCCGGCCAGCAGATATTCCCGCGCCCGGCCGCTGTCGCGGATCAACGCCGCCCGCTCCGGCCAGATGTCGATCATTCGCCGGTGGTGCGCCCTCAGCGCGGCGACAAGAAGTCCGCGGCGGTCAAGCAAGGCGTCGGCGAAGGCGACCATGCGGCTGTTGGGCCAGCTCCAGGGACGGATGCGGGCGATTTCCGCGAAGATCCGTGTATCGTCGAAAGGCGTCACCCCCGCCAGCAGAATGGCGACGACGGCGGTGGATCTCGAAACACCGGCATGGCAATGAACCAGCAGGCGCTCCACTCGGGTGGCCTGCAGATGTCGGGCAAGATCGACAACAACGCCGATGTCGGCGGCCGACGGCGCCACCATGCCGACGGTTTCATCGATAACGTCGTGAAAGCGCAGAACCTTGCGCCAGATCCCGGAAAAACCGGCGAATTCGGGAGGGTCGGGCCAGTCGGGATCAAGGATCGAGATGACATGGCTGACGCCGCCGCCGGCCAGACAGGACAATTCCTCCAGTCCACAGACGGAGATGGGATAAGGCATGGGTGAGTGCGACTGCATGGCCCATCATATCGCGCCGCCGCAGGCATTTTCCACGCCGTTGCCGACAAAAAACAGGCGGCGCCCTCCGGCGGATCGGTCGCCGCGGCGATTGCCCGCCAGAGTAGAACAGCACGACATCACCCCCCTCGATGCATGCCGCTGGGCGAACTGTCCCTCCGACGACCTCCGCCAAGAAACCGAAGGAGAACGACAATGTCGGGGAAAAGTCGCCGGGCATATCCACAATGATCCTATGGTTGAAAAACTCTCAGGTGCAATTTAGGGAGTATTAAAGCGTATGCCCTCTGGCTTGGGTTGAAGAGTGAGGCTACCCGCTATACTGTTCTTTTGGGTGGTTCTGGAAACCGGCGGATTTCGCCTCGAGTCCATTGACCGCTTCTCTTGAATGCCCATCTCGGGGGATGGGTACGGCATTGAAATACAACGCGTTGGGTGCGGGTGCCGGAATGGCCTGGCGCCACAAGACAGCAGGGGTATCATGTCCAGAAGATTCGCCGCAGCGCTCCTTGGCCTGGTCGCAATGGGCCTGTGCGCCCTGCCCGCCATGGCCGACCAACCGCAGCCCTGGGGGCTGTGGATGCAAGATGCAGCGTCGCCGACGATGCAGCAGATCGTTCGTCTGAACGGCACCATCACCGTCATCATCTTGCTGATCCTGGTGCTGGTCTTTCTGCTGCTGGGCTATGTGATGGTGCGTTTCAGCGCCAAGCGCAACCCGAAGCCGGCGCAATGGACCCACCATACCGGCCTGGAGGTGGCCTGGACCCTGATCCCGGTGCTGATCCTGGTGTTCATCGCCTTTCCGTCGTTCCGGCTGCTCTATTCGATGGACCGCACCAAGGAGGCCGAGTTGACGCTGAAGGTCACCGGCCATCAATGGTACTGGTCCTATCTTTACCCGGACCAGGGGATTTCCTTCGACGCCAATCTGGTCCAGGACGGCGACCTCAAACCCGGCGATCCCCGCCTGCTGGCCACCGACAACCATGTGGTGCTGCCGGTGGGTGCCAATGTGCGGATCCAGACCACCGCCGACGACGTCATCCACAGTTGGGCGGTGCCGGCCTTGGGCCTGAAGATCGACGCCTTTCCCGGCCGCCTCAATGAAACCTGGGTGCGCATCGACCGGCCCGGCCGCTATTTCGGCCAGTGCTCGCAGCTCTGCGGGGTCAATCACGGCTACATGCCGATCGACATCGAGGCCGTCTCCAAGGAGCAGTTCGCCGCCTGGCTCGCCAAGCATCAGGCCAAGCAGTCCATGTCCGAACCGGCCGCCACGGCGCTGGCCGATGCCAGCCGCTAAAGGGATCAGAAAATCATGACTGCACAGACCATTCATCCGGCGAACGACCATCACCACGCCACGCCCAGCGGCTGGCGGCGCTGGCTGTTGTCCACCAACCACAAGGACATCGGGACGATGTACATCGTCTTCGCCATCATCGCCGGGCTGATCGGCGGCGCGTCCTCGGTGGTCATCCGCATGCAGCTGATGCATCCCGGCGGCACCGTATTCGGCGGCGACAACCAGATGTATAATGTCTTCGTCACCGCCCATGCCGTCGTCATGGTGTTTTTCACCGTCATGCCGGCCATGATCGGCGGCTTCGGCAACTGGTTCGTGCCGCTGATGATCGGCGCTCCCGACATGGCTTTCCCGCGCATGAACAACATCAGCTTCTGGCTGTTGGTGCCGTCCTTTTGCCTGCTGCTGCTGTCGGCGGCCAACGGCACCGGCGCCGGGACCGGCTGGACCCTGTATCCGCCCCTGTCCACCACCGGCCATCCCGGGCCCTCGGTGGATTACGCCATCCTGGCCCTGCATCTGGCCGGCGTGTCGTCGATCCTCGGCGCCGTCAATTTCATCACCACCATTCTCAACATGCGGACGCCGGGCATGACGCTGCATCGCATGCCGCTGTTCGTGTGGTCGATCCTGGTTACCGCGGTATTGCTGCTGCTGGCCATTCCGGTCCTGGCCGGGGCGCTGACCATGCTGCTCACCGACCGCAATTTCGGCACCGCTTTCTTCGATCCGGCCGGCGGCGGCGATCCGATGCTGTACCAGCATCTGTTCTGGTTCTTCGGGCACCCGGAAGTCTACATCATGATCCTGCCGGCTTTCGGCATCATCAGCCAGATCGTCTCGACCTTCTCGAAAAAGCCTGTCTTCGGCTATCTCGGCATGGCCTATGCGATGGTCTCCATCGGCCTGGTGGGCTTTGTCGTCTGGGCGCATCACATGTACACCACCGGCCTGCATGTCAACACGCGGGCCTATTTCACCGCCGCCACCATGGTCATCGCGGTGCCTACCGGGATCAAGATCTTCAGCTGGCTGGCCACCATGTGGGGTGGCTCCCTCGAGTTCCGGGCGCCGATGGTCTGGGCCATCGGCTTCATCGCCCTGTTCACCACCGGCGGCGTCACCGGTGTGGTGCTGGCCAATGCCGGCGTCGATGTGGCCCTGCACGACACCTATTACGTGATCGCGCATTTCCATTACGTCCTCAGCCTGGGCGCGGTGTTCGCCCTGTTCGCCGGCTTCTATTACTGGGTCGGCAAGATGTCGGGGCTGCAGTATTCGGAAACCCTGGCCAAGATCCATTTCTGGATCATGTTCACCGGCGCCAACCTGACCTTCTTCCCCCAGCATTTCCTTGGCCTGCAGGGCATGCCGCGGCGCATTCCCGACTATCCCGAGGCCTTTGCCGGCTGGAACTTCGTCTCCTCCATCGGCGCCTATATCGGTTTTGCCGGCGCCGTGTTCTTCCTTTACGTGGTGTGGGACATGTTCCACGCCAAACGCCATGTGCCGGCCAATCCCTGGGGTGTCGGCGCCACCACCCTGGAATGGACGGTCAGTTCGCCGCCGCCGTTCCACTGCTTCGAGACTCTGCCGACGCTGGAGCCGGTCGAACTCGGGCATCCGGCGGAATGAGCCGGTGACCAGTAAAGCCCGCACCGTCTGGGCCACCGTCGCCATACTGGCGGCGATGGTGTCCCTGGTCGGGGTCAGCGTCCCGCTCTATTCCCTGTTCTGCCGCGTCACCGGCATCGGCATCACGCCGACGGTGGCCGACCACGGACCCGGCGAAATCTCGCAACAGACCATGGTGGTCCGCTTCGACGCTTCGGTGATGAAGGATATGCCCTGGCGGTTCAAACCGCCGCAGACCCAGATCACCGTCCGTCTGGGCGAGCCCAACCTGGCGGTGTTCACCGCCGAGAACCTGTCCGCCGAGGCGGTGACCGGCACCGCCACCTTCAATGTGATGCCGGCCAAGGCCGGCGCCTATGTCAACAAGATCCAGTGCTTCTGCTTCAGCGAACAGCATCTCGAGGCGGGCCAGAAGGTCGACATGCCGGTATCGTTCTTCATCGATCCGGCCATCGCCTCCGATCCCGACACCAGCGAGGTGCGGACGATCACCCTGTCCTATACGTTTTTCAAGGCCCGCAACCAAACCAGCGAGGGACCATCATGAGCGATGCTGCACACCCGCAGTCGCACGGCCACGGCGCGGCACATCCTTATCACTTGGTCAACCCCAGCCCCTGGCCGGCGGTCGGCTCTCTGGCCGCCTTCATCCTGGCCTTCGGCGCCGTCCACTGGTGGCAGGGCAATACCCCGCTGATCATGGTCGGCGGCTTCCTGCTGGTGCTGGTCACCATGGCCGGCTGGTGGCGCGACGTCCTGCACGAAGCCAATGTCGAGCGCGTCCATACGCCGGTGGTGCGTCATGGACTGCGGGTCGGCATGGGGCTGTTCATCGCCTCCGAGGTGATGTTCTTCGTCGCCTTCTTCTGGGCCTTCTTCAATTCCGGCTTTCTCGTCAATCCGTCCATCACCCAGTGGCCGCCGGCCGCCATCGCGCCTCTGGAGACCTGGGGTATTCCTTTCCTCAACACCCTGATCCTGCTGTCATCGGGCTTGGCGGTGAACTGGGCCCACCACTCCCTGCTGCACGGCGACCGCAGTGGGCTGAAAAAGGGTCTGGCGCTGGCGGTGGGGCTGGGCTTCCTGTTCCTCAGCCTGCAGGGCTACGAGTATGGCCATGCGACATTCCATTTCAAGGACGGCGTCTATCCCTCGGTGTTCTACATGGCCACCGGCTTCCACGGCTTCCACGTCTTCGTCGGCGCCTGCTTCCTGGCCGTCAACCTGATCAGGGCCTTGAAGGGCGACTTCACCGCCGAACAGCATGTCGGCTTCGAAGCCGCCGCCTGGTACTGGCATTTCGTCGACGTGGTATGGATCTTCCTGTTCGTCTGGGTCTACTGGTGGGGAGCGTGAGCGCTACACCGCGTTGACATCCACCACCAGACGGCCGCGCACCTGGCCGGCGAGGATCCTGTCGGCATAGGGCGGCAGATCCTTCAGCGCCACGCGGGTGGTCATGGCGTCCAGTTTGTCCATCGGCAGGTCCCTGGCCAGTCGGGCCCAGGCGGTGAGGCGTGCCGGCTTCGGACACATCACCGAATCGATGCCCAGCAGGTTGACGCCGCGCAGCAGGAACGGCACCACCGTCGTCGCCAGTTCCGCCCCACCGGCCAGACCACAGGCGGCGACAGCGCCGCCGTAACGCATGCCGGCCAGCACCGAGGCCAGGGTCGTGCCGCCCACCGCGTCGACGCAGCCCGCCCAGCGCTCGGCCAGCAGGGGCCGGCCGGGGGCCTGGGCCAGTTCGCCGCGCTCGACGATTTCGGCGGCCCCCAGGCCACGCAGATAGTCATGCTCGGCCGGCCGGCCGGTGGAGGCGGCCACTCGGTACCCTAAATGAGCCAGAACCGCCACGGCGACACTGCCGACCCCGCCGGCGGCACCGGTCACCAGCACCTCGCCGGCGCGATCCGGCGTCAAGCCGTGCGCCTCGAGGCTCTGCACCGCCAGCATGGCGGTGAAACCGGCGGTGCCGATGGCCATCGCCCGCTCCGCAGTCAGCCCGGCCGGCAACTTGACCAGCCAATCGCCTTTGACGCGGGCCTTCTGCGAATAGCCGCCCCAATGGACCTCGCCGACCCGCCAACCGGTCAGCACCACCTGATCCCCGGGCTTGAATTCGGCACAGTCCGAATGTTCGACCACGCCGGCGAAATCGATGCCGGGAACATGCGGATAGGCCCGCACGAGGCGGCCAAGCCCCTTGAGGATCATTCCGTCCTTGTAGTTGAGGGTGGAGGCGGCGACCCGCACGGTAACGTCTCCGGCCGGCAACCGGTCAGCGGACAGGCTTTGCACGGCAGCCGTCACCTTGCCGTCCTTTTCCTCCAGCAGCAGGGCGGAAAATCGATCGTCACTCATGGCAGTCCCTCCGGAATTGATCGATGAACTATATTGTGCGAGACCTGTCGCACAAGAAGGAAGGGGGAATTGTTGTCGGAGCAGGTGTTTTTCGACAACGGCCGGACCGGCGAACGGGTCAGCGTCGATCTGCGCGCCATCGCCAACGGGCTGGAGATCCGCGACCGGCGGGACGGCCTGATGCTGGCGCTGTGGGCCTATGACGACATTGTCGCCGTCGGCCCCGAGGGCGGCCGGGCTAAAAGCCTGAGGCTTGGCAGCCGCAACGACGCCGGCGACAGACTGTCGGTTGAGGACGCGGCGCAGGTTGCCCACCTTCGCCGGATGCTGCCCAAACTGGCCGGACCCCGTTTCCCCTGGCGCCGCCTCGGCCAGGCGGGCCTTGGACTGGCCGCCCTGGGTCTTGCCCTGGCGCTCTGTTACGAGGGTTTTCTGCTGGTGGCGCGGCCACTCGCCAATGCGCTGCCCAACTCATGGGAACAGGCCCTCGGCGAGCGTATGGCGGCGCGCCTGGTGGCCGGCTATGGCGGTGCCTGCCGCACCGCGGCCGGAGACGCCGCCCTCGCCGGCTTGGCGCGGCGTTTCAGCGAAACCTCGGCGCTCGGCTTTCCGGTGACGCTGCAGGTGGTGAAATCCGACCGTCTCAACGCCTTCATCCTACCCGGCGGCCAGATCATCCTGCTGTCCGGCCTGATCCTGGAGGCGGCCGGCGCCGACGAACTGGCGGGAGCCGTAGCCCATCTGCTGGCGCATAGCGCGGCCCGCCATCCGACCGAACAGGTCCTGCGCCATGCCGGGGTCGGCCTTTACCTCCTGCTGGCAGGCGACCGCCCCGGCGCCTCCGCCGAAAGCGCCGCGAACCCTCTGCCCGACTTGCCGTTCACCCGCCAGGCGGAAGCAGAGGCCGAGGCGATGGGACGGCGGTTGCTTGAACAGGCGGCAATTCCTGCCCAACCGATGGGCAATTTTTTCCGACGGATGGCGCAGAAGGAAAAAATCGGCGGCGCCCCGCCGGATTTTCTCAGCAATCACCCCCTCCCCGACAAACGCGCCGACTCCGGCCCGACTCCGCCTTTCACCAGGCCCGCTTTGACCGACGGCGAATGGGCATCGCTGCGCGCCATCTGCGGATGAATTTAGGCACGCCGTTTGCTTGACATCCTTTGAGGCTGTACCGGCTAGAAAGGCCAAGGAGGTTGCCATGCGTGACATTGAACGCCAATTGAAAGACTATCGGCTGACCACCGCCGAGATCCTTTATCATTTGCCCGACCATCCGCATCTGCTGCAAAGCTTCGTCTGGCAGGATTACGATATCGCGCCGAAATTTCCCGAATTACACAGGTTCCTCGATTTCTGGACCCATCACATCGAGGGCACGCTGCATTCGGTGACGGTGGCGCATCTCGATCTGGTGCGTCCGCCGGGATGGATCTACGCCTCCTATTCCGAGGCGATACATTAAGATAGCCCTCGCCGGGCGCTGCCTCCGGCCACCTAGGCTATCGCGCGACTGTGCGCTCCGCGCACAATCTATAGAAATGCCGGCGTAGCCGGCGTCGCGCGGGCGCTCAACGCGCCAGGACCGCCATTGAGGCGGCGGCCAAGCTGCCGGAAGCAGCGCCCAGCGAGGGACAATTTATTGTTAGGCGGAAAAAAACACCAGCGGCTTGCCGCCGGGCTCGCCCAGCAGGCTGTCTTCGCGCATGACCACGCGACCGCCGATGATGGTGGCCAGCGGCCAGCCGGTGACCTGCATGCCGTCATACGGGGTCCAGCCGCATTTGCTGGTGATCCACAGATTGCTGATGCGGCGCCGGGCCTTCAGGTCGACCACCGTGAAATCGGCGTCATAGCCGACGGCGATCCGGCCTTTGCCGGCGATGCCATAGGTGCGGGCGGGTCCGGCGCTGGTCAGGTCGACGAACCGCTGCAGACTGAGGCGGCCGGCCGCCACATGATCGAGCAGCAGCGGCACCATGGTCTGCACCCCGGTCATGCCCGACGGGCTTTCCGGATACGGCTTGGCTTTCTCCTCCAGGGTATGGGGCGCATGGTCGGAGCCGAGGACATCGACCACCCCCTGTTCCACCGCCCGCCACAGGGCCTGGCGATGCTCCTCGCCGCGGATCGGCGGGTTCATCTGGGCCAGGCTGCCCAGCCGCTCATAACACTCGGGCGCCGCCAGAGTCAGATGCTGGGGGGTCACCTCGACCGTCGCCAGATCCTTGTGATTGGCCAGCAAGGCCATTTCCTGCGCCGTCGTCACATGCAGGACATGCACCCGCCGCCCGGCGGTACGGGCCAGGCGCAGCAACCGGCGGGTGGCCAGCAAGGCCGTCTCCTCGTCGCGCCACACCGGATGCATGGCCACCGGGGCACCGCCGTCGACCATGGCGCGGCGCTCCCTCAACCGGGTCTCGTCCTCGGCGTGGACGGCGACGCGGCGCCGTCCATTGGCCAGCACCCGGGCCAGCACCGCCTCGTCGTCGACCAGCAGCGTGCCGGTGGAACTGCCCATGAACAGCTTGACCCCGGCACAGCCGGGAAGCCGTTCCAGGCGGCCGAGATCGTCGGCATTGTCGGCCGAGGCGCCGATGAAAAAGGCGTGATCGACCCAGGCCCGGCCCCTGGCGCGGTCCAGCTTGTCGGCCAGCGCCGCCTCGCTGGTGGTCGACGGTTTGGTGTTGGGCATCTCGCAGACGGCGGTGACGCCGCCCAGAGCCGCCGCGGCGGTGCCGGTGGCCAGGTCCTCCTTGTATTCGAGGCCCGGCTCGCGCAGATGCACCTGGCTGTCGATGACCCCCGGCAGAACGGTCAGGCCGCCGGCATCGAAGATTTCAGCCACCGTGTCGCCCAAGGCGCCGATGGCGGCGATCCGCCCGTCGCGCAGGCCGATATCGGCGGCAAGGATGCCGCCCGGGGTAACCACCTGGCCACCTTTCAGCAGCAGATCGAAACTGTCGCTCATCTTCCGCCTCACTCCCGCCCGGATAAGACGACGAACCGTCCGGCCGCGTCGTCCCAGGAATAGTCGCCGGCCGACAGCCGGGCCTCGTTGCTCATGCTCCAGAACAGATCGTCATCGGTCAGCTGACGCACCGCCAGATTGACAAAAGCCTCGTCATCCGGCGCCACCTGGCCGCCGCCGCCGTCGACCAGGCATTCGCGCACCGCCCCCAACGGCCGGGCCACCGCCGGCAAGCCGCAGGCCTGGCTTTCGCGCAGCGTCCAGCAGGCCATGTCGTCGGCATGGCCGGGATAGAGATGACTGCGGGCGCCGAGATAGAGTCCCGCCATGCCGGCATCATTGGCCGGCGGCAGGATTTCCACCCCCGGCGTCGCCAGGGCTTTGTCCAGAACAGGCCGCAGGGCCTCCGCCAGTTCGGCGCCGTCCCGCGCCTTGTCGAGGACCGAGGACACCACCCGTAGCCGCGCCGCCGGCACCTGGGGATGGATGCCGTCCCGCCAGAGGTCCAGCAGCCAGTCGAGTCCATGGGCAGGATGGGCGGTCACCACCGCCACCGGCTCGGGCACCGCCGCCCGTTCACCCGGCGCCAGGAAATCAGCCCGC
>Ga0007882_10001520_pt1 | contig 13485 bp, 19 predicted proteins | sample CryBogCBH12Aug01_FD_71195 | JGI IMG/M metagenome (GOLD analysis project Ga0007882, IMG submission 71195) | Freshwater microbial communities from Crystal Bog, Wisconsin, USA - CBH12Aug09.1 | ecosystem: Environmental > Aquatic > Freshwater > Lake | place: Crystal Bog, Wisconsin, USA | collected... | reverse complement strand
ACAAATTACTATTGATATGTTATAATAAATAAGCTTAATAATTAGGAATTATACAATGATACCTGTAGAACAAGAATTTTTTTATGATAAAGGTGAGATTGGTGATTGTGTTAGAGCTGTAACAGCTTCGATTTTAGAATTAAATAGAAAGGATGTTCCGCATTTTGTTAAGGATCAACCTGGATCAGATTGGTATGACACTTGGGAAAAATTCATGATTAATCATGGAATAAATCCGATTATGTTAACTGGTCCTTGGGAAAAGCCACCGAAACCTGTAGGATATTATCTAGCATCAGGACCTGCACAAAGAGGATGTAAGCATATTGTTATTATGTGGGATGGTAATGTTATTCATGATCCACATCATTCAAAAGAAGGTTTACTTGAAATAGAAGCAATTTGGATTTTACAAAAATGTTAACAAAATATGATAAAAAAATCAAAACCACAGGAAATAAAATATCTGTTGCTAAAAAAGGTAAATCTACTAAACCATGCTCACAAGAAAAAGCTTTAAAGATATCAAAAACCAAAAAGGGTAAAGCACTAACAGAAGAACATAAACAATCTCTGCGCGGCATTAAAAAACCAATTCATACAGATGAATGGAAAAAACAAAATTCTATTCGTCTTAAAGAACAATGGGAATCTGGTATTAGGAATAGAGATAAAGGACCAATGTCAGATGAACAAAAGAAAGCAATCTCTAAAAAGCTTTTAGGCATTAAAAGATCTGATGTCAGCAATTATAGAACTTCTCATTCAAAAAAATATTTGATAACATTCGCTGATAATACTAATTTGGAAGTCAATGGTCTCAAGAAGTATGCTATTGACAACAATATACCATATGTATCTTTATCGAAAGCTAGTCAATATGGTTCAGGCTTACAAAAATATAATATTACTAATATTAGTGTTGTATAAATAAATCAAAAGAAGCGACATAACTCGACACTTGAAAAATAGAATGTAGCGTGTTAAAACGTCAAGAGATAATTTCAAAGATTTCTATTAAATTTTAGGAGGGTCAGAAATGGCCCTCCTTTTTTATTGAATAAATATATAAAATACTTATAAGTCTAGCGAATAGAGGTTAATTAATAATGTCAGCTATTACAGATACACCAACAAATAAAAACTTTTTATCGCCTATCAATTTCAAGTTTACTTTGCAGCGTGCTCCACATGTTAATTTCTTTATTCAAAAAGTAAACATTCCTGGTTTATCTTTACCTACAATTGATGTAATAAATCCAATCATTAATATACCATATCCTGGTGATCATTTAAGCTATGATGAATTGGATATTACGTTTAAAGTAGACGAAGATCTACAGAATTATCTAGAGATACATAACTGGTTACGTGGTCTTGGTAGATTAGACCCATCTGATTATTATAGTCTTCAAAGCGCACCAACATATGGTGGTAATAGTATTAGATCAGATATATCACTTAGTGTACTAAATTCAACCAGAAATCCAAACTATGAGATAGTCTTTAAGGATGCATTTCCAATATTACTATCTAGTATCACCTTTGATACGACTATGGAAGATGTTAATTTCATCGAAGCAACATGTTCATTTCGATATATTAATTTCGATATCTCAAAAACTAGTTGACATTTGCCTAAACTCACATTATAATAATGATTATTTGATAGTTTGAGGCGTGAAATGAAATTTGAAGATCTCTTTGAAGAGTGGAAAAAAGATACTCGCATAGACAAAACAGAATTGGCAGATGAAGCTTTAAAGATACCTAAGTTACATCACAAGTATTATACTATATTTTGCAAAGAACGTTCTATTCTTAAGAATTTAGAAGCAGAAATGAAAAAGCTTAAGCTTGATAAATTTGAGTTCTATACCATGGGTGCTACTGAAGAAACAAAAGAAAAAGGGTGGAAACTTCCTGCGCGAGGAATGATTCTTAAACAAGATCTTCCGACATATATGGAAGCCGATAGTGATATTATTGAGTTATCATTACGTATTGGTGTAGCACAGGAAAAAGTCGACTTCTTGGATTCAATAATTAAAAGTTTCCAAAGTAGAGGATATCTCATCAAATCAGCAATTGACTTTCAGAAATTTATAATGGGTGGTTAATGGAAATTGTTAAAATACAGAAAGTCGATGAAGCTTATAACAAAATAATAGCTGATGCCGGCATTATTCAAGAGATATCTGACTATTTTACTTTCGAAGTACCAGGTGCAAAGTTCTCTCCGGCATTCAGGAATAGAATGTGGGATGGTAAGATTAGATTACTTAATTCGCTTACCTGTTTACTTTATAGTGGGCTCAGCGATCATCTAGAATCATTCTGCAGGTCTAGAGACTATGATGTAGAATATGAAGGTATAGATGCTGATTATGAGTTATCTTTAATTGAAGCAAATGAGTTTATTAAGAAACTAAGCCCAATGCATCAACCAAGAGATTATCAAATCGAAGCTTTTGCACATGCTGTTCGTAAAAGAAGGGGATTACTGCTTTCACCAACCGCATCAGGCAAATCTCTTATCATTTATTTGATCACATGTTGGTATGCTAAAAAGACACTTATTGTAGTGCCTACTACTTCACTCGTCCATCAGATGGTTGGTGACTTCGAAGAATATGGTTTTCCCAAAGATTCGATACATAAGATTATGTCTGGTTTAGAGAAATCTTCTAATCGTATGATTTATTGTTCTACATGGCAATCAATCTATAAGATGCCAAAAGCTTGGTTTGATCAATTTGATGTTGTTATTGGTGATGAAGCACATCTTTTTAAATCAAAATCATTAATAACAATTATGACTAATCTTAAGAACTGCAAACATAGGTTTGGTTTTACCGGTACACTTGATGGATCACAAACAAATAAACTAGTTCTTGAAGGTCTATTTGGTCCAGTTAAAAGGGTAACTACTACATCAGAACTAATTGAACAGAAACACTTAGCAGAGTTTAAGATTAAAGCTTTAGTCTTATCTTATTCTGATACAATTAGACAGCTTAATGCCAAGAATGATTATCAAGCAGAAATTGATCTAATTGTTAGAAGTGATGCTAGAAATAAGTTCATAAAAAACTTAGTATTATCTCTTAAAGGTAATACAATTTTGTTATTCCAATTTGTTGACAAACATGGAAAAATCTTATATGATATGATCCAGAAAGAAGCTGTAGATAGAAAAGTCTATTTCATTTCTGGTTCTGTGGATGGAGAACGACGTGAGGAAATTCGTACAATATTGGCAACAGAACAAAATGCTATTGTGGTTGCTTCTTTTGGAACTTCATCGACCGGTATTAACATTCCTAGTCTCCGTAATGTTATATTTGCTAGTCCTTCGAAGTCCAGAGTTCGAAACCTTCAATCGATTGGTCGTGGCCTTAGAAAATCAGCTACAAAGTCAGATGCTGTACTTTATGATATAGCCGATGACCTTACCTGGAAATCTAAGAAGAATTATACTATATTACATTTTATTGAAAGGATTAAAGTCTATAATGAAGAGAAGTTTCCATATAAGATCTATAATGTATCTCTAAGCTAATATAGATTTATTGTTGCTCCATTACTGATTATACTGAAGGTTCCATAAAATGTCAACTAAAAAACACTACGTCAATAATAAAGATTTTTGCGCAGCTCTTGTCGAATATAAAGCTAAGCTTAAGGAAGATCCTAACGCACGAGTATCAAACTATATTGGTATTTGTATTAGACAGATTAATACTCGTTTAGCAACAAAACCAAACTTCAGTGGTTATTCTTTTAAAGATGAAATGATCTCCGATGGTTTGGAAAATTGTATTGCTGCAGTAAATGGCTTTAATGCCGAGAAATCGGTCAATGCATTTGCTTATTTTACTCAAATCGCATGGAATGCATTTATTCGTCGCATTCAAAAAGAGCAAAAAGAAGTTTATATTAAGCATAAGAATATGCAAAATATGTTCATATTACAATCAGTTCATACTTCAAGTTTTGATGATTTTGATATGGGTCAACAAAATAATAATGAAATTAGCAATGAAATCATTAAGTCATACGAAAATAAGTTGACAAAAACCAAGAAACATGTTACTGTAGGACTAGAAAAATTTATTGAGGAAGCACCATGATTAATAAAAACTTGCTTCCACAGGCAGTAATCGATGCTGTGGATAAGATGCTAAATGATTATGATAGAAATATAAGATACACCTATCAGCAAAGAGTAGAAATGATAAAAACGTTTTGTGAACAAGCTTTGATAGAAAACTCTAAAAAGAGAAAATAATTAAAATTGCACTAATATAGAATTGGTGCGAATGGACCAATTCCTAAATGAAAGGAGAATCGGTATGGCTAAAGTAGCACTTATAACTGATACACACTTTTGGTGTGCGAAATGACAACTTGGCGTTTCTAGATTCAAGTAAGAAATTCTTAGAAAATAACTTTTTTCCTTTAATTGATTCGATGGGAATTGATACAGTTATCCATCTCGGAGATCTTGTTGATCGTCGTAAGTATATTAATATTCAAACTGCTAAGCGTCTAAGAGAAGACTTCATTCAACCGATGATAGATCGAAAGATTAAGTATCATCAGATCCTCGGTAATCATGATGTGTATTATAAGAACACAAATGATGTTAATGCAATTAGAGAACTATATGGGACAAACTTCCCTCTCTATGAAACAGCAACAGAAGTAAAGATTGGTGATCTACCACTACTTTTTGTACCGTGGATAAATGTTACTAATAAGGATCAAACCATTGAAGCTATTAAAAAGTCAAATGCAAAAGTTTGCATGGGTCATCTTGAGATTCAAGGCTTTGAAATGTTTAGAGGTGCTATTGCAACTCATGGTGAAGATCGTTCTCTCTTTGATCGTTTTCACACTACTATGTCTGGTCATTTCCATCATCGCTCCACCGATGGCAGCATTTATTATCTTGGTAGTCATGGTCAATTTACTTGGTCAGACTATGGTGATGAAAGAGGTTTTCATATCTTTAATACGGAAACGTTAGATCTAACTTTTATACCTAATCCATATAAGATGTTTTCTAAAATCTTTTATGATGATGCCGGTAAAACGTTTAAAGATTTAGAAGAAATGGATTTTTCTGAGTATTCTAACACCTATGGTAAGATTATAGTCAAGAATAAAGATGATCCATATTTGTTTGATCTATTCTGTAACAAAGTAGAAAAAGCAGGTTTAATTGACTATCAAATTGTTGATGATCATTTAAATCTAAATATTGAAGATGATTCAAACATTTCTTCAGAAGCAGAATCAACCATTGATATTTTTAAAAAATATATCGGTGCAGCATCATGGAATGCTAATGTGAATAAAGAAAAGCTAGAACAAACTATAGTATCATTATACAATGAAGCAATAAGCTTCGCACAGTGAGGTTAGATGTCAGTAAACTTCGAAAAAATTAGATGGAAAAATATCCTTTCTACCGGTAATGTTTTCACAGAAGTTAATTTTCAAAGCGCAGGCACCACTCTCATTGTTGGTATCAATGGAGCTGGTAAGTCAACCATCTTAGATGTTTTGACTTTCGCTTTATTTGGTAAACCATTTAGAAACATTAATAAGCCTCAGCTAGTTAATACAATCAATAAGAAAGATGCAGTTGTAGAACTAGAGTTTCATGCAAATTCGAATCAGTATAAGATTATTCGTGGCATGAAACCAAATATTTTTGAAGTATATTGCAATGAGATCTTGGTTAATCAAAGTGCTGATATAAGAGACTATCAGGAAATCCTCGAGAAACATATTCTAAGGATTAACTATAAGTCTTTTTGTCAAGTTGTAATCCTAGGATCTGCTTCTTTTGTTCCTTTTATGCAATTACCTACTGGTCGTCGTAGAGAGATCATCGAAGACCTGTTAGATCTTGAGGTGTTTACTACGATGAACACTCTATTAAAAGATAAACTTCAAGTTAATCAGCAAGAACTACTTGATGCAGAATATCAAAAAGATCTTGTCGAACAAAAGATTGACTTGGTCAAACAGCACCTTGAAGATCTTCGCAAAAAGAATGATGAGTTTGTCAAGCAAAAGAAACAAAGCATTAAAGATATTGAAAAGAAGCTCAATTATTTAAATTGTGATTCAATAGAACTAATGAAACGAATATCAGATAAAGAGAATAATATTGAAGATATAAATGCTGTCCAGAAAAAGCTTGAAAAGCTAAAGTCATTACATACACAAATTACAGTTCGTAGTGAACAGCTTCGAAAAGAAATGGAATTTTTTACTAAGCACGATACATGTCCAACCTGTCAGCAATCTATCGATGAACAGTTTAAATGTACCACAATTGATGATCGTTCGAACCAAATAAAAGAAATTGAATCTGGTCTAGAAAAACTCATTGAAACATACAATGATACTGATGCAAAGCTTCGTGCTATCTTTGATACACAAAAAGAAATCAATAATGATAGATCATCTCTTTTTGTAATTAATTCTGAAATAGCTAACTATAGAAATCAAATCGAAACTCTTACAACCGAGATAAAGCAAGCAACTAAAAAAGTTAAAGATAGCTCAGATGATAAGATGGAAGATCTTCAAAATGAACAGTTGACAATTGCTTCAAACTATAATAGAATACAAGAAGATAAACATGTATTGTCTGCAGCATCTAGCATGCTGAAAGATGGTGGCATCAAGACTAAGATTATCAATCAATATATTCCTGTTATTAATAAACTTATCAATAAGTATTTGGCAGAGTTTGACTTATTTTGTGAGTTTCAATTGGATGATCAATTCAATGAAACTATTAAGTCTAGATATCGTGATGCTTTCACATATTCTTCATTTTCAGAAGGTGAAAAGCAAAAGATTGATTTAGCTGTTCTCTTCACTTGGCGAGCTATTGCTAAACTTCGTAATTCTCTTAGCACAAATCTTCTCATCCTTGATGAAGTATTTGATTCGAGCTTGGATGGAAATGCTGCTGATGATCTACTGAAGATTATTAATAGCATTGCTAAAGACTCAAATGTTTTCATTATCTCCCATAGAGAACAGTTATTTGAAAAGTTTGATAATACAATTAAGTTTGTTAAAAATAAGAACTTTAGTTCTATCGAGGTATAATATGAAATTTACAGCTTATTTTGAACAAGATCCGGATTCAGAAGATCTTCTACTTCCATTTCCACCTGAATTTATTCTTAAGATGGGGTGGGATGAAGAAACAGAACTTGAATGGGAACTTACCGATGAACATCATATTATCTTGAGAGAAAAGAATGTTTAATACTAGATTAGTAAAATTCAATGGTGTAGATATTCCTTTAAAATGGATAGCCAAAGATGACCAATGCTATCACTTTATCTTAAAAGATTGGTATGATCATTCTAATGATATCTTAAAATATGTTAAATCTAATAGTACAGTTTTACAGGCAGGTGGCAACTGTGGAATGTATCCTTTATTCTATTCAAATCTTTTTGAAAGAGTATTCACTTTTGAACCAGATCCAATGAACTTTAATTGTCTAACTGAAAATTGCCAGTCCAATAGAATCATAAAATTTAACACAGCTATAAGTGATATGTGTGGTTTTCTTAATATGGAAATTCATAGCTCTATTAATGTAGGTATGCACAAAATTAAAGAAACAGGAGCTATTAAAATATATGCTATTACTATCGATAGTCTAGATCTAAAAGACTTAAGTCTTCTACATTTAGACTTAGAAGGACATGAATATGAAGCTCTTCTTGGATCACGAAAGACTATTCAAAACTGTAAACCCACTATTGTTTTAGAATTAACCGAAAAAGAAGATGAAATTAATTCTTTTATGGAAAGTCTTGATTATGAAACTGTTTACTTTTTTGGTGAACCTAAAAATGCAATTTTCTTACCGAAAGAAAAGAAATGAACTTAGTAAAATATAATGATCCAATCTTAAAGCAAAAGAGTGAACCATTTAAGTTTCAAGATCCGCCATTCGATGCATTGGAGCTTTCTCAAGAAATGGTAAAGTTTATGTATGAACATAATGCCATTTATCTTACAGCTATTCAAGTCGGTTTTCCTTATAGAATGTTTGTAATGAGGGGAGCTCCGCAAAATTTTGCATGTTTCAATCCTCGCATAGTACAACCGAGTGAGGCGATTATCATGCTTGAAGAAACATCGTTGACATATCCAGAAATGCGTGTTAAGATAAAGAGGCCACAGCATTGTCGAGTTCGTTTTGCTATGCCTAATGGTGAAGTTCGTACAGAAACTTTTACCGGCTTAACAGCACGTGCTTTCCAACATTGTATGGATTATCTGGATGGGATCCCATTTTATTCGAGGGCAAATCCTATTCATCGTACTCAAGCTTTTAAAAAGTGGAAACCTAAGTGAATATCTTCTACCTAGATTCTGATCCGCATCAATCTGCCCGCGATATGGTTGATAAGCATGTTGTTAAAATGATTCTCGAATCAGCTCAGCTCATGTCTACCGCGCATCGTGTTTTGGATGGTCGTCTTATTGCTGGAAAGTCCAAGACTAATCGAAATGTAAAACGTTACATTCTCGATGATGCACGAGATAATGTGTTATATCAAGCAACACACGTTAATCATCCTTCTGCTATCTGGTGTCGCCAGTCTGTTCTAAATTATGACTGGTTGGTTGAACATTTCTTTGCCTTGGGTCAAGAATATACTTATCGTTATGGTAAAAAACATAAGTGTTTTGGCGAACTTAGTTATATGCTTCAGTCTCCTCCTAAGAAGTTAGAAACATGGGACATGACTCCAATGCCTTCGTGCATGGATGAAAAGTATATTATTAGCAAAGATCCTATTGACAATTATCGAAACTATTATAAGATGGGTAAGTCACATATCCACTCTTGGAAAAATCGCACTCCACCTGCGTGGATCTCATAAGGAAAATATTATGTCTGAAAATTGGGTTGCTGATATTGCAGAACTGCATGATCACTATGGTTTTACTAATAAGTTTGATGAGCTTGAACCTGAGATGCTCAAGGAATATCTTCAGTTTCGAATTAAGTTCTTGCAAGAAGAGCTTGATGAAATGAAGTCGGCTACTGAAGCAGATGATGTTATCGATGCTTTGATTGATCTTTGTGTTGTTGCTATTGGAACACTAGATGCCTTCAATGTTGCTTCCAATGAAGCATGGGATCGTGTCCATGAAGCTAATATGAATAAAGAGCCAGGTATTAAAGCTTCTCGTCCTAATCCATTTGGTTTGCCCGATTTGATTAAGCCAGTTGGCTGGATTGCTCCTGATCATAAAGACATTGCCAAGCGTAGCAATTTCAAGAAGTTTAAACTATAATGTCAGAAACTAAACAACGTTATTCGGTGGTCGTATTGCAGGAATGCATTGACCTTCAAACCAAGAAGTCTCGAGACTATCAAAATCCAACTTCAAATATTTCTCAAGCAGATTACTACCCATCTGGTTGTTTGACTATTTTAGAGATTATGCATGCTAAAATGCTTCGTATGCGGTCGGTAATGGAAGCAATGCAAAATGATCCAACTTATACACCTAACTTTGAATCACTAGAAGATTCTGCCAAAGACATGATTAACTATGCATCTTTCTTTGTCACATATTCTCGTGGTAAAATGGAAGGTCAAGATACTACTCGTGATTTCTTGAATCGAAAGAAAACTTAATGTTCACTTATCTTACAGTTAATAGTATTAGAGAACGTTTTCAATATCTTAAGAGCATCGAATACTATGTCACCGATAAGACCGGTGTTAAGATGCTTGAAATTATTAATGCTAATTTTATTGCCGATGAATCTGCTATTTTTGGTAAAGTCAATCAGGAATATGTAAATCGTGAGATTGCATGGTATGAATCCATGTCACGTAATGTGAATGATATCCCCGGTGGAACTCCTGCAATTTGGAAGCAAGTTTCTTCTTTAGCTGGATATATTAATTCTAACTATGGTTGGTGTATTTGGTCTGAAAGTAATATAAATCAATATGATCATGTAGTACAAGAATTAATTAAAAATCCAGATTCTCGTCGAGCTATCATGATTTATACCCGACCAAGTATGTGGCACGATTATAATCATGATGGTATGAGTGATTTTATGTGTACAAATGCCGTTCAATATGTCATTAGAAATAATGCACTTAGTGCTATTGTACAAATGCGCTCTAACGACGTCTGGGCAGGTTATCGCAATGATTATGCTTGGCAATCACATGTGCTTGATAAGCTTTGTCATGATCTTAAAATTGAACGTGGTTTAATCTACTGGAATGCTGGGAGCCTTCATGTCTATGAAAGACATTTCGACCTTATCATCTGATTGGATTTTTCGTTACCTTAAATTGGCCGAGCATGTTTCTTTTTGGTCTAAAGATCCAAGTTCTAAGATTGGTGCTGTTGCTGTTGGTAAACACGGTCAGATCTTATCACAGGGATATAATGGTTTCCCTCGGCGTTTTGATGATTCGAAAGAACGTCTTGAAGATCGAGAGACTAAGTACAAATATACAGTTCATGGTGAAATGAATTGCATTTATAATGCTACTCTAAATGGTGTTAGTCTAAATGAAGCAGATTTATTTGTCTATGGACTTCCGGTTTGTTCTGAATGTGCTAAGGGTGTAATACAAGTTGGTATTAGACGCGTGTTTATGTGCTATCCAGGTAATATTGCCGATAAGTGGAAAGATTCTGGTGATTTAACAAAGTCAATGTTTAAAGAAGCTGGTGTTGAAGCTTATGAACTATAAGAGTATTCCTCAATGATTGAGACTACTAAATATTATGATGAGTTCTTGCGATATTTTGCATTGGCTTCTGATCAACAAGAAAAATGTAATGTTTCACTTAAGCCACCATATGGAATGATGCCTCATTTAGAGAGTGATGTTGGTGATGACCTTATGCATCATGTCGAACTCTATGATGTAGTTGAACGAAAATATGCTGGATTTTCACAAATCATTAATGATTGTTTTTATGGCTGGACTGATCAGCATCCTTATTGGGAAAAGATGAAAGCCGGTAAAGTTACTAGACAACGTGAAATGGTTGCTAATGATTGGACCGGTAAGCATGCTGACTTTAAGTTACCTGAATGGCTTTATATTTTCATTTTGCATCGAGTAACCGGTTCAGCAATTAATTATTCTACTAAGCCATCTGGTTATCACAATACAATTTTACTTCATCTCTATAACTATAAGACTATAGAAGAGATGACTAAGTTTATTAAGAATTATAATTCTACTTTTTATACTTCGATCGGTTATCAATTTCCCAGCTTTCCAAAGCCAATTACTGGATATAAGCGTGGTGGTGATTATTATCTCTGTGAATATGCACCCCGTCTTGCAAGAGATATGGCAGAATGGTTTGAAGCTTCTACACAAAAGAAAGATTTACGTGAAGTCGGTGATTTTATGTTTAAGTGGAATAATGATAATGGGATGAATGCTTATAAGTTCCAATATGCTGCAGTTATTGCTGATATTGCTGATTGGTTTCCGCAATATGTTAACAAAGAATCAATGTTTTATTATGGGACAAATGCAGTAGAATGCATCTCTTATTTGGCAACTCCAACTAAGAAGATTAATAAGGAAGATTTTCTCGATAGAGTTATGATGAAGATCTATGAAGATACAGGATCTATTCCTTATAATGCTGAAGATGTTTGTTGTGACTTTATTCGTTGGGTAGAAAATTATATTCGACCTGGTGCTGATTATAATCATTTAGATTTTGATAATATTTGGTCTTCTTGTAAAATTAAAGATCATCCATTTGGTCGACAAAAGCCAATGCTAGATCTAGGTTTAGTTAAAACATTTAATAATATTACTGCTCATCCTTCCGATGATACTATTTTAAAACAAATTGGCATGAGCATTGAAGAATATAAGACGAAAGTAAAACAACTCCATGAATACTCTAGCTAACTTTTTAGGTGAAGATATACACGATATTATGTATAACAATTTGGCAGTGGTCGAATTGGATGAAAAAGATAAGCCTAAAGAAAGTTGGTTAAAAAATTGGACACAAGAGCAAAGAACCGCAAAGTTCTTTGACTTTTGTGTTGCGTATGATCAGCGTGAAGATTCATTACTAAAAGATAACTATCAACAATTCTCTCATCGTCTTCATTGGCATGAGTGTCCATTTGTAGATGAAATATCACAGGTCGATGATCCACTTTATGTTTTAAATGCATGTTTATTATTTTCTTTTACTAATGAACACTGGCAAACATATTTGGCTTGGAAAAATGGATCACTTAAAGAAAGAATGGAAAGTGATGTTAGACATGCTAGGTCAGACCTTTTTCAGATATATTACCCTAAAGGTACTAATGTTAAACAATGGCTGATTACTGGACCTTTTTTATGCGCAAAACAAATGCATCATATTATTGGATCTAAAAATCGACCATACACCATGATGGAATTTGCTAAGCTTTTGAATACACATTTTGTTGAAAAACAAGGATTCAAAAATGCAATGTATCCATGTAAGAATGCAGCAAGACACATAGCTATGTCTCATCCTGAATGGGTAGATCCAGAAAGCTTCCTTCATGGTGGTACTGGTTTTTTTGATGGTTTATCACAAGTTATGAATTGTCAGAACTATATGAGTAAAGCACAATACGAGATCGATGAGGATGGACAATACAACCCGACTAATAAGGCCGGGCATGAATTTGTACAACATATGAAGTACTTGGTCGAACACCCGCTTAATCCCATTCAAAAACAAAAATATCTCAACGTTGAGGATAAGCTCTGTTTTTTTTATAAGCACATAGCGATTCGTAATGGTGTAAAACAGACTACTAAGCAAATTCCCTATGATTGGGTGTATCCTACAAATTGGTCTCTTAAGACAGGAAAATATAATGGCGCATGATAATCACGTTATTGATGGAATTAATAAAGAAGCATTGCTTTGGCCAGGTAGCACTTATGAAGATGCAAAGAAGTATTATCTAGAACTTGCTTATGGTTGGACTCCATATAATCCAGATCCAATTGTTATTGAACACGAAGGAGTAAGAGTAGTTCGAGATGATTTAATTGTTGGTACTAAAACAAGAGCAGGTGACTTGTTAGCCTTTAAGTCCAATAATAAAACAATAGTTTATTCTCAACCACGTGTTGGCCTAGCAGGCGTATCAATCTTGGATGTAGCACGACACCGAAATAAAGATGTAGTACTATTCATGCCGGCGTGTCAAAGAATTTCATTACATCAAGCATGTTGCATCGAACAAGGGGCTAAGCCAATCTTCAAACGTATTGCGGCAATGCCAAACCTTAACAAATATGCTAAAGATTGGGCCGAAGAAAACGGTGCATTCTTTGTTCCACTTGGTTTAAGACATGAATATGCTACTGCAGGTATTGTTCATGCTGCTTCAATGATTGATCCGCCAGATG
>Ga0007882_10001514_pt1 | contig 13514 bp, 8 predicted proteins | sample CryBogCBH12Aug01_FD_71195 | JGI IMG/M metagenome (GOLD analysis project Ga0007882, IMG submission 71195) | Freshwater microbial communities from Crystal Bog, Wisconsin, USA - CBH12Aug09.1 | ecosystem: Environmental > Aquatic > Freshwater > Lake | place: Crystal Bog, Wisconsin, USA | collected... | reverse complement strand
GCCAGCGATTCGCCCTTGATCGCGAACACCGGAATGCCCTGCGCGGCGATGGCGGCGGCGGCGTGGTCTTGCGTCGAGAAGATATTGCAGGTGGCCCAGCGCACTTCCGCGCCCAGCGCCACCAGCGTTTCGATCAGCACCGCAGTCTGGATGGTCATGTGCAGGCTGCCGGTGATGCGCGCGCCCTTGAGCGGCTGGCTCTCGCCAAATTCGCGGCGCAGCGCCATCAGGCCGGGCATTTCGGTTTCGGCGATGGCGATCTCGGCGCGGCCAAAAGCGGCGAGGCCGATATCGGAGATCACATAATCGGGAAGGGACTGGCTGGACGCATGACTGGACACTGGGGGCAACTCCTGCGGGAAATATGGCCGCGCCTGTAGCGCTTCCGGCAGGAAATATAAAGATCTCTTTATATGATGCGCGCGAAGAGGAAGCCGCTATTGCGGCTGGGCCACAATCCGTGGCGCGGCCAACAGCTGATCGGCCACGGTCAGCACGGGAGCCGGGCCGCGCATCAAGGCCATATCGTGCGTCATGCCCTTGAGATCGTGACAGCCCATCCACGGATGGCCGTTGCCATAGGTGTTGGCCATTTCGACCGTGATATGATCCATCTGCCTAGCCGCCCCGCCCGGGCCATAGCGCCGGATAAAATCGGCCTCCAGCTGGCGGTTGGCCACTTTGATGTCTGCCGAGTGACTGGCCTCGAAAGCGCTGAATTCGAGCTGGAAATCATCCAGCGTGGCGCGGCAGCGCAGCGAGGTGACCATCAGCATGATATCCAGCCGGCGCAGCCTTTCGGCGCCGCTCATGCCGCCGGAAACTTGGGCGAGAACGCCGCTTGCGGAAGGGAGAGCGGCCTGCGCATGGGCATGGCGGCTTTTGCCCGCCGCCATCGCGCCCGAAGCCGAGCCCAACATCACCGCCAGCATCGCCCCGGAGACGCATCCTCGCCCAGAAATCCATCCACGCCCAGAAATCCATCCACGCCCAGAAATCCATCCACGCATTGTCATTATCCTGAACATAGCTCGAGCCAATATCACCCTGCCTTAGCGCGCATACTATTACAGCAGATGAACGACGAAACGAAATGACGATCGCGTGATGCAGCGGTTGCCCCGTGCTGCGCCTCCTCTATAGAAAGGCAACAAGCGGCAAAAGTCGCACCACCAACAGGCGGCATAGAGACCGCATGAACAAGGAGAACACCATGACTATCGCCGTAGGCCAAACTCTGCCCGACGTGAAATTGACACTGGCCACCGAATCCGGCCCCAAGCCCGTGCAGTCGGGTGAGTATTTCAAGGGCAAGAGGGTGGTGCTGTTTTCAGTGCCGGGCGCTTTCACCCCCACCTGCTCGGCCAAGCATCTGCCGGGCTATGTTGAGAATGCCGCCGCGATTCTGGCCAAGGGCGTGGACGAGATCGTCTGCACCGCGGTCAACGATCCCTTCGTGATGGGTGCCTGGGGCAAGGCCTCGGGCTCGCCGGAGATCTCGATGCTGGCCGATGGCAATGGCGATTTCGCCAAGGCGCTGGGGCTCACCCTCGACCTTTCGGGCGCGGGCATTGGCCAGCGCGGCCAGCGTTTCGCGCTGGTGGCGAAGGATGGCGTGGTCGAGCAACTGTTCGTCGAAGCTGCTGGCGAATTCAAGGTCAGCGCCGCCGAGCACGTGCTGGCCAGCCTGTAAGATATGACGATGGGAGCGCAACTGGCGATCAAGGCGCTGCTTTCGGGCGTGTTGATCGCCGTTGCCTCCGAAGTGGCCCGCCGCAACCCCGGTTGGGGCGGGCTGATCGCCTCGCTGCCGCTGACCAGCATGCTGGCGCTGGCGTGGCTATGGCGCGATACGCAAGACCCCACCCGCGCCGCCGATTTTATCGCTGGCACCGCGCTCTATGTGATTGCGGCGCTGCCCGCCTTTGGGCTGATGGCGCTGCTATTGCGCCGGGGGGCGGGCATTGCTCCGGCCATGCTGGCGGGCGCGCTGGCAGCGATGCTGGGCTATCTGGCGCTGATCTGGGCGGGAAAACGCTGGGGCTTGCCAGTTTAAACCGGGAAGCCTGAATTGGGCTAGCCCTCAGGCCGTCTCTTTGCGCTGCTCATTCCACAGCTTGATCTCGATCGCCCGCCACAAGCGGTCCAGCGACTGCGCCGCCTCGCTGTGCGGGGCGAAAGTGCCGATCGGCGCGCGGCGGAAGGCGGTCTGCTCGATCAGGCTGGATTGCGGGATCACCGGGAAGGCGGACATCCGCCCCTCGCGCGCGATGCGGTGGGCCTTGCGCCGCACGTCATACATTGAAAGCACCGGCAGCAGCGGCGGATGCCGCCCATGCGTGCGCAGCAGATCGCGGCGCAGCAGATCGAGCCCACGCGCCGCCAGCGGCGAGGCCGGCAGCGGCACAATCAGCACATCGGCTGCCGCCAGAATCTGATCGCTCACCTCGCCCTGCATCGGCGGGCAATCGAGCACGATGCGCTCGAAATCGCGGTGCAACGATTGCGCCAGCACCGCCAGCCGCCGCTTTTGCCCCAGCCGGGCAAGATGCAGCGGCAGCGAACGCAGGCTATCATCGGCGCTGAGCAGCGACAGGCGGGGATAGGCGGTGCTCTCGATCAGCTGATCGGGCCGGCCCTCGCGCTGAAACACACCGGCGGCGCGCATCCGGGGCTCGCTGTCGATACCCAGCAGGAAGGCCGCCCCGCCCTGTACGTCGAGATCCCACAGCAGGGTGCGATGCTCGCCCAGCGTTGCACAGCGCCAGGCCAGATCAACAGACAGGGTGGTTTTACCCACGCCCCCTTTGGAACTGTAAACCGCGATTACCGCCATGCCCAGCGCAGTCCAATTCTAATCAATACGAACCAGAAGCCCTGCAGCAGCCCCCCGCCCAGCGCAATTTGCTATTCTACACTGCCCCGATTTGGGAAGCAATTAAGCGCGGTAGAGTCGCTTCAATAACCCATCAGGCTCAGAACTTCCTTGCGGCTGCGCGGATCATCGAGAAAACAGCCGAGCAGGCGGCTGGTAACCATGGTCACGCCGGGGGTACGCACCCCGCGCCCGGTCATGCAGCCGTGGCTGGCCTCGATCACCACCGCCACGCCATGGGGGCGCAGATTATCCCAGATGCACTGGGCCACCTCGGCGGTGAGGCGCTCCTGAATCTGCAACCGGCGGGCATAGGCGTGCAGCACGCGGGCCAGCTTGGAAATACCCACCACCTTGTCGCGCGGCATATAAGCGATGGAGGCCTTGCCGGTGATCGGGGCCATGTGATGCTCGCAATGGCTCTGGAACGGGATGTCCTTCAGCAGCACCAGCTCGTCATAGCCGCCCACCTCTTCGAACTGGCGGCCGAGATGCGCGGCGGGATCCTCGTGGTTGCCCTGGCAATATTCGCGCCAGGCGCGGGCCACGCGGGCGGGGGTGTCGATCAGCCCCTCGCGCGCCGGGTCATCGCCCGCCCAGCGGATCAGCGTGCGGATGGCCTCCTGCACCTCGTGGGGCACGGGCAATTGGGCGTTGCCGGTTTCTGCGCCAGTTTCCGGGCCGTGGTCGTGGCCATCGCAGCTCATATTCTAATCTCCATCTTCCGGGTGCGGCAAACAACTGCCCGGCCGAAACAACCCCCTGATCCACGCGCCTCCCCGCATAAGCGGCGCGAGGATATCCCCCGGCCTCTCGGGATCGAGCAGGGCGCTGTCGGCGAGTGCTTTCTGCGCTTGCGAGAGCCGACGCAAGGGCAAAGGCGCAAGGCGGCGTCCGGTTTGCGGTTGTTCCGCGATCAGCGCGGCCATGCTTTTGCCCCCCGCCAGCGCCTGCGCCACTTGCTCTGGCAAAAGCGCGCAATGCTCGGCGAGGAGGCGATTGCGCAGGCGCTGTATCGCGGGCACGCTGTGGCCATTGCCGGGCCGCGTGGCATCGAGAAACAGGTCGCACTCGGTGTCGAGGCCCATCGAGCGGTTGTTGAGATTGGCCGAGCCGACGCGCAGGATCTCGTCGTCGACGATCATCAGCTTGGCGTGGACATAGATCGGCGCGCCCGAAGCGGTGAGCGGGGCGAAGGCATGGAGGCGCCCAGCGTGATCCACCTTCGAGAGCGCATGCAGCAGCCGCACCCGCGCCAGATCCATCGCCAATCGCTGCACCCAACCCAGCGCCGCCAGCGAGGTGACCAGCACCATCTCGGGCGGATCGGGCTCTGCCAGCCGGCGCGCCATCGCCTCGGCGACAAGGCGCGAGGCGAAATACTGGCTCTCGATATAGATAAACCGCCGCGCGCGGGCGATATGGTCGAGGAACAGCGCCTCCACCTCGCGGATCTCGGGCGCGCCGCGCCAGGCCGCGCGGGTGCGGGCGATGCCGATCTCGACATCGGCAAACTCGGCGTGGAGCCGGGCGGGCCAGATCTGTGCCTTGCGCGGGCGGCAGGGAAGCAGCTCCGCACTATTTCCGTTAGAAGTTTTGGCCCCATTAGAAGTTTTGGCTGCCCCATTCCACCGCTCGCGGGCCAGATCGCCCAGCGCCGCCGCCGCCTCGCCCTCCACCAGCATCGCCAGATCATGCCACGGGCGATAGGTCAGCCCACCGGGGCTGCGGCGATGGGTGTTGTTGTCGAGGTGATCGCTGGTATCCCAGCGGGCGAAGGTGATGTCGATGCCGCCGCATGCGGCAAAGCGCTCGTCGATCACCACCACCTTCTCGTGCTGGCTGCAGCCCATCGGCAGCGATGAATCGAGCCGGAAGGCAATCCGCCGGTTCCACGCCCAGCGCAGCAGATCGAGCAGCATCGTTCCGCGCAGCATTACCTTGCCCGCGCCAAAGCTCCAGCGCAGCGCCATGACCCGCAAGCCGCGCCGCCGCCGCACCAGCCACACCACCAGCCCGCCCAGCCGCGCCGGATAGCGCGCGCGGCGCGGCACCTGCCACCAGCGCCGCCCCTCGCCCAGCCGCACCCGCGTGTCGAAATCCCAGCCCAGCAGCATGATCCGCTGGCGCGCGCCGAGCATCGCATCGTGGAGCAGGTCGAAATACTCGGCGGCGTCGACCACCACATGGGCGCGCGAGGCCCGCGCATAACGCCACACCGACGGGGTTTTATCCGCTCCCCCTGATTGCTCGGGGCCGCTCATGCCCGTCTGTCTTTCAGCGCCTGATTCATCCGCGTTGCCATCCCGCCAAGATCAGTCTCCGCGCGCCCGCGTCAAGCCTGTTGCCGATAAGGCAGAGTGGTTTCATGATACTGTCTTGCTGGCCGCTTAGCCTTTTAGGCCCGCCCATGAGGAGCCCACCCCTTGCCCCGATCAATCATCCCCGCGCTGATCGCCACGCTGCTGCTGAGCCTTGCTCCCGGCACGGCCTCGGCGCGGATAGTGGGGGCCTATACCGTGATGGCCAGCGAGGGCGGCAGCGTGGCGCGGGTGCTCACCGATGAGGCGCAATGCCCACCCATCCGGATTGGCGGCAAGCCTCGCCCGATGAGCGAGCGCGCCAGCCCACGCACCATTGCCTCGCGCACCAGCGCCGCGGATGGATCGGTGATCCCCGCCGCCAGCTTCCCGCTGCGCGTGTGCGAGGCCCCCATCGCGCGCGGCACACATAGCGCCAGCGTGGCGGGCCGTGCCTTGCCGCTGCCCCGCGCGGTGATTGCGCGCATCGTGGTGATCGGCGACACCGGCTGCCGTCTCAAGGATAGCTCCAAGTCGTATCAGGCCTGCAACGACAAACGGACCTGGCCCTTTGCCCGCATCGCCCGCGCCGCCGCCGCCCGGCACCCCGATCTCGTGCTCCATGTGGGCGATTACGAATACCGCGAGAGCCCCTGCCCGCAAGGCATGAGCGGCTGCGCGGGCTCGCCATCGGGCTATGGCTGGGCAGCGTGGAGCGCCGATTTCTTCACCCCCGCCGCCCCGCTGCTGGCCGCCGCGCCCTGGGCGCTGGTGCGCGGCAATCACGAGGAATGCGCCCGCGCCGGGGCTGGCTGGTGGCTGCTGCTCGATCCGCATCCGCTGGTGGCCGGGGCCGATTGCGCCGATCCCGCGCAGTTCTTCGCCGGCAATCACACGCCGCCCTACGCGGTGGAGCTGGGCGGGAAGGCACGGATCATCATCGCCGATTTCGCCGCCATCGGGGAAAAGCCCTTCGCCTCGGCCGAAAAGCTGGCCCGCTATCGTGGCGATGCGGCGGCCATCGTCAGCCTCGCCCAGGCTGGCGACAGCAACTTCGTCGCCGATCACTATCCGTTTGGCGCGGTCACCGATTCCGCAAAGGGCGGCGAGCAGATCGGCTACCCCTCGATCGCGCAGGCCTTTGACGCCAAGGATGGCGTGCCAAGCCTGCCCAATGTAGCAGCGGTGCTGGCGGGCCATGTGCATCTGCTGCAATATGCGGCGCTGGCGGGCCATCCCGCGCAGCTGGTCGCGGGCTTTTCCGGCACGCAGGAAGACGAGCCGCCCGCTCCTGCCGATGCACAAGGGACGCAGGCCCTGACACTCCCCGCAGGGCTGGCCCTGTCGGACCTTACCACCAGCTATGGCCATTTCGGCTATGTGGTGCTGACCCGCAAGCCCCACGGCGCTTGGGCGATGACCGCCTACGACCAGAGCGGCAAGATCCTGCTCTCGCGCCTGATCCCCGCCCGAGCCGAATAGCGGGGGGAGCGGCGTGGGCTATCCAAGGCCCGCACGCTTAGGCTGGCGATTGCATCTTTCCTGGCGGCGTTTCCCCCCCTCGAGTCGCGGGAATTGAGCCACGTGGGGGTTGCAAGGGGGTCGGACATGCGCCCGCCCTGCCCGGCTAAGTCTCCGTCAATTCCGTAGGCCACCATAGGCACTGCACCGGGCAGCCCGGCTGCGGCCAGAGCCGTTCCATCAGCAAACAGCTCGAAAATGGGGATTTCCCGGCCCGCGCCCAGCGAGAGCAGCGCCGCGGGCGGTCGATGGCGCGCGCCCGGCCCGCACCGCGAAATGTGTCATCCCGAGACACCTTCCCAAATCACCAACCCGGTCACGTTGACCCTCTCTCCTAATTAAAGTTAACCAAATTTATAGCAAACGAACAAAGTTAATAATTCTTAATAATAGTTAATTTCTAAACCCACAATTTCGAAAAAACCTAGCAAAGTTCATCTTGGAGATGGTTAAAGTGTTCACCCCCCTGCGCGACATATTGAACCGCGCTTCCCATTTGCGGGAGGGGCGTGGCGTTAACCTTTTACGGCTGTGGCTGGTGCTCGGAATGCTGGGCGTCGCCGATCTGGCGGGGCTGCTGTCGCCCAGCGCGGCTTATGCTTTCCCGCCTGCCGCAGCCCCCGCGCCCAGCCGCGTTACGCCCGAGAGCATCGCCCCGGTCAAGCGCGGCGAGGATGGCGCGATCACCCTGCCCGAGCATATTGCCGCGCAGGCCCCCGAAGGTTCCGATCAGCTTTCCGTCACCCTCTCCGGGGTGCGCGTCGATGGCGGATCGCCACCCTTCGCCTCAGCGATAGCGGAGGCCACAGCGGGCCTGCCCCATCACCAGATCAAGGTCTCCGACCTCTACGACGCCGCCGCCCGCATCGAGGCGGCTTATGCGCGTGCGGGCTATGTGCTGACGCGCGTGACCCTGCCGCCGCAGCGGCTTGTCGATGGCGGCACGGCGCATTTCCTCATCATCGATGGCTTTGTCGAGAGCGTCGACGTCAGCCACCTGCCGCGCGCCGTGCGCGAGGCGGTGCGCCGCCGCGTGGCCTCGCTGATCGGTCGGCACGGGCTGACCATGGCCCAGATCGAGCGGCGCGTGCTGCTGGCGGGCGATGTGCCGGGTGTGCAATTGCGCTCCACCCTGCTGCGCGGGCAAGCAGTGGGCGCGACCACCCTGGTGCTGGAGGCGCAGTATCGCCCCCTATCGGGCTCGGTCAGTTTCGAGAATGATTTGGGCTCGGCCTATCAGTTCGAGAGTTTTTCGGCGCAGATTGCGCTTAATTCCGTGTTTGGCCTTGGCGAGCAAACGTATATTCAGACCAGCTTTGGCCCGGATCTTGGGCACCTTTTCTCGGCCGACACCCGCCGTCGGCTGCTGGGCGCGGGCGAGATCATCCCGCTGGGCCACAGCGGCCTCACCCTCAACCCCGAGTTCATCCGCGTCGACACCAATCCACGCGGCGGCCACGGCGCGCCGCAGATTACGGGCTTTTACGAGAAGTTTTCCGTGCGGGCGAGCTATCCGCTGATCCGCTCGCGCGCGCAGAACCTGACGCTGACCGGCGGCCTCGACCTCATCACCGAGACCGAGGACGCCCGCGCCTTCGCCACCATGATCAACCGCGACCGGCTGCGGGTGGTGAACCTCGGTGCCAGCTACAGCCGCGCGGTGTCGAACACCATCAGCCTCAGCTCTGATGGCCAGCTGGCCTTCGGGCTGGCGGGTCTTGGGGCGCGCGGCGAGGCGCAGGCGCTGGCCAGCAATATCCCGCTCTCGCGGCAGGGATCGCGGCCCGATTTCCGCAAGGCTACCGCCCATGTGCAGATCGATGGCCAGCTGGGCGATGGCCTCAACCTCACCAGCGTCACCCATGCCCAGGCGAGCTTCACCGGCGCGCTGCCCTCTTCGGCGCAGATCTCGCTCGATGGCAATGATGGCCTCTCCAGCTTCTCGCAGGGCTCGATCAACGTCGATTCCGGCGTGTCCGAGCGGGTCGAGCTGGCGCGGGCGTGGTCGTTTAACACCTGCCTGCATCCGCTGATCACGCCCTATGTGTTTGGCGCTGCGGGCTACGGCCATGTTTACGATCACACCGCGCTCGAAGTGGCCAACGTCAACAGCTGGGCGGCGGGAGCGGGCGTTCGCGTGCTGCTGAGCCCGGCGCACACCCATTTCAGCAGTTTTGCCACGGCGGAAGTCAGCCACGGCCACGTCAACACTCTTAATGGCGGTCCCACCCGGGTCAGCGCCTCTTTCAGCATCAGATTCTAAACAGGGAACCGGTATCATGCGTCTTGCGAGCCTCAGATTGAGCCAATCCGCCAGCGCTATCGCGCTGCTCATCGCCTCTGCCGCCCCGGTTTACGCGGCGGCACCGGCCCTGCCTGTTGGTGGCACCGTTGTAGCCGGCAGCGCCAGCATCGGCGCGGCCAGCAGCGGCAACGTCACCATCACCCAGACCAGCGCCAAGGCGGTGATCGACTGGACCAGCTTCAACGTCGGCTCGGGCGGCAGCGTGGTGTTTGTGCAACCCAACGCCAGCAGCGCCACGCTGAGCCGCGTTACGGGCAGCACCGCCTCCACCATCGCCGGCGAGATCGAGGCCAATGGCAGCGTCTACCTCATCAACCCCAACGGCATCGCCATCACTAAGACCGGCGTGGTCAACGTCGGGCGCGGCTTTGTCGCCTCGACGCTGGATATTGCGGACAGCGATTTCCTCGCGGGCAAGGGCAGCTTCACCGGCAATTCGGGCAACCTCAGCAACGCGGGCCATATCATCACCCAGACCGGCGGCTATGTCGGCCTGCTCGGCGGCAATGTGGCGAACACCGGCACCATCCTTGCGCCTGCGGGCCAGGTGGTGGTGGCCGCGGGCACCACGGCCACGCTCGATGTGAACGGCGGCGGCTTCCTGCAGGTGGCGCTGCCCACCGGCGCGGTGATGTCGCCGCTGGGCAATGCGGCGCTGGTGTCGGGCGCGCAGGCGGTGTCGGCGGTGCGCAATATTGTGAACCTGCCCGCCAGCGTCAACGCCCAGAATGCCAGCGGCAGCAGCGGCAACGTCTACCTCGGCGGCACGATCAACGTGGACAGCGCCACCGGCAATGCTGGCAATATCAAGGTGCTCGGCAACACCACCACCGTGGCGGGCACGCTCTCGGCGCAGGCCACGGGTGCCACCGGCAACGGCGGCTTGATCGAAACCTCGGGCAATCAGGTGGCCTTTGCCAGCCCGAAGATCAGCACCGCATCGGCCCATGGCACCACCGGCACTTGGCTGGTCGACCCGACCGACCTGACGATTGACGCGGCAGCGGCGGCCACCATCGATGGCCAGCTCGCCACCACCAATGTTGTGCTGCAAACCAATGCCGATGGCTCCGTTTCGGCCATCGCGGGCAACCAGACCCCCGGCAACGGCGACATCAACATCACCAGCGCGCTGAACTGGGCCACCAGCAACACGCTGACGCTCAACGCCTATCACGACATCAACATCACCGCCCAGATCACCGCCGCCACCGGCGGGCTGACGCTGACCTCTGGCAACGCCATCACCGACACCGCCGATCTGGCCGTGGGCACTTTCCGCCTCACCAATGGCAGCTGGGTGCAGAACGGCACCCTGCCCGCCTTCAGCGCCACCGACTTCAGCTTCGACCCCGTCAACGCCAGCTTCCTGCGCGTGAGTGGCGGCGATGGCTCGGTGGGCAACGCCTATCAGATCGCCGATGTCTATGGCCTGCAGGGCATGGCCTCGCAAAGCCTGCTGAACAGCGCCTTCGTGCTGGCGGGCAGCATCGACGCCTCCGGCACCTCGGGCTGGAACGCCGGCGCGGGCTTTGTGCCCATCGGCACCGATGGCAATGGCAATGTCCTCAACGGCGGCGGCTTTGCTGGCAGCTTCGCCGGTCAGGGCAATATTATCTCCAACCTCACCATCAACCTGCCGGGCACCAACTATGTAGGCCTGTTCGGCGTTACGGGCGGAAGCTCAGCCATCAGCGAATTCAGCCTCTTCGACGCTTCGATCACCGGCCATACCGGAGTTGGTGGAGTGGTTGGTATCGGCAATGGCTCCATCGCCAACGCCACGGTCGACAGCACCAGCACGGTTACCGGCGTTAATTATGTCGGCGGTTTGGTGGGCCTCAATGATGGCAACGGCTCGATCACCAACGCGGAATCCCTCGCCACGGTGACTGGCACCAGCGGCACAGTCGGCGGGCTGGTCGGCCAGAACAATGGTTCCATCGCTTTCGCCGATGCCGGTGGTTCGGTCTCGGGCTACGCTGCTGTAGGTGGGTTGGTCGGTAACAATGGTGGCACCCTCAACACCGTCTATGCCACTGGTGCGGTCTCCGGCACCTATTCTGTCGGTGGCCTCGCGGGCGTCAACACCGGCTCGATCGACACCGCCTATGCCACCGGCACGGTATCGGCCTTCGCTGGCGGTTCGGTTGGCGGCCTCGTTGGCTACAACAATGGCGCGATCAGCAATGCCTATGCCACCGGCGAGATCGACGCCACGCTGACGAGCAGCGTTGGCGGCCTCGTCGGCTATGCCGACACCGGCAGCACCATCACCGACACCTATGCCACCGGTGCCATCGTTGGCACCGGCAATGGCGGCGTTGGCGGCCTTGTGGGCGACAACAATGGCGGGGTGAGCGACTCCTATTGGGATAGCTATGCCACCGGGCAATCACTGGGCGATGGCGTGGAGAACGGCACCGTCACCAACCTCGGCGCGGTAACCTCCGACCCCGCGCAGGTGCTCGCGGCGAACTACATCACCAGCCTTGGCGCGTGGAGCAACTTCAACAACACCAGCGCCATCGACAATCTGGGCGGCACCACGGCGGCATGGCGCATCTATGATGGCTACACCGCGCCGCTGCTGCGCGCCTTCCTCACGCCGCTGAGCGTGACCGCCAATAGCGCCACGGGCACCTATAACGGCGCGGCGCAGAGCGTGACCGGCTATACCACTTCCTTCTCGCCCTTCGCCCCCGATCCAACGTTGCTGCTGGGCACGGCGGTGGATGTGGGCGGCACGGGCACCGATGCCGCCAGCTATACCCACAGCATCTCCGGCCTCTATTCGGGCCAGCAGGGCTATGACATCTCGCTCGTCTCGGGCGCGATGACCATCGACCCGGCGCTGCTGACCGCCTCGCTGACCGGCACCACCACCAAGACCTATGACGGCGGCACCACCGCCACGCTGGCTCCCGCCAATTTCGTGGTCTCGGGCTTCTTCAACAGCGATGGTGTGAACGTCGGCCAGACCGTGGGAACCTATGCCTCGGCCAATGTCGGCTCGGGGCTTGGGGTCAGCGCCTCGCTCGCCCCGGCCAACTTCACGGCCACCGGCACCACCAATCTCGCCAACTACATCCTGCCGACCACCGCCTCGGGCGCTATCGGCGCGATCACCCCCGCCAGCCTGCTGGTGACCTATGTGGCCGGTGCGGCGAACAGCATCTATGGCACCACGCCGGGCACCAGCCCCAACGCGGCGCTTACGGGCACCCTCAGCTCCACGGGCCTCGCCTCGGTGGATACGCTCGCCAATGTGCTTTCCGGCACGGCGAGCTGGGCTACCACCGCCACCTCGGCCAATGGCGTTGGCAGCTATGCCATCACCGGCTCGGGGCTTTCGGGCAACAGCGGCAACTATACCTTCAGCTTCGCGCAGGCAGCGGGCAATGCCACGGCGCTGACCATCACCCCGCGCGAACTGGATGTGAGCGCCAATACCGGCCAGTCGAGCGTCTATGGCTCGGCGATCACCACGCCGCTGACCTACACCGTGGGTGGCCTCACCGCCTCCACCGGCCTCGTCAATGGCGATGGGCTGAGCGGCGCGCTGGCCACCACCGCCACCAGCAGCTCGAATGTGGGCAACTATGGCATCACCCAGAACACCCTCACCGCTGGCAGCAACTATGCGATCAGCTACACCGGCGCGACCTATGCCATCACGCCTGCCGCCCTGTTGGTGACCTACACCGCCAATGCCGCCAGCAGCATCTATGGCACCACCCCCAGCGGGTTCTCGGGCAGCATCAGCGCCTCGGGGCTGGTCAATTCCGACACGCTGGCCGGTGTGACCAGCGGCACCGCCAGCTGGGGCACCACCGCCACGTCCACCAGCAACATCGGTAGCTATGCCATCAATGGCTCGGGCGTCTCCGCAAACAGCGGCAACTACAACTTCACCTTCGCGCAAGCCGCTGGCAACAGCACCGCGCTGACCATCACTCCGCGCAGCCTGCTGGTTTCCGCCACCACCGGCCTGTCGAGCGTCTATGGCTCGGCGATCGCGCCGCTGACCTACACCGTGGGGGCCACCACCGGCACCACCGGCCTCGTCAATGGCGATAGTTTGAGCGGCGCGCTGGCCACCGGGGCCACCAGCCACTCGAACGTGGGCACCTACCTCGTGCGCCAGGGCACGCTTGCTGCCAGCAGCAACTACAGCCTCAGCTACACCGGCGCGACCTACGCCATCACGCCCGCAGCGCTGACGGTGACCTACACCGCCAACGCCGCGAGCAGCATCTATGGCACCACGCCGGGCACCAGCCCCAATGCGGCGCTTTCGGGCAATGCGGTGGTTACCGGCAATGTGAATGGCGACTTGGTGGCCAACATTACCGGCGGCACGGCGGCCTGGGGCACCACTGCCACCAGCCTCAACCATGTGGGCAGCTACGCCATCACCGGCAGCGGCATCACGCTGGCCAGCAGCAACTACACGCTGAACCCGGCGGTGCAGGCCGCGGGCAATGCCACGGCGCTGACCATCACCCCGCGC
>Ga0007882_10001513_pt1 | contig 13525 bp, 21 predicted proteins | sample CryBogCBH12Aug01_FD_71195 | JGI IMG/M metagenome (GOLD analysis project Ga0007882, IMG submission 71195) | Freshwater microbial communities from Crystal Bog, Wisconsin, USA - CBH12Aug09.1 | ecosystem: Environmental > Aquatic > Freshwater > Lake | place: Crystal Bog, Wisconsin, USA | collected... | reverse complement strand
TCGAGCAAATGCTTTTCGTCGCGGCAGCTCACAAATTCCACGGTCGGGTCTTTGGACTCTGCACATGTTCCCGAGACAAACACGTATCTCTTCACCGATGTTAGAAGGTCGTCAGTATACCGAAACGATACGCCAATTTGGATAATTTCGTCTTCAGGATTCGAAGATACAGGAAAGTTTCCAGATTTTGAGTATGTCTCAATATCGTATGCTGCTGCATACAATGGTACTTTCGCACTTGGTTCGGGGGTTATAGCTTTGTAATTTACTGTGAATGATACATCTACGTTTTCATCATCTTCTGGGTCGGATTCTTCTGCATCGAATGAAAGTGGAGATGATGGTGAAATATCAAGTTCGTGAAATAAACGAATTAGAGGTGGAAGGTTGGCTTCATAAACATCTTCTACAATTACTCGACGACTACCTATCTTCATAGAGGAATCCTTGAGTGTACGCGATACCAATTTGAACATCCAAAGTGCAGAACACGTGAGTTTCCATACCTTGATAGGAGTCAAGCACGAGAATCCACGCATAGCATCCAACTTGAATTCCTGAGTGATTTTCAGACCAAATATACGTTTGCTCGAAGCGCTTTCAAGTGCCGTATGAATCATCTCGGACGTTTCACCATCTACTGAACGGAGATAGAAATAAGGTTGGAATCCAGTAAGCCGAACTTTTGCGACACGATAGTCGTCCAGTCTACCGAACACGTCAACCACATACCGGAAATTCGAATCACTCTCCAGCCAGTCTGCTGGCTGAATGAGCATTTAGTTAGTCTCCGTATGTTCCTTCAGTTAAATTCATTTTCATAGAATAATAGATGTCTTCAAATTATGGATTGCCGTTTATGTATGCGAATACTCGTCAAGGAGAAGCTGCGCGTGATGTAGCGCGCAACGAGTCCAACACCGCCGAATTGAAAGCAGCTAGCCCATCGGGGTGCGGAAATAACTGGGCAGTAGCTGCGTCTATCCCGGGCATGATTCCGAGCGGGAATTTCGGTAATTCGCCAGAAGGTGGGTGTGCTATAGATACACAGTCCGAGCTACTTTTTGGCGCGCCAGGCACAGCTCGTATGAAGGGACCGAAACAAACGTTTGCCCGTCCATTTGCAACCACCCCTAATCTAGGTCAGGGAAGTCTGGAAGGCGTTGACGACCAGAGCCGCGTTATGTTCGGCCATTCTACTGCGAATAGAAAGAGTATTCAGACAGTGACGGACAAACAGTTTCCGGTTTTTGAGCCTCTGATTGAAGAACGGGTAGCAGACATTCCTGATCACAATTATTTTGTTGAGCCTTTTCTTCGCGGGGGATATAACTCACGACTTGTTCCCCGCAATCGCGTTGACCTGACGAAGTAGACTCCTCATGCTGTTTATCAAGCATCTCCATGTTTTGTCTACGTTCCCGTGCCTCTAGCTGTTCGGTTGTAAGAACCTTCGCGGGCCTTTTTTCACAAATATACTTTTCGGCGACTGTCTGTTTCTTCGGTAACAGAACATCAACCGCATCCAAAACATTATTCGTATCTGCGTATACTCTCATCGCATCGTCTTCGGTGCATCCAGTTAATTCAATAATTATCTGAATGCTCCTGTTCATTTTTGTTGTATCAAATGTAAATACTCTTAATATGCGTTTTGTAGACGCACTTTGCCCCCCTGCTCTTCTCTATCTCCTCTACATCGTTGTCCACATCGGCTTAGACCTGGCGTTCGGACTGTTCGCGACAGCCGCGGGCAAGGTCGTGATGGGAATTACCGGAGTCATTATTCTTGATGCCCTGTGCTCTGTTGACCTTGGCGTAGTCTCGTGGGTCATCGTAGCAACACCATTTATCATGGTTGCGCTAGCCACGTCTATCTCGCTAGGGTTAGGTATTGACCGTGAGGCGGGCAAGCTTATGCGCGAAGGCTTTTCGTCACTGACTGGAGAAAATCTAAAAAATCGTGATAAGATGGTTTCTACACTGAAAGACGAGGTGGGAGCATTACCACTTTCACAGGATTCAACGTACTAAAGTAAATGCAATCTATCATTTGGGCTTATCGTCAAGTATTTGCGTGCCGTCGATGGACGATGGATTTTCTATTTGCTCCCGAAAAGCCCGAACATCCTGAACCCGCAGTTCCTGTGAGCAGCCTTCCTTGGTTGTGGGTTGGAGCTGTACACCCAAATGGAACTATTGTTGACCATACCACATGTGTGAACAATCTGGTGGAGATGGACAGTGTTATTACGCCAGAATGGCTAGATGCAGCTACCTTATCTGTAGACGATGGCCTATGTTGGAAATATTTGGATGCGAAGACGTTAGAAGAGAAGATTTTTCCTTCGGGAGGAATTGTAATAGCAAATGATACCGAACCACAGTCAAATAACACAACGCATGACGATTGAGTCATTGGCGTATGTCGCAACCCGAGGAGAAACATATTTTAAAACTGCCGAAGAGTTTGTTCGACTCAACAAAATCTTCAGCTACCAAGGACTTTTTTCGTATTTGAGTTTACTGGCTGATATGATTATAAGTCCACTTATAACCATTATAATGGCTATTTATTACCAAGAACCTCCAGGAATATTCAGTGTTATTTCTCTGCAGAAAACGGTGACGTTGTGGTACGATTGGTTTCTTTATGAGCAAATAAAGCATGAAATTCGCGAATGGACACATATTGTGAAATCCATTGGCGGTCCATTTATATCCACGAATAATTCAGACTATCACTCTTACGTTTATGCTGATGCTATGCAGCGTATTCACTACTCGTTCTTTCCAAAGAACTGACCAAACGTCTTCAGAAGTTCAGCACCCTGCTCGATAGCAGGCTTCATTTCAGATAAAGACCCCATCAACTCTTTCTGAAGTCCCATGAGTTCCTTGGTGTCGCGGCGCATACCACCAATCTGTTCAGGAGTCAGGTTACGATATGCATGTAGGATAGTTGTCCCAATATCTACATGTGGATCATCTGTTTTAGGAGGAGCTGGTTCGGGTTCTTTCTTGCCTCGAATATCCTTTTCATCTTTCTGTTTCTTGTCTCCATGCTCATCCTCTCCGTCCTCAAACCCCTCCCATGTCCGAGTAGTAATCATGGAAATGAGATACACTAGAACTAATCCTACAATCACGGAAACAGTGTGGCTGAGTTTACCGACATAATGAGCCAAGATATATCCCAGTATGACCCATCCTACGACTTGTACTAACCCACGCTGGTATAGAAAAATAGCAACAAGTGCAAAAAGAACACCGGCGATTAGAGTGTCCATTATTGTTTATACCTTCACAAAACTTCCGAAGCCTCCACCCGGAGCAACGCCGTGGTCATTGAACTTTCCAAGATTGGCTACGCCCGGATTATCTCGCGACGTACGACCGGCATAGTCGGCCATACCAGCTACACCATCCCCTTCAAAGGAAGCCGAGACACCACCATACTTGCCTCCACCGCGCTTGACTCGGCGAGTCTTACGAGACTTCTTGGACTTGCGGCGGCGACCTGAACCAACAATAGCGTTCTGGCCACGCTGAGAATTGGCGGCCCAATCGGCCATCTCAGAACCCGAAGACCACTGCATTGCACCCGGAGCAATTGCTCCTGAAGCGCCATAGTATCCACCGCGGTGAGCATGGCGGCGGCGAGTCGTACGTTTTTTAGCAGAACCCTTACGAGCCATTTACTCTATATGAGGAATGTTTTCCAGAACTGTCCATGAGCCATCGTCATTACGAGAACACTTCAGTTTGAACGACGACCCTTTTGAACGCAAGAACACCGAAGTTTTCAAATCAGGGACTCTGAGATATCCACCTACATCTTTAACTTCGTAACAATCGGCGATGGGAAGTTTTACGATAGTTAGAGTATCTTTCTCTTTCTCTTCCACTAGGTCTACAAAGTATCCTGGCTTACCAGGTTCATCGGGATGCTCTTCATACCCTCGAATCTTGTGTGTCTTATTCAAATCTTTCTTGTGAATGAATTGTGCCGATGTTTTAGATGGGTAGATAAAGGTGTCCATCAGGTCTTTCAACCAATGATATCTTTGCTCAAATGTGGAACATGCAAATACACAATTTGAATTGAAGATGAAAATATCAGAAATGATGAATTCGTAAGGTCCCATTTTTTCGGCACGAAGAAACGTATCTCCACAAATACGTTCGTCTACAATACACGGAATGCGACGACACTCCTGTGCGGTCATCCAAAGACACACGGGAATAGCGTTTTCGTATGTGAATATTATCCATCCAGATGTTCCTGCAGTTTGTGGGATGCGGAATGTTTTACAGTCCGGCGGGACGGGTTTCCGGAATACCAAGCGGGAGCTCGGGGTCCAGCCGTAAAGAGTCTGAAGCTGATTTGCGCGGCTCATACTCGGGGAGTTTTACTTCTTGGGGCTGTTGGGTTAAAGCTTGTTCGTTTTTCTGGGGAAGTTGCTGGGGAAGACTTTGTTGTAAGTACGGGGAGTGGACTGGAGGAGGTGGCTGGTACTGTTGCGGCATCTGAACTGGAACATTGCGGTAAATGATTTTCGGCTCAGGTGGGTACATTAGCCTAGTTCCAATATACGTAAAAAGTTGGAGCAGAATGAGTACTGCTATCGTAGCAAGAGCTACATAAAGTATTTCAAGTGCTAGCATTTGTTGTTCACGAAGGTTATTCATCAAGGCCGTTCAACGAACAGATATCGGTGTTTATGTTTCGTATCACTTTCCATCCACACAAGTGTTTTTGTTTCATATGTCGTATAAATCGCTTTGTATTCATGAAGAATTTTGCCTGGGATAACACCTTCCCACGACTCTTCTGCATATAGAATCCAATCTTCGTTTGAAACATCCTCATCTTCTACAAACTTTCGGCGAAGACGAATCTGGGGAATGTATGTCCATCCATCATCACAGAAGATTATGAATAGTTCTTTAGACTCCCGTACTTTTGGAAACTGAAACTTCAATTCCTCCCATTTTTGTTGGCCCAGTCGCATGATTTTCCTCATTTTTCTGTTCTGGGATAGTTATTCCTAAACGCATCCGTATTTCAGGAGACTTCTGGATAATCTCGCAAAGATAGAGTGTATCAAACAGCGCATTATGAAGATAATCGTATTTCGGCGTAGTTCCTACAACGTGTGTATATAATTCAGCCAATTTTGGAAACTTGAAACCTCCTCGTACTCCCGGGATATTGCAGATAGTACGTCCAGCAACCATCGTACATCCCATCGGCTTCTTGAATCCTTGAAACGACATGATATTCAAATCCCAAAGAATAGCCTGGATAAGAACGTTCTTGTCGAAATGTATATTGTGTGCAACCATCATATCGTGGTCTTCCGATAAGAATTTTAGAATAGCATCTCGCAGAGGAACACCAAATTCTATCGCTTGCGCATGTGATACTCCGTGGATTTTTGTAGATTCGGACGGAATAACCCATTTCTCCGGTTTGATTATGTAAGCATGTGTCTTCACAACGGTATTTGATACCGAATCAATAATGCACCAAGAAATGGACACAATATGTGGCCAGTTGTCGGGGGCTCTGTATGCCGATAGACTTGCATCTGTAGGAAGTCCAGTAGTTTCTGTATCGAACGCCAAGACTCGCATTTTTAGTTCTATGTTTGTTTGTGTATATCCTATTCGTTTTACAGAGAGTGGATTAGGAAGAAGCTCACTAGACCGAATACGACGGAGTGAACAATTAGACCGTACGTGGTCGGGCATCCAGCCTGGGCAACCTTGAACACGGAAGCGAGCTGGGGGACTAGAGCCGAGACAACGCCACCAATGAGCTGGTCAACTAGACGATACGTGATCGGCGAGCTGAGAACAAAGAACACAACCGCCAGAGTCGCCGAGTGCTGGAATTTCTTGGTTAGGCCAAACATTGTTTGTGTTCTACGCAGAAAAAGTCTTTTGGGTCTGAATGATAGAATTTATCCATTCCGGGGAATTTTCAACGATGTTTTTAATAGTTATGATATTTTGAGGAACTGGATAGTGAATATCGAGAGTATTGCTTTCGCAAATAAACAGACAGGCAGAAATCAAGAAAACACCCCGGGATTTCGCAACTGTTGGAGACCAACGCAGGCAATGTAGTTTGTAAAGGGCATCAAGGTACGGAGCTAAAACTCCAGCTTGAGGTGAGGACCGAGCATTGTCTCGAACAATATCCCAAATAAGCCATATTACGTTTCTTCCATGTGTTTGGTCAATATAAGGATTCGGGCGATATGAACAGTCTAGATTCCTCTTATGTGTATTCTTAAATACGCTTCCAAATTTCAGAATCCAAGATATCCAATAAAGAGCTCGTGTGAAATCCCGAGCTTCGGGTCTCAAGCAATACGACAGTTCGTTAAGTGGAACATACAAATCGATAGGGTCATCTTCTCGAACTATATGGCGAGCATAAGAAGCCGAAGGTGATTTCAGGTTTTCTTGTACTGTTGCATGCTGGAAATCATGCTCTGGCTTTATCACGGGCAAATGAGGAAGTTTGTTTTTTCGAGTAAGAGCAACGGTTGCTGCTGCTTCACATACCATAGTCCTGATTTGAAGATTGTTGCGCATATCCGTCATCGCCAAAATGGAGTACTGCCCTTCATATGGCGCAAACTTCTCGTAGGCCTGAACAAGGTACAAAAATACATTTGGAGCTGCACGATTAATATGCCGAGCCGATGATTCAAACAATGTGTTCCAGAGAGAATGTACTAATCCAGAACAAAGAAGTTCCAGAGTCCAGTAGCAAGAATAGTCTGCATGACCCAACTTAATGTTTTCGTCCAGAACTTTAGAGACGTGTGCCCGTAAATGTCCGGAGAATGTGAATTTCTGAAAGTCCGCGACAGTCCTTCCGTCAGCGATGTTCATTGTTCTGGGAAGAGACCAAAAATGGTCTATACAAACGCCTCATTTTTGAAAATAACAAATATACTGATACTCCTTACCTGCTCGCACAAGATCCACGTTTTCAATATGTGTGAACCCCGAAGTTTTGATGATATCAATCATACGCTCTTTTGAAGGCATAGTTAAACTTAGTTTATTTTCGCGATACTTTGCTCCACCGTTATTTGCTTCGTCATAATACGAAAACACTTCGTCGTATGACGCATCATCCTCATTACGTTTCTTCACTAATTTACCAGTGTACTTGAACTTATCAAAGAACACTACTGATTCAGTCTGTCGTTCCAAGTTATATTTCTGAAGTGAAAAGGCCGCAAAGGGAGATGATAAATCATGTAACGGGTCAAACCTGTCTGGGTCTACGAGATGCACGACAAAGTATCCTCCGGGTTTTAGCCATTGGTAAGCATTATCTGAAATAATTTTGGCGTTGGGAAACATGTACATTGAGAAACCAAGGAGTAAACAGTGGCTGAATGATTTTTGAGAAAATAGTTGGGGTTGGGAAATATCGCCCTTATTAAACTTTGCGTTGGGACACCGTTCGCGAGCTTTTTCGATCATAGCGTCCGACGTATCTACCCCAAGATAATCTACTCCGAGTTGCTTGAAATAGCATGCGTGCGTAGCAGTTCCGCAGCACATATCCAGAACCCGGATTGAAGTTACCGGTTGCTCTACCAACGTGAGGTCGTGAATAGATACTTCTTCGTACTTAATTCTTTCGTTCGAGTTCCAGAGTGAATCGTAGATGGATGCGTACTCTTCGTCGAAAATGTCCTTGTCGTACAAGGTTGTAGTTTTCCCATCTTCAAAACCTTCAATGGATGAGTACCACGTGGTAAGCCCATACATTACAAATATGAGGATGGCTAAGAAAATGTAGGCAACTTCCATTAGTTTTTAGCGAGACGATTTCCCTCCAGAAATCGATGCCGGTAGCATGTCTGGTAATGTCGGAGTGGACTTAGGTCTCACAAATTTGAAGTAAATAAGAACGAGGATGGCTAGTATGCACAGTGCGATTACACCTGTTAACAAACTATTCACCCAATTTGAGCTAGAATCTCCAACTACACCGCTGGACAAATAACTTGAACGATTAAGAACATCAGCCTTGGTTTTTTCGGCGTCGTAATCTTGTAGTAAAAGTGGAAGACCGCCATCTGATTTTATAGCCCTAGCTAAACTTGATACTTGACTCTGGGATTTAAGAGACCCATCAATCGCATCATACTGGTCGCGATACTGTCGCAGTACTGGTTCAATATCACTTTTTGCTATCTTTTCCTTTTCCTTTGCTAACCACCCCTGACCATTTAGGGCGGTATAGTAATCTGTACGCGCTTTTGCTGCGGTCTCCGGTGTTGCTCTGTCCATAACAGCTTTCAGTTCGTCAAGATGTTTTTGGCGAGCACAATCAGGCCCACAACCCTGGAACAGCGACGTCATTGTTTAAAGAGAGGTAAATTCCCACACCGAGAACAACAAGGACAAATACGTGAACGAACCATCCGATAAACGAAAATACCAAATACACGAAGGACGCTACTATGAGTGTTAGTACAAACTTCACAAGAATAGGCTGCATCGCAGTTATCCCATCAAGCTTGGATTTACTTATAGTTACCTCATCTTGCGTACTTTTAATTTGTGAATCAGTTTGCTCTATGTTCGCAGCAGGTGTTCCAAACAGTTTCTTGAACGTTGTCTCAAAAAATCCAAGTTGTTTGTTCACAGCCATAACATCTGTTTGGCGTTTATAATCTTTAGATATATCTTGAACAATCTTATCCCGGTTTTGGTCTGCTGGAGTTATCACATTCAAAATAGATGAGTAATCTGGAGTTTCAATTCGATTAAATATATTACCTACAGTTCCCGATGTCGATGACGTCATCCATAGCTGTTTCGTATTGGGGTCAGCGGTCAAATTCAAAGGCATGTACCCACCAGTATCAAGAGGTGTAACTTCTTGTTGGACTGTACAATCTCCCTGGCATCTCGATATTTGTGAATTCTGACCAACTCCATACAATGCCGTTTGGTCAATATTTCCTACAAGCGAAGTTATTGGAATTCCAGTGAGACCGGTAACTGGACTCCACCCGGTCTGTAACGTTTCATCGGTCTTCATAGCTTTTCCAGAAGCATCTACTCCATACAAAGCAGTAGAACTGGCTGAAGTAATCTTTACGGACGTATCGGCAACAGGCATAGAATTAGTCATAGTGACTGGCTTGGGGATTTTGACTTTTTGATTCGTAGCACTTTGTAGCCATAGGTACGTATGTGTCGAGAAAACAGACACTGGTAAAAAATTGGGGCTTCCTACTGGAAGTAGAGACCAGTCGGTCTGATTATTGGCGGTTTTAGTAGCTAAGTTTGTCGTAGACCCGGCAGTGTACAACAAATAAACATTCGTATCATCAGTTGTAATATCCAAAATAGACGATATTGGTTGAGCAGGTGTAGCGGCTACTTCTGCCGAGCCTTTCGACATAGGAGTAATCGCAATATCAACGTTGATGGTTATTGTCTCTGGCTTTGCGGGCAATACACTTGTTTTGTAAAAGTTGTATGTAGCTTGGTCTGCTTCTACACTAAATACGTACACATCGGAGGTTACTGAAGCATATATTACCGGCATCGTAGCTCCAGAATTCAAATCGCGTAACGTAATTTGGTTAGATTTATCCTTAAAGCCCTTTATAGCGGCATCAATTTCTGGAATGCCGCTAAAAGTCTGACTGATGGCGTGTTTTCCTAAACAAATCATGACCGAATATTTACCGTTGTTTTCTCCAATTCCAAATGAAATATGGTTCGTGTCTTGCACACCATTCCAACCAGCGACTCGTAAGTAAGTGGGTGGTCCAGTAGGTACAGGAGCTACAGCGGCTACCCCTTGAGTTCCAGCAGTAGAGAGATGGGATAAATCAACGGTAGACCAAGACCCGTTACATGGATTCTGGCACACGTACACTGACTTATTAGCATTGTATCCCCACAAATATCCTGCTGCTGATGGGGATGTTTTTACAAGAGAACCGGGTATATTCGCCCATTTTTGAGCAGAAGATATCTGGGTGGAAGCCACCGTGTTTATAGATTTTGTGTTTGCATCAAATGCGGATTGAAAGTCCGCCATCTTATTATTGAGTGAGCATAAATTAGTTCATGTTTTGGAAGTTTTTGTACATGCCCCTCGAAAGTAGCATAGAGACTACAGGGCCAGTTGTGAAACCACGAGACTTGGGGAAATCCTGAAACATCTTGGCCGTTCCAGGAGCTAGACCGCCGGTAGAATAGGAGTAATCAGTTTTAGTCACTATTGCCTCCAGACGTTTGCGCTTCATCTCCGTAATGAAAGAAGCGTCTGTGCCCGGACCTTTACCTGTACGAGCTCCAGTGGTTGGGTCTACACCCGTATTCAGTTGTACTACAGACATCGGCATTTATTTACTGTGCGGGAAAAGTAATGGACATCAAGGCTTTCCAAGATAGTCGTCAGGCGGAATTAGACGCATTTCTAGCAAACTATGCTACCCTGAAGACAAAGTATTCGGCTGCTTTGTCGGCAGCAATAGGAGAACGAGATTCGGGGCAACAGGTTATTCTAGTACAAAAAGTTCTTGATGCAAATACCCAACTAACCGCTGCGGTTCGGACTATTTTGGGGTCGTTATCGTCATCTACTTCAGACATAGATACTGCGACTTTAAATCAACTCACTGCAGACCTTGTGAAATATCAGCAGGACTTTTTGACGCTGCAGCAGTCTACAGATAAACTACAAACGTTAAAAATGATTCAGAATACAACACAGAGTGATTTGCAGCGGGCATTAACACTCTATAATGTATATATTTTAGCACTGTGTATTCTTTGTGTTATTGTTATCATTCTAGCAATACGTGCAGCATGGACTGGTGGTATTTTTGGAGGTATAGTTCGTCGAATCAAAAATACTGTAAGACCACAATAACTCCCAGTAATACACTTATCGCAATGAGTTTATCGGTATAATTTAGGGGAGGTTGAGGAATAGGTAAACGCATTTGAGCAGCAGTTACTTTATCACGTTCTTCGTGGATTCCTTCTACTAAGTTCCCTAGCCCAGCTTGGTTCTGGCGAAAATGAGTTATGGCGTCAGCTCCCATCGCATCATGAATAGTTTGGTTCGCACTCACAAGTTCCTTCTTTTTTGCTGTGATAATGTTATCAAGTCCCTCTTTAGCTGACTCATACGCTTTCTTATATGAGTCATTTCCAGTAAGTTTGTACTGCAAGTAATTATCATGGTAGCTGCTACTTAAGGTTGTTAGCTGGCTATCCATTTGTTGTTTCCGCGACACAAATTCGCCAGCGTTTGTTCTCTGCCGTAGTTTCACACATCCCAGTAACTTCAACTATATCGCCCGGTCGAGCACCAAGATACTTGGCCATAGCATCCTGTGAGAGAATACGGGGAAACTTGGTAAAATCGGGAAACTTCTTTGCGAGAGTACTGCGTTCAATATCGTTGATAATTCGTTGCTTCGGAACAAGCTGGTGCTTTGAAATATTGAAGTAGAGGCTAGCCATAAGAAACACTTGGACAAGCGAGTTCTCGCGTTCGGAGATATGATTTACCAGTGTACTCAAAACCTTCTCGCTAATCGGTGTCTCGCTAATAATGATAGTCCCTGCGCTATAATTGTTCTCCTTTGCGAACACAATAAAGTTGCTCAAATCATTCGTAGACACGCGGGTCTTCGTGCTATAAATAATCAGCATACCTCCAAAATTGTACATCTTCGTCTCATCTGGTGCGGGCGTTACGGGTTCAAACGTATCACCCTTTAGCCCACGGTCTGTGAGCATCTCTCTCAGAGTCTTGAAAATGCGGTCGTCCATTGTCTTTAGTATTCATAACTACGAAAACGTCATTCCATTTTTACGCTCTAATTATAAATGAGCAACTGGGCATTCCTTGCTATTCTAGCTGGACTGGTACTTGTCTATGTCCTACTTTCTCGAACGAAGGAGGGGTTCGCCCTTGAGTTTGTGGACCGGTCCAATGAGAAGCGCACAGATGCTACCCGTGCCTCATCGTACAACCAGGAAACAAACCATTTTAAACCGACTGTACCTCTTGCCGAAGCTACGCCCGGTGTACCAACGCCCTACCGCGTGAACATGTTTGATTCCTATATTCCCGCTTAAGCGTACCGGGACTAGGAACAAAAAAGAGTATGCGAAAGACCATTTGTTTAAATATGATAGTCAAGGACGAATCACACGTTCTTGAAAAAACATTGGAAAATCTATGTCAGCATATCACCTTCAATTACTGGGTTATATGTGATACTGGATCTACAGATGGAACGCAAGATATAATCGTGAATTTTTTCAAGACGAAAGGCATTCCGGGAGAACTTGTACAGCATGAATGGCGAGATTTCGGTCATAATCGTACCGAAGCTCTTCGTGCAGCATACAAGAAGGCCGATTACATCTTTATTTTCGATGCGGACGATACCGTTCACGGAAAGCTTGTTATTCCCCCCTACCTAGACAAGGATTTTTACAAGTTTCAGTTTGGTTCTGGGTTCACATACTACCGTCCACTTCTCGTTACTGCGCAGAAGAAAAGTAAGTTTGTTGGAGTACTTCACGAATTCTTGTCTCTAGAGGAAGGAGTTCCTTCGGAAGGTGTTATTGAAGGAAGTTACTTTGTGGATTCGGGAAAGACTGGTTCACGGAGTCGGGATAAGGATAAGTATTTGAAAGACGCCACAATATTGAAAAACGCGTATGCGAAAGAAGTAGAAACGGGTGGTGGCTTGGCGAATCGGTATGCGTTTTACTGTGCCCAAAGTTTCAAGGATTGTAATCGTATTGATGACGCAATTGAATGGTATACTCTAGTTGCCGACAAACTTAATTCGTGGGTTCAGGAAAGGTATTATTCATGTTTGATGCTTGGAAATCTCTACAAGACTAAGGATAATTTTGAGAAGTCGTTGGAGTATTTCTTAAAAGCTCAGCAATTTGACCCAGACAGGTCGGAAGGTACGATTTTCGCAGCCGAACTCCTTCATCAGCGGGGACATCATTATTTGGTGACGTTGTTGTATGAATCAAATAAGAAGTACAATAAGGATCCTCAAGATAAATTGTTTTTGTACCGTGATTTCTACAATGATATTTTGGAATATAATTGCAGTTTGAGCGCATTTCATTGTGGAAAGCGAGACTTAGCTTACTCGTGTATCAAAACTATCATTCTAAATTCTATTGCGAATCAGGGAATCCTAAAGAACTGTTTTTACAATTTGCGAGCACATGCTCGTGAACTGAACGCTGACCCTGATACGTTTGGGTTGTTCAATATGATTTCGTACTTCCTTCAGTCATGTGATGGCGATACAAGGGAACTATGTGTTCTTTGGAATATCCTGTTTTCTAAACACCGCGCTATTCTTACTGCACCTTCCAAGTTTAAGTGTGCAGACAATACTCGACCCAAAGTGTTTCTTTCTATGACGTCATGTAAGCGTCTCGACTTATTCAAGGAAACTGTGAATTC
>Ga0007882_10001512_pt1 | contig 13526 bp, 12 predicted proteins | sample CryBogCBH12Aug01_FD_71195 | JGI IMG/M metagenome (GOLD analysis project Ga0007882, IMG submission 71195) | Freshwater microbial communities from Crystal Bog, Wisconsin, USA - CBH12Aug09.1 | ecosystem: Environmental > Aquatic > Freshwater > Lake | place: Crystal Bog, Wisconsin, USA | collected... | reverse complement strand
TTGCGCTGGTTGAAATGGTGGCGGAATTTCAAACGGTGGCCGCCGGCGCGCCATCTGCAAAATTCAACAGTTCAGGCAAACTGGCCGGCCGCAGTGCAAACGGAAATGCTGCGTCAGGTAAAATCGCAGCAGTTTATTTGGTGGGATTATAGACGTATTTTCCGCTGGCGCTGATATATCCGAAGCGCCCGCCCGTCTTGACCCACGCCAGACCATTGGCGAAAGGCTCGGCCTCATCGAACTGCGGATTGATCACCAGCTTGCCGCTCGGATCCACGAAGCCCCAGCGGCCCGACTGACGCACCGGTGCCAGCCCTTCGGAAAAGGCGGCGGCCCGGTCAAACTGCGGAGGGATCACAAATTTCCCCGTGGGGTCAATGTAGCCCCACTTGCCCTGCCGGGCCGGTGCCAGGCCTTTGACAAAGTTGCCCACCTCGTCGAACTGCGGATTGATGGCGAGCTTGCCGGCCTGGTCCAAGAACCCCCATTTGCCACCAGAACGAACGGCCGCCAGCCCTTCGGAAAATGCCTGCGCGCGCTCAAACTGCGGATTGATGGCGAGCTTGCCGGCAGTGTCAGTATAACCAAATTTGCCGCCGAGCTTGACGACCGCGAGGCCGCCAGAAAATTCGCCGGCCTCGTCAAACTGCGGATTGACGACCATTTTACCAGCCTTGTCGATGAAGCCCCAATGCCCCAGCTTGACCGCCGCAAGCCCCCCGGAAAATTTCCCCGCCTCGTCGAACTGCGCGTTGATGATGTATTTGCCATCCGCATTGATGTAGCCGTAGCGCCCACCGCCGCCATTCCACGGACTCCACGGGCGCGGGTCATCAAACGGGCCGGGCCCGCCGCCGCCGAGCCGGACCACCGCCAACCCTTCGCTAAAAACCTCCGCCTTGTCGAACTGTGGATTGATCACGATTTTCCCCTCCGCATCCACATAGCCCCACCGGCCCGTCTTAACCGGAGCCAAGCCTTCCGCAAAAATCCCCGCGCGGTCGAACTGCGGATTGATGACAGTCTCACCGGACTTGTTGGCGAAGCCCCAGCGGCCGCCGACGACCACAGGGAAAAGGGTGGCGGCCGCCGTGCAAACAGTTACGACGCTCAAAAGAGCGAGAGTGAACAGGAATTTTTTCATAATAAAAATTTTAGACGTGTTAAGCTGCGCGTTGTTCAACCGAAGTTTTTACTGTGTTCGACGACAAGTGCAAAGTTTATTTTCAGGCGATGGCGAGTCAAGCGGCGATTCCGTCGCTGCGGATTTGGCATTGACTTGGTTCGCGGAAAAACAAAGATAATGCGCGTTGTTTCCAAGGCGCAAACCCAATTATTAATCGTTATTAAAACATCCGTTAAAACTGTTGGCATCATCGGCAGCGGCCCGTCCGGCGCGGCACTCGCCTCGCTGCTCGCGATGAAGGGCATCGAAGTCACGCTGCTCGACGACGGTCGCCGGCCCGATCTCGTCGTCGGCGAATCGCTCATCCCGGCGGTCATTCCGGTCTTGCGCAAACTCGGCATTGAGGAGCGCGCCGCCGCCATTTGCCAGCACAAGCCCGGCGTCACCTTCACGCTGGACGAAAAGGAGAAGATTGAATTTTGCTTCCAGTCGCTCGCCGGCACAACGATGCCGACCTACGCCTACAACGCGCCGCGCCCGGCGTTTGACGAATTGCTGGACACCCGCGCCGGCGAACTCGGCGTGAAACGCGTTTTGACCCGCGCAAAAATCGAGCGCGCCGGTGCGGACGGTTTGAAACTCGCGGACGAAACCCTGGCGCAGGCTCCGTGGTTGAACGGCAAGCAACCGGACTTGCTCGTGGATGCGTCGGGCCGCGTCCGCCTGTTTGCACACGCGTTGGAAATTCCCGCCGAAACCGGCCCGCGCAAAGACGTCGCGCACTTCGCGCATTACGAAGGCTTCGAGGAAAATGAGCCGCGCGGACAGGTCATCATTGGCCGGCTCGCGGAGGGTTGGAGTTGGCGCATTCCGCTGCCCGGACGGCTTTCCGTCGGCGTGGTCATCAACAAAGACGCCGCCGCCAAACTCGGCGCGACGCCGGAGGAACGCCTCGAAGCCGCCATCGCGCGCGACCCGGTTTTGTCTGCCGCCGGCAAAATCCGCCGCCGCCTCACCGGCGTGACGACCTACACGAATTACCAGCTCGTCTCCACGCGCGGCTACGGCCCCGGCTGGGCGATGGCCGGCGACGCGTTTGGTTTTGTGGATCCGATGCTTTCGCCCGGCATCCACCTCGCGCTGCATTCGGCGGAATTGCTTTCCGAAAACCTGGACAACCTCAAGGCGTATTCCGACGAGATGTATCACCTCATCCGCGCATGGATGTGGCTGATAAATTATTTTTACAATGGACGGATTTTTTCAATGTATCAAAGCGGCATGAGATTCGAGCGCAAGTTCCCCGGCAAAATCACCAACGCGCTGCACTTTTTCTGCAACGGCAAAATCGCCTGCATGGCCGCCGGCGCGACCACCAAATCGCGGTTTGGATACGGGATGCTCGAAATCATGTCGCGCCCCGCCGGCTGGATGACCGACCCGAAAACGCTGGCGATTCGCTGAAACCGTTTGGTTCGCACGGAAATCGCGCTTGCCACGCGCACGGACGATGGCTTATTACAGGAACAACTGATGCTTTACGAACGCTGGCAAAAAATCGTCCACGAATGGCCAAATGAAATTGCCCTGCGCGACCTGGCTTCCGGGCGGTGCTGGACGTTCTCGCAGGTCAATGCGGAATCCGAAAAACCGCTGCCGGGAAATCCGGTGATGATCCATCCGCAGGGCAGTTCGCCGGAATTCATCTTTAATGTTTTGCGCGCGTGGCGCAGCCGCGTCGCCGTATGTCCGCTCGAGGCGCACCACCAACCGCTCGCCGTCGCGCCGCCGCCGTGGCCATGCTGCCAACTCAAGATCACGCCCGCCAGCACCGGCGTCCCGCGCGCCATCGCCTTCACGCAGGAACAGCTCGCCGCCGATGCGGACAACATCGTTGCCACGATGGGGCTGCGCCCCGACTGGCCAAACCTCGGCGTCATTTCGCTCGCGTATTCCTACGGATTTTCCAGCCTCGTTTTGCCACTGCTGCTGCACGGCATTCCGCTGTATCTCGTACCGTCGCCGCTGCCAGTGGCGCTGCGCTGCGCGGAGCACGCGCACTGGAACCTTACCGTCGCCGCCGTGCCCGCGCTGTGGCACGCGTGGCACAAGGCCGGCGCGATTTTGAGCAACGTGCGCCTCGCGATTTCCGCCGGCGCACCGCTGCCGCTCACTTTGGAACGCGCCGTCTTTGAGGAGCATGGCGTGAAGATTCATAATTTTTACGGTTCCACCGAATGCGGCGGCATTGCCTACGACACGACCAGCGAACCGCGCGCGGATGATTCCGGCGTCGGCCCGCCCCTGAAAAACGTGAGCGTGGAAATCGGCGGCAATGGCGCGCTCATCGTACGCAGCCGCGCGGCGGGTGAAACCTACTGGCCACAGCCGGAACCCGCGCTCGGCGGCGGCATTTTCAACACCTGCGACTTGGGGGAAATCCGCGCCGGCGAAATTTTTCTGCATGGCCGCACCGACGACCACATCAACGTCGCCGGCCGCAAAATCTCACCGACCATCATCGAGCAAGCGTTGAGCGAGCACGCGGCCGTCGCCGAGTGCGTGGTCTTTGGCGTGCCGAGCGGCAGCGTGGACCGGCTGGATTCCATCGTCGCGTGCGTGGCGGCAGACCGTCCGCTGGCGAAGGACGAATTGAAAAATTTCCTGCTGCTGAAACTGCCCACGTGGCAGGTGCCGCGCGAGTGGTGGTTCGTGGACGCCATCGGCAGCAACGGCACCGGCAAACCTTCCCGCACGAAATGGCGGCGCAGCTTCCTGGAAAACCGCGCCAAAAAAACGGCAGCGGCCTGAAGACTTTTCAGCCGTGCCGGACTTTACCGCTGCTGGTGATCTTGATTTCCGCTACGATTTCCAATGTGGCCGGCACTTTTTGCGCGGACAGTTTTTTCCGGCAAAGCGTGATGAGTTCCTCGCCCGTTGCCGCCTGGCCCGGCCGCAACTGCACCTCGGCGTGGACGACCTCGCCCATTTGCGAATGGGCCTTCGAGCAAACGCGCGAACGCAGCACCGCCGGATGGTGGTCGAGCACGGCGGCGACTTCCTCGGGAAAAACCTTGTGGCCGGCGACATGAATCACGGATGAAATGCGCCCGTCCAGCACAATGCGCCCGCCGCTATCGCGGTGGCCGAGGTCGCCGGTGAGAAACCAGCCGTCGCGCAAGATATCCGCGCGCGAACGCGGCGGGTTCAGATAGCCGGAAAACATCCCCGGCCCGCGCAACGCGAGCTGGCCGGTCTGGCCGTCCGGCAGCGGGTGCAATTGGTCGTCCACAATTTTTGCCTCGAAGCCGGCCACCGGCCGGCCGATGGCTTCGGGATGTTCGGCGGCCTCGTCGTTGTTCTGGACCGGCAGACCGACTTCGATGATGCCATAGCCTTGCGCCACCGGCACTTTGTATTTCGCGAGAAAATCCAGCGCGGTTTGGGGATGCAGCTTGGCCGAGACCGACATCACGCGCTTGAGCGACGGCGGCAACGCGCGGCCCGACTGGTCACCATTCATCAGGCGGACGTGCATCGGCGTGAGATAGAGAAACGTCGCCGCGTGTTTCGCCGCCGTGTCCAGCAGGCTGCTGGCGAGAAAATCGGCGGAGACAATCACCGTCGAGCCGATTTCCAGATACAAAATGATGGAGACGTAAAAATGATACGCCATCGGCAGCACCCAGAGAATTTTGTCCTCGGCCGCCAGCTTCAGGCCGGCGTTGGCTGCGCGCGTCCGCTCCAAAATATCGCGGTGCGTGAGCGCCACGCCCTTCGCCGCGCCGGTGGTGCCGGAGGTGAAGCGCACAAACGCGGCATCCGCGATTCCCGGCGCGAGCGGCGGCTGGGAATTTTCGAGGCGCGTGAAACGCAGACCATTTGCGCCGGGGTTTTCGAGCGTCACGGTTTTGCCGGGATACGGCGCGCCGATGCTTTCGTCGAGAATTGCGCACAACGGCGCGGTGGCAAGCATTTCGTTCAATTCGTCCAGCTTCATCTGGTGATGAATCGGCATGATGACCGCGCCGCAGCCGAGCGCCGCGAGCGCGCCGATGACGAACGCGCGGCCATTCCGCGCCCGCACGCCGATACCCTGACCGGGCTTCACGCCGAGCCGGTCAAGCTGGACGCGCAACGCCTCGACCTCGCGCCAGAGCGTCTGGTAATCCAGCGCGCCACCGGCGTCAATGATGGCCGTGCGTTCCGGCCACCGGCGGGCGGAGGCGGCGAGAGTTTGAAAAACGTTCATGCACGAAGATTAAATTTCCGGTGCGTGCGGGGCAAGGCTCGGATTTGCCGCGAACAAAACATTCAACTCATCAGTCTGCGGATTTGCGCCACGGCGCCATCCAGTGGTCGGCCCGCCGCTTGAAACGCCGCCGCCGTGCCCGCCGCCCAGCCGGTGGCCAGCGCAGTACCGATGACGCGAGCAGAAGTCATCGCGCCGGTCTCGGCGGAGAGACATCGGCCGGCGACAAAAACATTTTCCAGTTTCGCCGGACGCAGGCAGTCGAGCGGGATGTCATAAAAATCGCGCTCGGCAAAATAATTCATCTCCGGGCGTGGCGCGGCCGTCCAGCGCTCCATGGGCCAGCAGCCGCGCGCAATGCCGAGCGGAGATTTTTGAACTTTCAAAACAATTTCATCAGCGAGCCGCGTGCGCCCCACAATCCTGCGGCCGGAGCGGACACCGAGCTGCGGGGCGACGGAATCCAGCCGCGCATTGCGAAACGCGGCAACGTTCTCGACCAGAAATCGGTGCAACGGCGCAAGCAGGGCGCGCGCTTCGCGTTCCCAGGCCGTCACCTGTTGCCAAAGCGCTTGGTCGGGGTTTGCGGACAGCAAACTCAATTTAAGCGCAAGCCGGCCATTCATGCCGGTGCCGGGCACAAGCGCGAGCCGTTCACAAATTGCGGGCAAAGCACCGGACTCGACCGCGCGCCGCAGTTCGCGGCGAACTTCGAGCAAGCCGCGTTGCGCCAGCGCCGGATCAACATTTTCCAAGACAAAAACCAGCGCGGGCGACTGATCCGCCGCGCCATTTTCAGAACCGGCACCGGCCAGCGCGGCGGCGGTGGCTTCGCCGGTGCAGTCCACCACGGATTGCGGAACAATTTCAACCGACTCATTCCAAGCCAGCGCGCGGACGGAAATGATTTTGGAATTTTCCGAGCGAACGTCGCCAACAGTTGCGTGCAAAATCAGTTCGACATTTTTTGTTTCCTGAACAAACGAGTCGGCCACGCGCGCAAAATCCGGCGGCGAATAGGGCAACACCCAAAGCCCGCGATCCACGCACAACGGCTTAGTGCCGCCGGCTTGTTGCAACCGAGAAGCAAATTCAAGGGGAAATCCGTTCGCCACCGGCACGGTTTCCGCACCAGTGGGGTCGCGCAGATACAAGCCGCAAATCGTGCCGACCTGTGCGGTGGTGGCGAGGCCGCCAAGAAATCCGCAGCGTTCCAACAGGATGGTTTTTGCCCCGGCACGTCCGGCGGCGGTGGCCGCCGCGATGCCCGCCGCGCCGCCGCCGATGACGAGCAGGTCGCAGTTCAGTTGCGGGGCGGACATGGATTATTTTTCCTGTTTCCGCGCGTGCCGGCCGTAGCTGCGAAGATGCTTCCACTGCGGCCGCACGTTAAACGCGACGGTGACTTTCTGCCCGAAGCGCGTGATGAATCGTTTCCAGTCAATCGGTGATTGCCACGACTCGTCACGCCGTGCGATACGGTCAAGTTTGATTTCCGTGTCCTCGGCCATCGCGGCCGAAAGATAATAGGCCGGCGGAAACAAATCCTGTCCGGGCGCAATCTGGCCGTCGGCGACGGCGGTGGCGGCCAGCGGCGTGTTTTCGAAAACGCGGATGCCGATGGTGGCGAACACGGCGTTGGCCGGCGCACAGTCCTTGAGAAATTTCTGCGTGTCCTCGACATCCTTCCAGGTTTCGGTCGGCCCACCGAAGAGCATGAAGTTGGCGAACGGCAGCCCGGCATCGTGCGCGGCCCGGAGCGCGATGCGCGTTTCCTTTTGACCAAACGGCTTGGCCAGCGCCGCGAACATCTTGTCGCTGGCGACATCGAGGCCGAATTCCACGCCGCTGCAACCGGCCTCCGCCATCGCGCGGGCGAGTTCGTCGTCGAAATGAAGCGGGTTGCAAAAGGCGTTCCACCGGACAGGCAACTGGCGGCGGGTGAGCTCCTTGCAGACGGCGAGTGCGTGCTTGGGCGGGTCGTTGAACACGCTGTCCACGAAAAAGAAATGGCGGACGTTCGCCTGGCGGAAAACTTTTTCCACCTCCTCGGCGACGGCCTCCGGTGGGCGCAGCCGGTAGCGTTTGCCTTCGAGCTGCGGGTAAATGCAGTAGCTGCATTTGAACGGGCAGCCGCGCTTGGTCTGCACGCCGACGAAGCCGCCGCCGCGCAGGTAGCGCGAATAACGGCAGAGGTCGTGCGCGGGCGGCGCGAGTTCGCCGAGCTGCGAAATCGCCTGCGAGGGCGGCGCGGAATTCTTTTGCGCGGTGATGACGCCGTCAACGCCTTCCAGGGGCAGATTTTTTTCGAGGCGCGCGAGGACTTCGATAAACGTGCGCTCGCCTTCGCCCAGCACGCCGGCGTCGGCGTTCAGGCGTTTCATCCAGCCTTCCGGCGAAACGGAAAAACCGGTGCCGCCGAGAATCAGCGGGCCGGAGAATTTTTCGCGGACAATTTCCGCCAGCTCGCGCACGCCGTCAAAATAGGAGCGGGGCTGAAAATACCAGCAGTTGTCGAGGTTGCGGATGCCAAAGGCGACGACTTGAAAATCCCTTTTGGCGAGGGCGGAGCGCAGGGCGTGCGCGGGAAAATGCGCCGACCCCATGTCGAGAAAGGTCACGTCATGCCCCGCGGCGCGCGCCGCGCCGGCGACGCACAAAGCACCGAGCGGCGCGACGGGATACGGGGATTTTTCGCGGTTGGTGGCGACCAGCAGGATTTTCATCACGATTCCTCCTCCAGCAATGCCCGGCGGACATCGCCTTCCAAGTTTTCCACCTCGGCAGGCGTTACGCAGTCGTCCACCCAGGAAATCTGCGTGGACAGGCGGCTGCCAAATTTCAAAAAGACCAGCATCAAACCGGGCGGACGCCACGCGGGAACGAGGTGCGTGACCTCGAAAATTTTTCCGCCGCAGAATTCCTTCATGCCGGGGCAAGTTTCGCCGGAGTCGGAAAAACTGAACGCGGCGAAGTTGCCGCGCGTGGGCTTGCCGAGGTGCTGGATGTAAAAACCGAGCGGCAGCGGCTTGAACATCTCCAGCGCGCCCATGCAGGCCTCGGGAAATTTGTCGCGGATCTGGTCGGTCATCTGCCGGCTCAATTCGCCGAGGATGTCCGTGATGCGCCCGGCGAACTTCGGCGCGATACGGTAAAACAGGATCGAGAGGTGGTTGGAAAAAATCGGACCGTTCGCGCCACGCTTGCGCGTGTCGTGCGGCACGGGAATCAGATACGCGCCAGCTTTGTTCCCGCGCTGGGTGGCGACGTTGTGCAGCGCGCGGAGCGAGGCGGCGAGATAAAAATGGCTGCGGCGGAAACCACAGTTAAACTTCTGGCAGCGAGCGTCAATTCGCGCCGTCTCTTCTTCGGTGAAATAAATCACGCGATAATGGTTTTGGCACACGGCGGAGCACGGGCCGGGCGGCACGAGGCTGAAGAGCGGGTCTGCGCCGGATTCGTTGAGCCATTTCACCGAACCGCGCGCCTGGCCGACGCTGGCCCACCACCGGCCGAGAGTGGCGCTGATTTGTTTCGGATGGATGAAGTTTTTTACCGCCGTCTCGGTTTTAGCCGGGTCGTCGGAGTTGAGATGGTTCAGCAGCAGATCCAAACCACGCGCGTCGAGGTGCGTGTGATTCCACGAAAGAAACACATGGCTGGTGCCGTCCGCATGGCGAAAAATATCGAAGACCAGTCCCGGCGCGCGCTCCGCATGAAGTTCGCGCTGTGTGATGATTGGTGGCAGAAACCACGGCTTGTCCGCGTCACCGGCCTCGGCGGTGTGTTCAAACAAAATCGGCTCCGGATTTTTCGCCAGATTCCAGCGCATCGGAATAAAAGCGGGCAATGGCCGCGACGCCTGCGCGCGCGCGAGCCAGTCCATGATGGGCGAGGCGGCGAGGCGGCGGCGGAGAAGTTCGATGTCGAAGCCCGCGCCGAGCTTGAGGACGGCGCAGCAGGCGTTGCCGGGCAGGCCAGCCTGACGCATCCGAAGATCCTGGCCGTGCATGAAGTAATCCCCGGCGGCCATCGCGATTTGGCGGGGAAGTTCAGGCATGGCGCGGAAAGTTTTACGCCGCCGGCGAGCCGGCTTTTGCCAGCCCGGAAATGCAGTTGGCGAGCGCGGACATGGAGGCAAGGTTGTCGCCGGTCAAATGTGAGTCGGGCACGCGGACACCGAGCACGCGTTCACAGAAGAGCACCAGTTCGACGAGCGCAAACGAGTCAATACCCGCGTCAGTCAGAGGGCTGGCTTCGTCGAACTCCACGCCTTCGGCGACAAAGTTAGTGCGTGCGAACTCGCACAGTTTGGCGGCGATAATTTTCGGGTCCGTTTCTGGGATCATTCGTTTTGGGCGTCAGAAATTATTTCAGGTGAATCGCTTTGGGGAAACCGAACCCGACGGCAAAACCGGCAGTTTTTTGAATCCGCTACGATACCAAGTTTGAGGCGCTGACTCGCAACAAAACTCATTGCGTCAAGTATGGCCGCGCGGCGGCGGGCGTCAAGAATGAAGCCGCGCCATTATCTGCTTGCCCGAAGCGGAACGGCAGCGGAAAATCCGCCGAATGTCCGACGTTTCAACCGCCGCCAATCCGCCCCGCGAGCCGCGCTCAAAAACCAAAGTCATCGTCATCAAGGTTGTGGCGATGACGGTGATCAGCCTCGCGCTGATTTTTGCGCAGGGTTGGGCAGCACCGCGCTATTACCAGCCGGATTACCGCGCGGGGTTCTACACGGGATTGCTGGAAGGCGCGCTCATGCCGGCGGCCTTGCCGGGCTTACTGCGCGGCCAGGACGTGCCGATTTACGCACCGAACAACGAGGGCCGCCCGTATAAAATCGGCTACATCCTCGGCCTGAACGGCTGCGGCACATTTTTCTTCTGGGTCGCTTTCTGGAAACCAAGACGGAGGAAATAATTCTCCGCAGCTCGCCGTTAATACGGAAATGCGCAGTAAATTTCCATCACGCTTAACACGCCGCCGCCCCAGTAGATATTCGGCGCAAAGGTGAACACGCGGCGCTGCTTTTCATAAACCAGCGTAACGGGGTGTTCGGGAATGTTCGGGTCGCAGGCCGTGAACTCAATTTTCTCCGTTGATTCGATGAAGCCATAGAGCGTGATGCCGTGGTTGATGGTGATGTGCGGGAACCGGAACAGATGCACCAGCGCCAGGCCGCGATTTTGCAGCGAGCGTTTTAATTTCTCCGCCATCTTTTCCTGAAACCGGCCATAAACCTTGAAAATCATCCGCCAGTGGCTCCGCAAAAAATAAGACTCCCACGCCTCGCCGCATTCCGCTTTCAACAAGTTCTCATGCGCTTTGCTGAATGAGCGCAAGCCGTCGAAGCCCGGAATCACGATGCGATTTTCTTCCGCACAATTCCGGCGCGGATTGCTGGCGATGATTTTTTTTACCAAGCTGCGATAAGTCACCAAATCCTCCGCCGGCAATTCCGGCGCGAAACGCGCGTAGTCAAAAAAAAGCCGCGTCGCGCGCACCAATACAAAACAGCGATGATAATAGGCCGGCGGCGGCTCGGCCCTGCAAGTCGTCATCGCGCCGGCGACCGGATCGAAATGATATTTCCAGACCAGCTCGTGATGAAACGCAAAGCTATCGCGCTCGAAACAAAAACGCCGCACAGGATTTTCCGCCGGAGCCGTCATGCACTTTTCGCCGGTTCAACGCCGCTCAACGTAATTTCCGTGATCAGGACCGTTGCGCCCGACACGGACGCGGACACCTGCGCTTGAATCATGTCGCCCAGCACGGCGGTGACGACGGCTTCGATGCATAGCGTGTCGCCGGGGCGCACCGCGCCGAGGATTTTCACCGCGCGCAAGGCCGTCAGCTTGAGCCGCGGCCAGCGCGGGTTTGCCGGGTCTTCCTGCGCCACCATGCCCGCGACCTGCGCGGCAGCTTCCGCCATCAGCACGCCGGGCATGATGGGTTCGCCCGGCAAATGGCCGCGCAGAAAATATTCGTCGCCGCGCACCTTGTATTCACCCACGCCGCGCACGCCGGGCGTGAGGCTGACCATGCGATCCACAAAGCGAAACTCCGGGCCATGCGGCAACGAGCGCAGGGCGAGCTGCAATATTTCCGGCGACGCGCTCATGGTTTCAAAGGCTCGGACACCGTGAAATCCGCCGGCAACTCTGCCGTGAACAATTTTCCATCTGCGGGCACATTCAAAATTACGTTGGTGAAATCGTTGCGCAGCTTGGAGCCGTCGGCAAATTTCATTTCCGTCGCAGCGATGGTGAAATCATTCGTGTGAAAGGCGATCACAATCTGCCCGATGAATTTGCGCGCCGCCTCGCTGCGCGGCTGGAGCGTCATTTGCAACGTCGCGTTGGTCGCCGTTGCCGAAAGCAGTTGAAAACTTTTTTCCATCGTCGCGCGGTCGCGCGGCAGGCTGGCGTCGAGCAGCGCCAGCGCGTCCCTCATCGGGCCGGTCGGCACAGCGTCGAGCGGATATTTCTCCGCACGCTTGAGCCGGGGATAAATGATGAGCAGTTGGTTAGGGGTACGCAGAACAACGGTCTTCGCCGGTTCGCCTAGCTCCCAGCGGAATTCACCCGGTTTCACCCAAACTTTGCCCTGCGACACGAGCGGCTGGTTCAAGACGGTGAGCGTCCGTGTCTGCGTGAAAACGCCGGCCCAACTTTGCAAATTCGTCTGAACTTCAAACCATTTGTTGAACTGCGCATCGTAGTCGGCGGCACGGGAAATGGCCGCTGCCAGAAAAATATAAATCCAATATTCGCCGCGCAGGGCGCGAAAAAAACGGGTCATTTTCCCTGCGGCCAGATGGGCGTGAATTGATACCATTGCCCAATATCCTTGCGGATTTCCGGCTCGAATGCACGCAGGATTTGCTGCGTCAATTCGCGCCGGGCCGCGCGATTGCCCAGCGCTTTCCGGTCATAGACAAATTCCGGCAACACCTTTACCGCGTAGCCGTCGTGGCGGCGAACAATCGTCACACCAACGAGCGTGCAGCCGGAAGCGCGAGCGAGTTCGGCGGCGGCCAGCGACGCTTCAAATGGCTTACCAAAAAATTCCACCGGCACGCCGCCGCGTTCCGGAGGACGGTCCAGCGACATCGCCATGTCCCCGCCGGCCTGCAATTGTTTGATAATCTCGACGAACGCAAAACCATCGTCACCGATGATCAGCGTGTCCACGCCGTAGCGAGCCCGCGCCACTTTCCGCAAATCGGTGAGGCCGTCGTCCGGCTCGGCCTGCGTGAGGATCGTCAAGCGGATGCCAAGCTGGTTGAGCAATAGACCGCCGTGCTCCCAGTTGCCGAGGTGCAGCGTGATGAAGAGCGTGCCGTGTCCGCGCCGGCGCGCGGCGTGGATGATTTCCAGCTCGCCGCCGGTGGTGAGCCAGTTGCGCGTGATTTCGCCGTTTTCGACGCGCCACAAATCAATCAGCTTGGCGGCAAAATTCCGGTAAGCCACGCGCGCGGCTTTTTCCGCCGCCGACTTGTCGCCAGCAAAAGCCGGAAGATAATTTTGCACAACAACTTCGCAACGTCGGCGTTGAAACAACCAATAAACATCGGCCAATCCAACGGCAACCGCCTTCAGCAACGCGGCGGGAAAAAAATTTGCCGCCACAAGTCCCAGTCGCCACAAGCTGCCGCTATAAAACGCCGGCTGCTTTGCCGGAGCGGCATTCGTTCCCGCGCCCGGCGGCATTGGACTTTGGATTTTGAACTTTGGACTAAAAAAACGCCACCACGACGGCAGCAAGAGAATTGAGATGAGCGCATTCGCGCCGATGCCCACGGCGCAAACTTTGCCAAGGCTAGCCATACCGAGGTTGCTGGACATCGCCAGCGAGCCGAAGCCCGCGACCGCTGTGCCGCCGCACAGCATCAACGCACGCCCCACCGAGCGGCGCACCGCGACGAGGTCGCCGCCGTGCCGGCGCAGGGCGAGCTGGATGAAAATGGAATAATCCACGCCGGTGCCGAGCATCAGCGGCAGTGCCATCAGGTTCATCAGATTCCACGACCAGCCGGCGAGCGCCATTACCGCGAGCAAAATGACTCCGCTCAAACCCAGCACGGCGAGGCCGAGCAGAATCTCCGTCGCGCGTCGAAACGCGAACCACAGCGACAGC
>Ga0007882_10001511_pt1 | contig 13527 bp, 11 predicted proteins | sample CryBogCBH12Aug01_FD_71195 | JGI IMG/M metagenome (GOLD analysis project Ga0007882, IMG submission 71195) | Freshwater microbial communities from Crystal Bog, Wisconsin, USA - CBH12Aug09.1 | ecosystem: Environmental > Aquatic > Freshwater > Lake | place: Crystal Bog, Wisconsin, USA | collected... | reverse complement strand
GCGACGCTCTTCAACGACGACCTCAGGTCCAGTATTTACTTCTCTAGGAGTAACGGTGATTGTTGTCGAATCACCGGTCGTTGTACTTTGCAATTTTGCTGGAAAAGGTTTCGCCGGAGCTTTTTTAGCTGGAGCCTTCTTTGCTAGTGAGGGTTTCACAATATTTGGTGAACGAGTCACGGCAGGTTTCGCAGCGGCAGGCTTCGCAGTGGCAGGCTTCGCAGCAGTACTAGCAGCCTTTTTGGTTGCAACCGCCTTCTTTGTTGGCGTTGCAGATGTCTTCTTGGCTACCACTGATTTCACTGCTTTCTTAGCGTCGGTTTGTTTCGCTTTCACGGATGGTACGGGCTTGGCAGCGCTCTTTTTCGTGGGAGCGGCTGCAGCCTTCTTCACTGGCTTCTTCGGCGAAGCAGCGCTCTTCTTGACGGCACTAGATCCTGACTTTTTCACTGTAGTTGCCATGTCCAGATTCACATTTCTCTCGTCTGTACCTATAAACCCACTGAATAAACCGAAGTAGCGTTTTTCACTTGATCCACCAGCCCATGATGACCTGGCGCTTCTGTAATACTTGCGAGCGAGAAGGCTAGAGCGAAGTACGCATAATTACCAACTCCGCCGCGCTAGACTCGCCGCCTGAACCTACGCTTCGAATAAGAGCGTCTTGGACAACTGGCAAACCTGGAAAAAAGGAGGAAAAAGCATGGCTTCGCAGGAATTCCGCGAAAACCGAGGATTTTCCAGCCTGCCTGCCCAGATTGACCTCCCAGCGACCGAACACCAGATTTTAGATTTCTGGAAAGAGCGCAATATCTTTGAAAAGAGCGTCGCCGCCAGAGCCGGTGCGCCGCTTTGGACCTTCTACGAGGGTCCGCCCACTGCAAATGGTTCACCTGGCACCCACCATATTGAGGCTCGGGTATTTAAAGACCTCTTCCCTAGGTATCACACGATGAAGGGCAAGCAGGTAATCCGCAAGGCTGGTTGGGACTGCCATGGTCTTCCAGTAGAGATCGCTGTCGAAAAGGAGCTCGGCTTCTCGGGCAAGGGTGATATCGAAAAGTACGGAATCGCGGCCTTCAACGATAAGTGTCGTGAGTCGGTTCAACGCCACGTCGATGAGTTCACGACCATGACAGAACGTATGGGCTTTTGGGTGGACTTTGACGAGGCTTATTGGACGATGTCACCGCAATATGTGCAGAGCGTCTGGTGGTCACTTCAGCAGATCTGGAATAAGGGCCTTCTCGTACAGGATCATCGCGTAGCTCCATATTGCCCACGTTGTGGCACTGGTCTTTCAGATCATGAATTAGCGCAAGGATACGAGACGGTTACCGATCCATCGGTATACATCCGCTTTCCGGCAACATCCGGAGAGCTTGCCGATCTCGGCGCAGCTTTCCTCGTCTGGACAACTACCCCTTGGACTTTAGTCTCCAACACCGCGATCGCCGTTAACCCCAGCGTCGAATATCAACTCTGTGAGATCCCTACAGAATCCGGATTTGAACGCCTGGTTATCGCCGCCAATTTGGCGCATGTCCTGGGTGATGAGCGCACAGTATTAAAGACAATGATGGGTACGGAACTTGAGCGAATCACCTATCAACGTCCACTCGACCTGATTGATATTCCTGACTCGCATTACGTAGTGCTCGCCGATTACGTCACCATCGAAGATGGAACTGGCCTCGTTCATCAATCACCTGCCTTCGGCGCCGACGACTTGCTGGTCTGCCGTCGCTACGGACTCCCTGTTGTAAACCCAATGGCTGCGGATGGAAAGTTCCTTGATTCAGTGCCGCTCGTGGGTGGAATCTTCTTCAAAGATGCCGACAAAGTCCTCATTAAAGAACTTAAGTCGCGCGGGGTGATGTTCCGCCAACTTCAATTTGAACACTCCTATCCGCATTGCTGGCGCTGTCACACGCCGCTGATGTATTACGCGCAACCCTCTTGGTATATCCGCACCACCGCGATCAAAGATCAGCTCATAGCGCAGAACAACAAGACCGATTGGCACCCTGAAACTATTAAGACCGGGCGTTATGGTGATTGGCTCGAAAATAATATTGACTGGGCGATTTCACGTAACCGATATTGGGGAACACCGCTTCCAATATGGAGGTGTCCAGAGAACCATATGTGCTGCGTTGGTTCCATGGCGGAACTCTCTGCACTGAGCGGCCAAGATGTATCAGGGACTGACCCGCATAGACCATTCGTCGATGACATCACATTCCCATGCAAAGAATGCTCCGCAACGATGGTTCGTGTTCCGGAGGTAATTGACTGCTGGTACGACTCCGGATCAATGCCATTTGCGCAATGGGGCTACCCACACCAAGAAAATTCTGTCGCTAATTTTGAATCTGCCTATCCCGCAGACTTTATCTGTGAGGCGATCGATCAGACACGTGGTTGGTTCTACACCCTCATGACAATTGGAACTCTCGTCTTTGATGAATCCTCATACAAGACGGTACTCTGCCTTGGACATATCTTGGATAAAGATGGTCGAAAGATGAGCAAGCACCTTGGGAATGTTTTGCAACCAATCCCCCTGATGGATCAACATGGTGCTGATGCAGTTCGTTGGTACATGCTCGCCGCAGGCTCACCATGGAGCTCACGCCGCGTGGGTCACGATGCGCTCTCTGACGTAGTGCGCAAAACCCTATTGACCTACTGGAACACCGTTTCATTCTTCTCGCTTTATGCACACGCCGCTAACTTCGTCATTGATAGCGCTCGCCCTGCATCAACAACGACAATGGATCGCTGGATTGTCTCCGAACTTAATACTTTGATCGCAAAGAGTGATGCGGCATTTGAAGCTTTTGATTCACAAGAAGTGGGAAGACTCCTCGCGACATTTATCGATGACCTATCGAACTGGTATGTCCGCCGCTCGCGTCGCCGTTTCTGGGATGGCGACCTCGATGCGCTGAACACGCTCTATCGCTGCCTAAAAACTTTGACGCAACTCATGTCACCGATGGTTCCATTCATTACCGAACATGTCTGGCAATCACTTGTCATTCCCGCGGAGTCTGGTGTCGTTGAATCCGTTCATCTCTCTGATTTCCCAGTCTCCAATAATTCTGAGATCGACGAAGAGCTTTCGCAATCCGTTGCACTCTCACGGCGTTTGGTAGAGCTGGGTAGAGCCGCACGCGCCGAGTCAAAGGTGAAGATCCGCCAGCCACTGGCAAGGGCGCTCGTTGCAGCTTCGGGTTGGAACGCTCTCGATGACGAAATCCGATCCCAGATCCAGGATGAACTCAACGTCATGCAACTCGACCCATTGCAATCCGATGATTCAGGCCTAGTCAGCATTTCTTTGAAGGCCAATTTCCGAAGTATCGGTGCCAGGTATGGCGCCGATGTTCAAGCAATTGCATCCCAAATCACCGCAGCAGAACCCGCCGCCCTCGTTAAAGAGTTGCGTGCATTGGGCGAAGTTTCATTGAGCTACGGGGAAGATAAGCTGGCGGTCCTTACCGAAGCGGACCTCGTCATCACCGAAACTCCAAAAGAGGGTTGGTCTGTAGCATCACATGCAGGTGAGAGCGTTGCACTCGACCTCGCACTTTCACCGGAGCTCCTTGAAGCTGGTTTGATGCGCGAAGTCATTCGCACCATTCAAGAGCAACGTAAAGCCAGTGGTTTTGATATTAGCGATCGAATTCATGTGAAGTGGAGTGGAGCTGCTGATCTACAAGGCGTTATCACCAAGTATCACGAGCAGATCGCCGATGAAGTCCTTGCCCTTGCAATCACTGAAGATCCAAGCATTGCTGTTGGAGATAATGAGATTGGCCTGGGTCTTCTACTCACCCGCGCACAATAATTAATGGATGTGCTTGGCGAAAGAAATCAGAATTTCGGTCAAGAAAAATATTAAGAGAAAAGAGATATCTAGCGCCACGGGGCCTATCCGAAGCGGCGGAATAAACCTGCGCGCAAAGCGCATGACCGGATCGGTGATCGCATAGACCGCCTCTGCAATCCAGAGTATAAAACCCTTGGGTCGCCACGACGGCGAGAAAATTCGAATGTAATCCAAGATAACGCGGGCAAAGAGCGAAATGATAAAAATTTGAAGGACTAAGACAATCGCTGAGCCAAGTGCACTCATCAGTACTCCTCGATTAGTTCGTGCTGTATGAGTCTATTAAAACCAGATCAGCTCTGGTTAAAAAAACTTGCTTCGGCTGCGGCTGTCTTATTCTCGGTGCTGACTCGGACATTCGCCGGGGTAAGCAAAAAGACCTTTGAGGTAACGCGTTCAATGCTTCCATGCAGACCAAAGACCAAACCTGATGCAAAGTCCACCAAGCGCTTGCGCTCAGATTCATCCATATCGGAGAGATTCATCAAGACAGGTTGACCGAGACGATAGCGCTCACCGACAGTGCGAGCTTCGTTATAAAAACGTGGGTGGATCGTGAAAATCTGATCCATGATGGGTAGCGCTTCTTGCACCGGAGCCACATATGGGGCGCTAGCTGGTGCGACCTGGGCATATGCAGGGGCAGCAGCGGAACGAGTGCCAGATGGAATTGGATTGAAGGCCGGACGTTGCGTGCTCACTGGGCGCACGGTACGCGTGGGCTCTTCAGGTGCTTCCATAACGGCAAGATCCTCTTCCTCATCAACGAGTCCGAGGTAATTCGCTGCTTTCTTAAATACATTAGCCATGGTTAAATTTTAGGTCATCTGTATACGAGAACCGAGTATTGAACTACCGATTCGCAAATGTGTCGCACCAGCCGCAATTGCTGCATCAAAATCTCCACTCATACCCATAGATAGCGCTCCTAAGCTTGGAAATTCGCTCTGGAGTTCTTGGCTCTTCATGGCGACTTGAGCGAAAACCTGAGAAGGTGCTTGGTCAATAGGTGCAACGCACATCAACCCGATCGGATTGATAGTGTGAAGATCTCGCAGGTCGCCAAGGAATGTCTCAACTTTTTCCAAGGGTATCCCTCCTCGATCTTCGCGCTCTGGCTCCATGTTCACTTGCACAAAGAACTTAATTTCCGGTTTCAATTCTTTGAAAGAAGGGAACTTTGCAGCGTGGGCCAAGGAATCGAGTGAATGCACGACACTCGCCCACTCTGAAATTGACTTGATCTTGCGGCTCTGGATCTGTCCAAGAAAATGCCAACGAATATCTTTGGGCAAGAGTTCATATTTCACAGTTCCCTCTTGGTCTCGATTCTCACCGAACTCTCTGACTCCCAGGTCATAGAGAATATTCAGGTCACTTACCGGGAAAGTTTTGGTGACTACCACCAAGGTGATTTCATCCGCGCTCCGTCCAGCACGGCTAGCCGCATCTGCAATCTTTGACTGCACATCCAGCAGATTTGCGGCTATCTCTGCCTCGCGACTCACTCGCGCCAACTATTCATAAACTAATTATCCCGGCCTCGCGTTCTGGCTCACCTCCGCGGCGATGCGAAAAATATCGTTCATTTTCAAGCGTGCAGATCCCCACATCGCTCACTTCAACGTTGACGCTCTCAAGTTGGGCGCGAACAGCCGCATGAAGGTTTAAAGCATGGAGGGAGTCGGTGGTTCGGGCATCGGGATTCGTGAGGCAAAACTCTTGGTACATCTCCGGAGAAACCTCGTAACAGTTTCCGCAGATGCTAGGGCCGATAGTTGCCTTAATTTCAATCGCACCGAGCTCACGCATCTGCATGACGGTTTTAAGAGCAATCTGGCTACCTACGCCTAAACGCCCGGCATGAGCTACACCGATAACACTGCCGCCATCAAAGGTGATCGGTAAACAGTCGGCTGCCATAGCGGCAATACCAATTCCTCGGACTGTCGTGACCATCGCATCAGCCGAAACGTCAACCGAATTTTCATCTACAACTGCCACTACGTCACTATGGGTCTGCTTCATAAAAAGCACTCTGGGAAGTGAAATCAACTGTGCAACAGCAGCCTGAATAACCAGATCCTTCATATCCCCGTTAGCGCGGGAGGTAAAGAGTGTTCTGGCCACTTACTTCATGAAGTCTGGGACATCAATTTCATCCTCGCTGACGAGCTCTTCGAAGGTGACCCGTCGGCGTGGTGTTACTGGAGCAGAAACCTCAATCGTCTCTTCTGCCTCACCTAAATCAAGTGCAACAGCGATGGGATCGTTATGTGCAATCGGATCGGCTTGTCCGCTGAGTGCTTCGGTAGAAATTACAGGCATTGGAGCGCGCTTTGGTACGCCACCATCAAAACCAGCAGCGATGACTGTAATCCGAACCTCATCGCCCAAGGCATCATCAATGACTGTTCCAAAAATAATATTGGCATCTGGATGAGCACATTTCGCAACAAGTTCGGCAGCTTCACTGAGTTCGAAGAGACCAAGATCGCTGCCACCCGCGATGGAAAGCAGTACGCCACGTGCGCCATCGATAGAGGCTTCAAGAAGTGGGCTAGCAATTGCAAGCTCTGCTGCGCGAGTTGCGCGAGCCTCACCGCGTGCGGAACCAATTCCCATCAACGCAGAACCTGCGCCTTGCATAACGCTCTTAACATCGGCGAAATCTAGGTTAATCAAACCAGGAGTTGTAATCAGGTCTGTAATACCTTGAACGCCAGAGAGTAGAACTTGATCGGCGCTGCGGAATGCTTCTACAGCGGTGATCGAACGATCAGATATTGCCAAGAGGCGATCATTTGGAATCACAATGAGAGTATCAACTTCCTCGCGGAGCAGATTGATTCCCTCTTCAGCTTGGATGGTGCGGTGCTTTGCTTCAAATGAAAATGGCTTAGTAACAACGCCAACGGTTAGCGCCCCCAAATCCTTTGCAATCTTTGCAACGACTGGTGCACCACCTGTACCCGTACCGCCACCTTCACCCGCGGTAACAAAAACCATATCTGCGCCACGGAGAACTTCTTCAATTTCTTCTACGTGATCGAGCGCCGCTTGTCGTCCCACCTCTGGCGCTGCCCCAGCACCCAACCCACGTGTTGATTGACGACCAATATCGAGCTTTACATCCGCATCACTCATGATTAACTGTTGAGCATCGGTGTTGATCGCAATAAATTCAACGCCCTTAAGTCCCGCTTCAATCATGCGATTGACAGCATTGACTCCGCCACCACCAATACCTACTACTTTGATAACGGCCAAATAATTCTGCGGTGTTGCCACGGTTAACCTCTCCTTGGACTCTAAATCTTGGGTTAAGAGTTAGAGCGGGGTATAGATCTGATGTGCGCAAAACTAGGGCGCGTGAGTGTTGCAATCAAATACCGACACGTTTGCACTAGGACTAATGTCTAAACGAGATGTTGAGAGTTTTATTTCACCAGTTGCTTATTTCACCACGGGATCATTCGGCGAAGATAAATCTACTGCAGTGATCTTCTTATTCTCCTTCAGCGTTAAGAGTTGGCGCAGTACTTTCACTTTCAAATCTAAATTATCAGGAGTCCCCCAATTGATTTGCAATTGGTCATATCCCGGCAACTTCGTTGCGAGATAAATATTCTGCGATGAATCGATTGCCAAGCTCATCAAATGCGCGGTGAGGTCTGTAGGAGTCTTTGAGAGAAAGAGCGCAATCGCCTCTTTAGATGTCGCGTCTTGAGTGGCAAAATTAATCGTCGGAAGGTTTGCAGGTGGGTTTGGTGAAACGAAACTGTAACCCGATGCATCGAAGAACTTTGTTTGAGCGCTCTGATTACTCGATGACGAGTCTTGATATTGCGCAATCGGGGTGTGTGCCGTTATTGAAATCTTTACATCGTGAGCGAACCACCGACGACTGACGCGGATGGTAGCGATCCAATCGAGCGCGTGAAGGTCGTTTTTTATGCGCGCCGTGCTGACACGCGCTATGGGCAAGCCAATGTGGAGATCTTTGGGGACAATCAAAGGTGAAACTAAGGCTTCGTTGCCCTGCGCAGATATTTCAATACTTTGGATCGCAAAAGTCTTCGACCATCCAAGAAAATATCCGGCTACGCCAACAAGTGCTACAAGGAGAAATATCGCAGGCGCATTTCCAAACTTTGGTTTACGCATTGGGTTGGTTGTGTTCTAGGCGTTCGCGGAGCGCATCAACAATCACAGGCGCAAGGGAATTCACATCCCCTGCTCCAAGTGTCATGATGACATCACCAGGTTTCGCCGATTGCAATAGCTTCTCAACAACAGCGAGCATCGAAGGTTCATATTCCACTGTTTTAGTGCCACTTGATTGTGTGATCAGTTGTGAAGTGACTCCGGGGATAGGTGTCTCACTTGCTGGATAAATTTCTAGAACAAATGCGTGGTCAGCAATTTCTAGCGCCTTTGCAAAATCTGGGGCGAATGCTTGGGTTCGGGTAAATCTGTGTGGTTGAAAGGCGACAAGGACGCGACCGGGCGCTGCATATGCACGGGCCGTCTCTAATGTAACGCGGATTTCGGTTGGATGGTGACCGTAATCGTCGATCACGGTAACACCGCCAATTTCGCCTTTCTTCTCAAAACGTCGGCGTGAACCGGAGAACGTTTCAAGTCCCTTAAGGATCTCAGTTGTATTTGCGCCCAATTTATCCGCCGCGGCTAAAGCTGCCGTTGCGTTGAAGATGTTGTGCAACCCCGGAACAGTTAATTGCAGTTCTGGAAGTACTTTGCCGGTCTTTGCTATTCGTGCATAAGAGCCTTTGGGCTGCAACGAAATCCGAGAGATGGTGAAGTCACTCTCCTTTTCACCATACCCGATGATCTCAATATCTGTACGTTTGATCCGGCGAAGAAGTTCATTCACTCCTTCATCATCGGTGCAGGCAACGAGGAATCCTCCGCTTTGAATTGTCTCGACGAACTCTTCGAAGACTTTGTAGAGATCTTCCAGAGTTGCAAAATGGTCAACGTGGTCTAATTCAATGTTAGTAATGATGGCACCGAGTGGATGATATGCGGTAAAGGATCCGTCAGATTCATCGGCTTCTGCAACGAATATATCTCCGCTACCTAAGTGTGCATTCACACCGGAGCTATTGATTAAACCTCCAATTGCGAATGAAGGATCTACTCCAGCATTTTGCAAGGCAACGGTAAGCATCGAGGTAGTTGTGGTTTTGCCATGCGTGCCCGCAACGGCAACGGATCGCTTGCCATGCATCAAAATAGCGAGGGCTTCGGCACGCGTGATGATCGTTAAGCCTTTTTCACGAGCCGCAGCGACTTCTTTATTGTTTCCGGATATCGCGCCTGAAGTGATAACAATATCCGCACCTGCAACGTTGCTCGCATCGTGTCCAATGAAAATGTTAGCGCCTAATTTTGAAAGCGACTGCGTAATTGCGGAGTCCTTTACATCGCTCCCGCTGATAACTAGTCCACTGGAGAGCATGATGCGCGCGATGCCAGACATTCCAGACCCGCCGATACCTACAAAGTGAATGTGCTTCCCCGCTAATTGCGGAAGTCCGCCAAGTGCGCTCTCGTTACTCACGGCCAATCACCGCCATTACATCACGCGCAATCACTTCGGCTGCATCTAAGGGGAAATCTACGCGAGAACCACTAGCGGACCAGGCACTTGCTCGATCCATAAGCCCAGCTATGTTTCGCTTCAACCAGTCAGAGCTAAAGTCAGAATTAGCGAGGATCTCTCCGCCACCTCGATCAACTACATATGCGGCATTCGCAGCTTGCTCACCATTACCGATCGCCAGCGGAATGTAGAGGGAATAAAGCCCAAGCGATCCAGTTTCAACCACGGTTACTGCACCGCTTCTGGAAATCACTAGGTCTGCCGCGGCATATGCACTCGCCATATCGGAAATATAAGGCATTGGAATGTAGCCAGGACGCGCATTGGGAAGTTCATTTGATGACCCAATCCCGTGGATGATGGTAATCCCGTTCTCAAGAATGGAATCTAAACTTCCCGCAATAACATCATTGAATCGTTGGGCGCCAAGGGATCCGCCAAAGATAAGAAGTACCTTTGCATCACGGCTAATTCCAAAATTATCGCGGGCCTGATTCTTTGAATTGCGTCGTTCGTCACTCCCCTGTTGCGCTAACGCGGTTATCTGCGATCGCAACGGAATTCCCACATGTCGTGCACCTGGTGCAGGAAATGCCGTCAAAACTTCAGCGCCAAATCTGGCGGCCAACTTATTCGCTAGCCCCATCTTTGCATTTGCCTCGTGCGCAATCACGGGTATTCGCATCAATCTGGCAGATAGATAAGCTGGAGCTGCAACATATCCCCCAAATCCCACAACCAGGTCCGCACCTTTCAATATTCCGCGAACCTGAGAGAAAGTTTTAAGGAATCGAATCGGCCACTTGATCGCAGTGGCGTTCAATCGCCTAGGAAATGGCGCCTTCTCAATGATTGAGAGCGTAAATCCTGCAGCAGGCACCAATGAATTCTCTAGGCCGGTTGCAGTACCGAGGAAAATGGCAGAGAGATCTGGCTGCATTGTAAGAACTTGGCGCGCCACTGCTAGCGCAGGTTCAATGTGTCCCGCTGTACCCGCACCCGCAAAAATTACCTTAGCCACGAACTTTCCTTCTGCGGCTCTTGATAGCCTCGCGCACTTTAGGATCGCGGCGCGAAACATTGAGGACGTAACCAATGCCTAAGAAGTTTGCGATCAGTGATGAACCACCATAACTGATAAATGGGAGCGTTACACCAACGACTGGAAGTACGCCAATATCCGATCCAATGTTGATAATGACCTGCATCAAAATCCAGGCACCTACTCCTGCGCATGCATAGCGCGCAAAGAGATCGCGGGTCTGCATAGCGGTTCTAAAAATTCCGTAAATAAGGATGATGTAGAGCGCTAATACGGCCAGCGTTCCTATGAGCCCCAGCTCTTCGCCGATAACAGAGAAGATGAAATCAGTATGTGCCTCTGAAAGGTTGCCCCACTTTTGACGACTTGCACCAAGCCCCACGCCAAATAGCCCGCCGCTTGCCAGACCCATCACAGAGTGTGCAGGTTGCCAACCCGCTAACTTATAAATCGATGGCGCAAAAGGATTGAGTACTGCAGAGAATCGGTGAAGTCGATATGGAGCGACCAGAATCATCCCCACCAGTCCCCCGCCAAGTACCGCTCCAAGTATCGCGAAGTGTTTGATTGCAAGCCCGCTCACAAAGAGCATTATCGAAACAATCCCCAGAATGATCACTGTCGTTCCGAGGTCCCCACCTTTAAGGATCAAGCTCAAGACAATAACCGTTCCTATAAATACGAAGCCAACGTGACGGCCAGCCGTCCTATCGAGAACGGTCTCATCGAATTTGCGAAGTTGCGCAGCGCACCACAAGATCAGCCCTAGCTTTGCAAATTCAGATGGTTGCGCAGTAAAGCCACCAAAGTGAATCCAGTTCGTATTTCCATTGACGGTGAGTCGCAAAAATCCCACTTGGGGCAGGCAGACGAGAAAAATAGAGGCGATGAGGGCCAAGTTCGTGACCCTGTCCCATACAGAAACTCTCCACCTTGAAACAATCAGGATCGCGACAATTGATAGCCCAAAAAATAGAAGCTGCTTAAAGAAGATTGAGTAGGTGGATCCAGATTGTTGCAATGAGTACACACTTGAAGCAGAGAGAACCATGATCAGCCCAAGACCCGATAGCAGCATCAAACTACTTATCATCAGGTAATACGGTGCATCGGCGCGTTGTAAGTAGTGCGCGTATTTCTCGCGCCGCGTAGTTCCTTTATCGCTCATGGGCGACCAACTCGCTAACTGCATCTGCAAAGCTGGTTCCGCGATGTGCATAGTCATTAAATTGATCCATCGAAGCACAGGCTGGCGCTAAGAGCACGGTGTCGCCTGCCACTGCTAATTCCTGCGCTTTGCGAACTGCTAACTTAATCGTCGCTGGACCATCGTTACTCTCTGGCATTAAATAATAAGGAATGTTCGGCGCGTGCCTAGTGAGCGCAGCCGCAATTTCTCCGGCATCTTTACCCATCAGAATCGCCGCTTTGATTCGGGGAGCGCATCGTTCAATGAGTTGATCCATCTGCGCACCTTTAGCAAGCCCGCCCGCAATCCAGATTGTCGAAAAATGTGAGAGCAACGCCGCGGTTGCGGCGTGTGGATTGGTCGCCTTTGAATCGTTCACCCAAGCAATTTCATTGTGGGTGAGTACTAACTCTAAGCGATGGTGGTCAAGCACGAAATTCTTTAGCCCCTGACGAATCTCTTCATGAGTAATACCGATCGCAAGGGCTAAGCCTGCAGCTGCCATCGCGTTCGATACGTTGTGCGGCACAGTTGGCCTGATATCGGAGAGCTCTGCAAAGTCGACCGCTTCAGAAGGAGAGTGCGTGAATGCGCGATCGAGCAATAGGTTTTCGACTAGTCCAATCTCCCCCGCTTGCGGAGTATCAAGCGAGTAGAAAATCTTGGGGCCGTTCCATTGCGTGGATCTGAGAACTGCCTCACTATCCTCACCATTAATAATTCCTAATTTCGAATACTTAAGGATTTTGATCTTTGCATTGGCGTAATCGTCAAAATTCCCATGCCAATCAATGTGGTCTGGCGCAATATTAAGTAATGCGGCGGCCTCAAATCTCGCGTGCTGGCTCCAGTCAAGTTGGAAAGATGAAAGTTCGAGCGCCAAGTATTCGAAGTCATCACCGGAGCCCAATACGGAAATAACTGGCTCCCCCACATTTCCACAGGCGATTCCGGTCTTTGAACTACTATCAAAGATGGATTGCACCATTTGAATTGTCGTGGTCTTGCCATTTGTGCCCGTGAGCGCGATCCATTTTTGCGAAGGTGCAACTTCCTCCTTCACAAGCCAGGAGAAATCAATTTCGCTCAGCAATCTTGTGCCACGTTCTTCCAACGAAGTTACGATGACGTGATCGCGTCTCCAGCCAGGAGAGATGATTGCGAGGTCATAATCCCTTGTCACCTCACGTAGTGCACCCGATTGCTTCTCGTCAAAGAGGTCTGCACTTACTCCCCTTTTGGCGAGGAACTCCATAACTGCACTGCCTGTGACACCTCCACCAACAACAGCAACTCGCGCCGTTGATAGTTCCTGCAAAAAAGACATTTAGGAAGTCACCCACTGCGCATAGAACAAACCGAGTCCAGCGGCGACACTGAGCCCCGCGATAATCCAGAATCGAATAACGATCGTGACTTCAGCCCAACCCAATTGCTCGAAGTGATGTTGGAGCGGTGCCATCCGCAAAATTCGCTTTCCACCCGAAAGTTTGAAATAGCCAACCTGCAAAATTACCGAGAGTGTAATAATGACAAAAAGCCCGCCCAGAACAACAAGGAGCATCTCGGTACGAAGCGTGATTGCAAGTCCAGCTAGCGCTCCGCCGAGGCCTAGAGAACCAACGTCACCCATAAAGATTCTGGCCGGCGAGGTGTTCCACCATAGAAACCCGGCGCATGATCCCGCAAATGCGGCGGCTAGCACTGCAAGATCTAACGGGTCGCGCACTTGATAACACTTCGACACCAATACTTCTGTGCTGGAAAGC
>Ga0007882_10001507_pt1 | contig 13534 bp, 12 predicted proteins | sample CryBogCBH12Aug01_FD_71195 | JGI IMG/M metagenome (GOLD analysis project Ga0007882, IMG submission 71195) | Freshwater microbial communities from Crystal Bog, Wisconsin, USA - CBH12Aug09.1 | ecosystem: Environmental > Aquatic > Freshwater > Lake | place: Crystal Bog, Wisconsin, USA | collected... | reverse complement strand
GCCCCGGAACCCAGCCTTCCGCTTTAAGCAACGCAGAAGCTTTTACCGGATCAAAAACATGAGGAGTAATGCGGTTATCATACGCCCACTTCAGAGAAGGCGAAATATCAGTATTGCAGATCACGCCATACTCTTTGAGATACCCGTCAATAATCGCTTCTCGATTTATGGCTTGGGTAAGAGCAAGACGAACCCGGGCAGAACCAAACAAAGGATGCGGCTTAAACTTGCCACTTCTCTGATACTCCGCCTGATCTATATTCGACCAGCCTACATAATCATAAACTCTCAGTCCGACAGTTTTGATCTTGATTTGATTATTAGCCTTTAAAAGAGCAGTAAAATCCTCCGGTTTAATATTTTCCACAACATCAGCCGCACCAGTCTGAAGCTGTGTAAGCCTTACGGTGTAATCCGGTACAACCTTAAACGAGATTACAGGAATATTGCCAGGCTTCGGCAGAGTGGACTTCCCGTTTGAAGCAAGCACAATTTCCTGCTGTTGCTGCCAGTTCTTCAGTTTGTATGGACCTGCGCCAAGCGGGTCAAGATTGAGCGAGGAATGACGAAACTCATCAGGTTTGACATTTTTCCAGCGATGAGCAGGGAGAGGTGTCAACGACGTGTGAAAAAGCGCAAGATGTTCAGGAACCGGCTTGTAAAAATGGAATGTAAGCGTTGTATCATTTGGAGTCTCAATAGCCTTATCAAAATCAACACTCCCCTTGTCAGCACCAATAAGCTCTGCAAGGTACTGTTGGCGGGCACTGGCAATCACAGGATTACCATACAGCTGATATGAAAACTTGAAATCACCTGATACAATAGGTTTTCCATCATCCCAGAACGCATTATTTCTAAGAATATAGGTTATGGACTTATGATCCGCTGACATGATCCATCTCTTTGCAACGGCGCCCTTTGGTGTTTTTTTACTCTGACCCGGAGCTATGTCACGCAGTTTTTTTTCAAGAGCAATATAGTTCAACAACCCGGTCGTCGTATCAAACTCACTCTGCAAAAGCGAAGGATAGATCAGTCCGAAAATATTACTTGAAGTAACGGTAGTTCCTATAACAGGATTCAGATAATCAGCATCGCCAAGCATCGTTATAACAAGGGTCGAATCCATTACTAACCCTCCCTTGCCTGCCTTTCCATTAGCACCATGGTGTCGACCGCACGAAGAAAGAGCAACCAAAACAAATACAACCAAAAGGACACCTATAACTCTATAAGCTGCCGAAATCCTGCAAGCACGCTGTTCAGTCATTACTCTCATCCTCTGTTTTATCACTGTTAATCACATTTTTTATCCTGTCAGTCAGCGCTTCAGCCGCCACATAATTCGAATATCGCTTCAACAGAAAATTAAGTGCGACCACCTCAATAATAACCGTAATATTTTTTCCGGGGAATATAGGTAATTGTACAAGCGGAACGTCAACACCAAGAATCTTTATGAATTTTGTATCCAGCCCAAGCCTTTCATACACCATTTCTTTATCCCACTCAAGCAGTTCCACTACAACCTGTACCTCCTTGACATCACGAATTGCCCGTATACCAAAGTTTGCCCTCACATCCACCACACCAAGACCACGGATTTCCATAAAATGGTCAATGATATTGTTTCTTTTGGCCGTAAGCATCATTGATTCCCCTTTCCGATGAATAACAACAACATCATCAGCTACAAGACCATGTCCCCTTTCAACCAGATCAAGAGCAATTTCAGACTTTCCAAGGCCACTTTTACCGATCAGCAGCACCCCGACCCCATAAACATCAACCATCGAACCATGATACTGCTGGTAAAACGAAAACTGGTCATCAAGAAAACCAGTTACAAAATAGATGGTTTTCGTAGAAGAGAGACGGGTAATATAAACCGGAATACCCGCATGAGTCGCCATATCAAGCAGTGACTGCGGGAGTTTATTATTGCTGGTCAGAATAATGCAGGGTATCTTGAATCGTACAAGATTTTCAAACACCCTATTCCGTTCCTCTTCACTGAGGTGATTTAAAAACCTTGTTTCCGTATTACCAAGAATCTGCACCCGTTTGTAGGTAAACAGATTTGTAAACCCCGCAAGAGCAAGACCAGGGCGATGGAGATCACGCTCAAAAATCCGCCTTTTCTGTTCATCAACACTATTAAGTCGCCGCAATCTGATATCGTGCTTCTTGCCGATAGTATTAAAAAAATAGGCGACCGTTATAGATCGCTTTTTTAATCCTTTTTGATCAAGGTTCATGATGGCTGCTTTCGAAGTGTTAATAAACTCCAAAAAATCAGCAGGGCGTATCTAACTACGCCCTGCTGATTCTCAAACGGAATACCGTTACTGCATTTTTTCTTTATGCTTTTGAAGCTGACGGCTCAACGCCTCAACACAATTATCGATAGTCTGTTCATAGACTGTACCTGCTTCCTTTGCAACAAAAACATTCTGGGGTACATGCACGGTTATCTCGGCAAGCTTGTTCTTTTCAAAGTCATTCTTCTGATGGTCCAGAATAATATGACAACTGATAATATTTGGATAAATTTTAACGAGTGAAAGTACTGCATTACGTGCATACTCTTCTATGTCGCTATGATTATTGGAATGGCGCAAGGTAACCTTAACATTGACAGCATCATTAACGACAACTTTCGTCATAATAACCTCCGTTGAAATAAGGTGAACATAATGAAAGAACAAGACCCCGGTAAAACAGTTATCCGGAAGCCACAATAGGATCTATGCTTTAGGGTGCGCTTTAAGGTAAACATCCTTTAAGCGCTCAAAAGATACATGAGTATATATTTCGGTGGTTGACAAACTGCTGTGTCCAAGCATTTCACTCACACTATTAAGATCAGCACCACTGTTCAGCAGATGTGTTGCAAAACTATGTCGCAGTACATGAGGATTTTTCTGTTTCTGCTCAGTGACCGAAGCGAGGTATTTTCTGGTCAACCTCTGTACAAGCATGGGATAAAGCTTTTCACCCTTTTTAGTTACAAAAACATACTGTAAGGCTCCAACTTCCCCCTTCTTACTCATTCTAAAGAAGTTTCTCCGGACTTCAAAATATTTTTTAAGCGCATCAATGCACGGCTGACCGACAGGAACAATTCTCTGTTTACGCCCTTTCCCTGTCAGCTTCACATATCCGTTCTCAAGATCAAGAAAATCCATCGTCAGGCCAATCAGCTCCGAAATACGAAGACCGCTGCCATACAGAAGCTCAAGAATGCTCCGATCCCGTTCACGGACAAACGATTCAACAAGCGCATTTGTTTTCGAATTGCCTGAATCACTCTCACTCCCGATCAGCACTTGATTAAAAAGCTTTTCAGTCTGCTGTTCAGTTAAAAAACCTGGAACACGCCGCGGATACTTTGGTGTAGTAATATAGGAAAATACAGAACTCTTTATATGTCCCGCTTCCTGCAGATATCGGTAAAAGCTTTTAACAGCCGCAAGTTTACGGGCAATTGAGCGCTGCTGAACTCCACGCTCAATCAACGAGCCCATAAAAAGGCGTACATCAACAGCTGTTACTTTCTCAGGATCAAACCCGCTTATGTCTGCAAGCTCGAAATGCTTTACAAAAAATGAAATAAACTGAACAAGATCAGTTCTGTAGGCAATAACAGTATTGGGAGAAAGATTCTTGCGACTTCTGAGTTTGTCAAAAAAATCATTCATCGGAAGAGAGCCTTCCTTAACTGCTGCGGGTATCGAATATGGCAATGAGTCCTTCATCTGAGTGCAACACAAACAAGTTCCTCTTTATTTTTAAGGTAATACAAATTCTCTCTCCTGATCAGAAAATTGTTCAAACACGGTTTTTCAACACCCTCTTCCATGAAGTCATCATACACAAGAGCATCCTTACTCCATACCTGAAGCACAGAGGACCATACCCCGGAAAACTCACCCTGCGAGTGCAATCCGACAACCGTCAGCGACCCCTGAACAATACATTCACAACGGGACGCTTCGAATATTCCTGCTTGGCGTAAGGCAAGACGCTCCTCCGTCATATCATCCGAAACAAATTCAGGAAGAATAACCTGCTGCCGTTCTTCTTCCGGTACGCCATTTTGCCTGATAGTATTAACCACAGAACCATCAATCCCAAGCTTCTGTATATCCTCACCAGTAAATGGATCAATAAGCAAAAAATGACGTTCAGGAAACCCACCAAAAGCCGACAACTGATAAGCAAGAAATTCATGATCAAGATTTGCAGCATAAGCAACATCAGACCGTGACCACACCACCCTGTCAGCTCTGAAATCAACCGCCCATATCCCCTTATGCTCCGGGCTTTGGGCCTGATAAGTATAGCAATAGACCAGATTCCCGAGAGTGGTTTCAAGCCCGACAAACCACCCTTCTCCAGCTGGAACAGGATGAACATGATCCATCAGCAGATAATCATCACGAACAACTTCACCAGTCTCTATATCAATACAGAAAAGCAGAGCCGTTCTGCTGTGTACAAAACGCTTCTGTCCGATAAGATCATTAGTTTCAGTAAACATAAGTTGCCACAAAAGGGCACCTTGGCCAGCCTCAAACCGCCAGCGGACCGATAATCGCTTTTCCTTGCTGTTCATCAACTGTTTGCTTGTCTGGTCATTCTGTAGATATTCACGGCCACATCCTTCGAGCCACCAGTAAACTTCCGCTGAAAAGGGGTTATTGTAAAATAGTTTTCAGCAGCAAGCTCCAGAAATTGCTCCGCAAGTCTTCTTCTCGGATCGGCCAGATACGCAGCACCGCCCGGCTTAAGCAGTTTATCAATCGCTGTAACAATAGGGAGCAGGTTCACTCTTTCATACAACACATCTGCAGCAAACAACAGATCAAACTGTTCACTGCACTTCACCATTCGCCAGTCAAGCCGCTCAATTTCAAGAGTCACCCTGTTGTGTATTGCATTATATTGCACAAAACGAAGCGCCTCAACAGAGTAATCCGTCGCAAGTACACTGGCCCCTTTCCATGCAGCAACAACCGAAGCCATACCCACACCGGAGCCTATCTCAATAACACGCATACCCTTAAGCGGAAGTTCATCTGCTATAAATGACGACAACGTTATAGCTGATGGCCATATTTCAGCCCAATATGGCATCTGTTCATCCTTGATAAACTCTTCAGGCGTGATTCTGTCAAGAAGAGCATAACTATCAAGAACACTCAGAAAACTGAAAGAGTGCTCCCCAAAAGTATAGAGAGACTCCGTAAGGTCGTACTCCGCGACTAGATCATTATAAAGAAGCTGTAATTTCAAGCTTGCTTCTTCCGTGGATTCATGCATAATGCAATACCGTTTACTTCCTGAATCAAAGACTGACGCCCCAGATTGATAAACCCTTAAATAAACAGTGAGGCTTCAGTTTTTGACGAATAAAAAAACATCGGAATTTACCGAAAAATCGCTATGGATTTCTATTTTGCATCGAAAAGACGCTCGACTAACCCTCGATTACCAATAAAATATATCAATCAACAACAGTCATCAGCCCAATGAAAAAAGAAATACTGGAACTTTTCAACAACACCTACCCCGACAGGGACTACACTATCGAAATTGTAAACCCGGAGTTTACTTCAGTATGCCCCAAAACAGGACTTCCAGATTTTGGAACTATAACGATCAGGTATGTTCCGGATAAAACATGTATAGAGCTGAAATCTTTGAAATATTATTTTCTCGAATTCCGCAACGCCGGTATTTTTTATGAAAATATCACCAACAAAATCCTGGATGACCTGGTCGATACTCTTCAACCAAGATCACTGAGCGTTATAACAGAATGGAAAGCAAGAGGTGGAATAACCGAAACCGTATCAGTAAACTATAGGAGCAACCGTTAAAAAGAGATAAAAAAAGCCTCAGAGTATTTCTCAGAGGCTTTTTTTATAAATACTGGAATACACCAGAGATATCAAGGAAATATCAGAACTTGTTTTCCAGATATATCACGATTGATTTCGCTTCATCCGGGGTTATACCTGATCCGGCATTAGTCTGCATGCGATTAACAACAACATCAACTTTACCAACTTTCTTATACTTGGTTCTGAATGCGTCCTGAACCGATGCAAGCGTATGGCATTTGTTGCAACGACCATCCGTAAGAGTCTTCGCTGCAGCAAAGTCAAAACCTGCAGGAACAGGATGTGCTTTAATACCGGCAGAAGGTTTTTCCAGAAACTCAGTCAACTCTTTGACTGAACGAATATATTTGCCGTCAAGAGTCGTGGTCCGACCCGTGGTTGACAACAGAATGCCCGAAGGCCTCAGCCACAGTATTGCAAACATCACAGCAACAATAGCAATAATACTGAGGGGAAAACTTAAAAACCACTTATCACTGATTCTCGCCGACATTTTGCCAAGACCCATAATAATGAGGGAGGCACAGAAAATTAACGAAAACCATCCCGCAAAGGAGCGTAGCGGAGTTAAAATCACTGAAATGTTCTCAGCCGGCACCTTGTACCCGGTTAAAAATGACAACCCGAAAAACAAAGCCCCCATTAAGACAGCCCCGCCTAAAGCAACTGCAATAAGCTTACCATTTGATTTGTTGTCCATGTCAGGTAATGAATTAGGTGTTAGTGGCTTACCCAAAAAATTATTGAGTAAGATAAGCATAAATAGTAAAGGCGACAAACACAAACCTTAAAAAGGTTGAGTTTATAAAACACTATCTGCTTAAACTTGTGGAGTATACCCAGTACTCATCCCGTTCAGACCATGAGAAATCAGCATAATTTGTAACTCACTTATTTTTTTCGAATAATGCATAAAATGCCACCTCAACCACAGAATTCCTTTACCTCATGATAACAACAACCAGCAGTATTATTGATTTCGAAAAAGCGGAACGCGATTTTATATTTCTTCTGCAATGCTTCCAAGAAGTACTCCGTGACCTCGGCGAACATATACTCGCCGATCACCTTCCATGGCAGAATGCCGGCATGCCTCTTGAAAACTATCCCAATACAGAACGCGCTCTTCAGGCATTTTCCATTTTTTTTCAGCTGCTCAACATGGCAGAAGAAAACTCCGCAGCCCAGAATCGCCGTCTGCTCGAAGCTGAAAACGGATTATCGCATCTCACAGGCCTCTGGGGTAAAACCCTCATGCGATTCAAGGAACTTGGAATCCCGGAATCAACGATCTGCTCCATGCTTCCGGAGGTTTCCATCAATGCAGTACTGACTGCACATCCCACCGAAGCAAAACGGAAAACTGTTCTTGAACAGCACCGAGAGCTATACCTGCTTCTGGTAAAACGTGAAAACCAGATGTGGACCCCTCTCGAACAGCTCGATATCCGCAACGAAATCAAAGTTGTTTTAGAACGACTATGGCGAACGGGAGAAATTCTCTTCGAAAAGCCTCAGGTATCAGCTGAACGGAGAAATGTCATTCACTACCTCAACAATATATTTCCAGAAGTGCTTCCCATGCTCGATAAACGCCTCATCCAGGCATGGCAGGCAACCGGGTTTGATATCAAAAAGCTTTCCGACCCCGGTAATCTGCCCCATCTCAGCTTCGGCAGCTGGGTTGGTGGTGACCGAGACGGCCATCCACTGGTAACAGCCAATGTCACCGAGGAAACCCTGGCAGATATGCGCCAGAACGCACTATCTCTTATACTGCATCATCTCAGGGAACTCGCCTCAAAACTCAGCCTTTCCGAAAGGCTCCAGTCTCCCGACGCACCACTGGTTCAACGCATCAACACCCTCAGCAAAAAGCTTGGGGAAGCCGGCTATGACGCACTACACAGAAACCGCCATGAACCATGGCGACAGTTCCTGAACCTTATAATTACATCCCTTCCTCTGAAAACAGATGCACAGGAATCTCTTGTATTGACCTCCGGACATCATCACTATTTCAACTCTGGCGAACTCCTGGACGATCTTGCGCTTTTAAGACAGTCACTGATTGCTGTTGGAGCACAGCATATTGCAGACATGGAAGTGGCACCTGTCTATAGAATAGTAAAAACATTTGGATTCCATCTCGGAACCCTTGATATCCGTCAAAACAGCCATGTTCACGAGCTGGCCGTTTCCCAGCTGATGACCGCTGCCGGCATGAACGGCAACGATTTTCTGGAATGGGACGAACCCGCAAGAAGAGCCTTTCTGGACAGAGAACTGCAATCACCCAGACCGTTCACTCACCCGGACATGACAGCAGGACCCGAAGCCGAAACCGTTCTTGCCTGTTTCAGAGTTTTACTGAACCATACAAAACACTACGGCACAGGCGGTCTCGGCTCACTAATTGTCAGTATGACCCGAAACGCCTCCGACCTGCTCATCGTCTATCTTTTTGCCCGTGAAGTCGGACTGATGACACCTGCCGAAGCTGGAGACACCTGTGTACTTCCCGTCGTTCCACTCTTTGAAACTATTGAGGATCTGAAAAAAAGCCCAGCAATACTTCATGAATTTCTCAGTCACCCAATCACGCAACGAAGTCTTGATTACCGTAAACAAACAGCCGGTAAAACAAAAAGACTACAGAAAGTCATGATCGGATACAGCGACAGCAACAAAGACGGAGGAATTTTTTCAAGTACATGGACACTTTACCGTGCACAGGAAGCAATGCTTGACGCCGCAGAACACTCGGAAACTGATATTGTATTTTTTCACGGAAGGGGTGGAAGCATCAGCCGGGGAGCCGGCCCCACTCACCGCTTCATCAGGGCTCAACCATTTGGTTCCTTAAATGCCGGCATGTGCTTTACCGAGCAGGGCGAAACCATTGCCCAAAAGTACGCCAACCGCATCAGTGCCATCTACAATCTAGAACTCTTCATGGCTGGTACTGCAGCATCACTGGTCAGACAGAAAAACGGCAAAAAAAGACCACACCCTCTCGAGCCGGTTATGGACAACCTCTCAGAAAAAAGCAACCAGGCATACCGGAAACTGATCACCGCTGAAGGATTTCTCACTTTTTTCCGTGAAGCCACCCCCATTGATATTATTGAATCCACAAGAATAGGATCCAGACCATCACGAAGAAGCGGAAAAACAAGCCTTGAAGATCTACGCGCAATTCCCTGGGTGTTCAGTTGGAACCAGGCACGTTTTGCTCTATCAGGATGGTATGGAGTCGGTTCTGCACTCGAGTACCTGTACGAAAGTGCGCCCGAAACATTTGATGAAATCCGTACACGAAGCTATGCCTGGCCACCGCTTCGATACATCATCAGTAACGCCGACACCAGCCTGGCATCTGCCGATCTGAACATCATGCACCAATATGCTTCAATGGTCAGCGACAGCACCGTCAGAAAAAACATTCTCGGCATGATTGAAGCCGAATACCATCGGACAAAAAAGTTTATTGAAATACTTTTCTCAGAACCCCTTGAAACCCAGCGGCTTAACGTCAACAAATTTATCGCCCTCCGCCAGGAAGGGCTTGAAATACTACACCCACAGCAAATCAAGCTGCTTAAACAATGGAGAGACCTGCAGCATTCATCAAAGCATGAAGAATCCGACAAACTGCTGATGGAGCTTTTCCTGACAGTCAATGCAATATCAGGTGGATTACGCACAACAGGATAAAAAAAAGTTGAAGCGGCAAATTAGTGCGCTGGAAACTATAAATAAGAGCGTCCATTGTATTATAATCCGACGCTATCTTGAACCGGATTGATATACAGAGAGGCATCGAACCTTAATAGTAAAATCTTTTTCTTTTAGAAACAGCTTAACACATAAGTAACCATGAAAAAAACTATCTGGCTCGCAGCAGGAATTGTTGGAATATTTCTTGCTCATCACCCCGTTGAAGCCCAAGCGGAAATCGGTATACATGTTGGCGGCGTACACGTCAATGTAGGCGACAGGCCAAATTTTGTTATCGAAACAAGACCAACCTTTATATACGTACCCGAACTTGGCTATTCAGTAGCCGTAGGAAGCCCTTATGACTTCATATACTTCGATGGCTTATATTATATAAGTCGCGATGGGTATTGGTACAGTTCTTCTTTTTATAGAGGTCCATGGGATATCGTCAGCGTAGACAGGCTTCCACATGCAATAAAAAGACATCGCTGGGAAGAAATAAGAAGATTCCGCGATAGAGAGTACCGCAAACACGACCACAACTACTGGGAAAGCAGGGATCGACACAACAACGATCGTAGAGACAGCAGAGATCAACGCCATGAAGAAAATCGTGATAACCGTCATGACGAAAACCGTGATAACCGAGATAATCGCGATCAGCACAATGACCGGAACAGATAATACAATCGAGTCTATGATACCGAGATGAATGGCAGTATTAATAATTGACTGGCACTCATTCATCAAGAAAAAAAGGGAGCTTGAAATAATCAGGCTCCCTTTTTGCTTTTCAAAACAAATTCATAATACTTTCAGACCCATTTCAATAAAATGTCCTTATTACGGCAATACATAACACGAACAGCCATCACAAATACTGCATAGGCAACAATAACTTTATTATCAATATCAAGGGACAGAAGATTCCGTACTCCCTTCACATCCGGAAATATATAACGATAAAAGAAACGGTTAATCCGCATTCTAAGCAGAAAAATCCCTCTCAACGCACCGATAATTTCAGAGTATCAATGAGGTGTTGAATGTAAATTATAAGCCTTACACATTAATACCCCTCAGACAAAATCATAGAAAAACGTAAACTGTTGATTATTCCAGCTCAATCGGAATTGTCTCTCCACCGATCAGGCAGTCGAATCAATGCTTACTCAGCAGATTCCTTTTATTGATCTTTGCGTGGATTGATGCAATGTTATAGAACACTACATCAACATGTCACCATGAAGATTCAAAATAAAAGCTGAGCCTACCGAACGTATATCTGATTTTCAATACAACCAACGTTAATGCACCAGATAGACCTGAAAAAGACTTACTAAAACAAATCAATAACTTATTTCATTTTTTTCCACCTCATTGATCTGATGAGTTGAAATATATCTCATAACATCACCCTGATATGATAGTTATCATTGTACAACGAATAATAATTATGAAGAATTGAAACCGTGTAATAGTTAAAAAAAAGTATTTGTTTATGTTTGTTTATTTTTTTATTACATTTTTCCATAATCCTGTAAAAAGGAGAATTCAGACAAACAATTATAAATCAATTCATTATGTCATTAACCCGACTTGCGGAAATCAAATCCCAACTATCTGAACTTCAAAAAGAAGCAGATGAAATTATCAAAAGCGAAAGAATCGCAGTAATTAAAGAGATTCAGGATAAAATGAATAACTTTGATATTACTATAGAAGAACTCCAGAGAAAAGCGAAAACAGCAAAACCTGCTTCATCTAAAAGTCCTGCCGTTATTAAGTACAGAAAAAGTGAACATGAATATTGGGTTGGAAGAGGCCCTAAACCAGGATGGGTTAAAGAAGTTGAAAATAGAGGTGAAAGCATCGAACAATATAGAGTACCAGTATAAATTCTCTTATCAGCTCTAATACATATTCTATTGAGGCTTTTAAACAAGCCTCAATTTTTTTTCATTCATGGCTTTTATGTTGTCAATACCCTGAACACCCACTCTCCGCAACCCATCCATTTGCCCGTCTTTCCCTGCCCCTCAAATACATAAAAACAGAATTAAAAGAAATAATTGCGTACTTTGCGCATCACAAGCAACCCAAAACAGGTAGAATTCGCTTAACTATTCTCCATGCTCTCAACACTCAACGCCGCTGCACTTATCGGTATTGATGCCATTAAGGTAACTGTTGAAACCAACGTAACCGGTGGCATTCCATCCTTTATTGTCGTTGGCCTGCCGGACAATGCCATCAGAGAAAGCAGAGAAAGAATCCTCACAGCAATACGGAATTCAGGATTTACGATCCCGCCAAAAAAAATCACAGTAAACCTTGCCCCGGCCGATATAAAAAAAGAAGGGACAGCATTCGACCTGCCTGTTGCCATCGGCCTGCTCTGTTCCCTCCAGCTTATCAAGCCAAAATTCGAAAATCTACTGATCATGGGAGAGCTTGCCCTTGATGGTTCAGTAAGAAGAATCAACGGCGCGCTGCCTGTCGCTATTATGGCAGGAAAAGAACATATACAACACCTTATCGTCCCTCTCTCAAACGCAATAGAAGCCGCAGTAGCAGCTTCTGCATCACATTCCGGCATCAAAGTCTACGGCGTCGAAACCCTGAACGAAACAGTTGCATTGATAAATGGAAAGACACAACACATCCCTGTAACAGTCAATATCGCCGAACTGTTTAACAACGAAGAAGAATACCCAGTAGATTTTTCCGATATAAAAGGACAGGGAGCTGCAAAAAAAGCACTTGAAATCGCAGCAGCAGGAGGACATAATGTGATAATGATAGGACCCCCCGGCAGTGGCAAAACCATGCTTGCAAAAGGATTACCGAGTATTCTGCCTCCCCTCAGCTTTGAAGAATCCCTTGAAACCACAAAAATCTACTCGGTAGCAAACCTGCTTGAAGCACAACGACCGCTCATGGTTACAAGGCCATTTCGCAACCCCCACCATACAACAAGCAATGTCGCATTGATCGGTGGAGGACCAACAGCAAAACCCGGCGAAGTCAGCCTAGCTCATAACGGCATCCTCTTTCTTGATGAACTGCCCGAGTTTACACGCAACGCTCTTGAGGTACTCCGCCAGCCCCTTGAAGAACGAGAAGTTACAGTATCAAGAATATCCGTAACAGCGAAATATCCCGCAGGCTTTATGCTTATTGCCGCAATGAATCCAAGCCCCGCAGGTGCATTGAAAGACCCTGACGGCAACTTGACAGCCCCGCCACAACAGATTCAACGTTATCTCGCAAAAATATCCGGTCCGCTCCTTGACCGTATCGATATACATATCGACGTTCCAAAAGTCGACAATACAGACCTGTTTTCATCAACAGCTTCAGAAAACTCAAAAACAATCCGCCAAAGAGTAATAAAAGCAAGAAAAATCCAGCAGGAACGATTTGCCACACTGGCATCACCAAAAATTTATACCAATGCCCAGATGAACACTAAACTGATCAAAACATTCTGCATCCTTGACACCGAAAGCTCCCAGAAGCTCATGGATGCCATGAACAAAATGAACCTATCCGCAAGGGCACACGACAGAATTCTTAAAGTAAGCCGCACCATAGCCGACCTCGATGGCTCCGAACAAATTGCAATGAAACACCTTATCCAGGGAATCCAATTCCGCAACCTCGACCGGGATTTCTGGAGCTTTTAGCCAGTACCGGATACCAGCTATGCTCACTGGATGTTATAGCAAAGATAGATGCCTGATGGTTCAGATAACATCAACATACTCAATCCCAGAGAGTTGATATCAAGATGGGAAGTTTTTACCTGAAGGGCACATAAGCTGTCAAAAATCCTTTTCTATATAATTCAATTTATTTTAAATTGACAAATCAGTTTATTGTTAATGCCAACAATA
>Ga0007882_10001505_pt1 | contig 13548 bp, 6 predicted proteins | sample CryBogCBH12Aug01_FD_71195 | JGI IMG/M metagenome (GOLD analysis project Ga0007882, IMG submission 71195) | Freshwater microbial communities from Crystal Bog, Wisconsin, USA - CBH12Aug09.1 | ecosystem: Environmental > Aquatic > Freshwater > Lake | place: Crystal Bog, Wisconsin, USA | collected... | reverse complement strand
CCGGTTCAGGCCCACGCCGCCGACCATTTTGTCCAGCAACCCGCGCAACGCCCAAAGCCAGTCACCGTAATACCAGCCGGTGTCGCCGCCGATGCTCCAGACCCGCTGCCAGACGGGTTCCACCCGGCCAGTGACCGTGCGCGTTCGCACATCTTTGAAGCAGCCATGCTGTGGTACATGAACCGAATCCATCAGCGCCAGGCTGGCACCGGACGAGGCAAAGGAATCTTTCCACCCGCTGACAACGTCGCCCTGTTCAATCCGGGCCAAAGCCAGGGCCACGGCCTTTTGGTAGGGGATAAGCGTGATGCCCAACCGTTCGGCGAGATCGTTTTTTCGCGGGATGATATCAATCTTCATGCTGTCCACCAGATTGGCCGCCAGCGCAAACGACGTGGACGTGATGAAGTAGAGCCAGTAGGAGGACAGGCGCGGCGTCATGACCGGCACGGTGAGGATGAGCCGGCGCAAGCCACGCACGTCGGCGAATTGCGTGAGCATCTGCCGATACGTCAGCACTTCGGGGCCGCCAATGTCAAAGTCCCGGTCAAAGGTCTCCGCCCGCAGCATCACGCCGACAAGAAACTGGATGACGTTCCGGATGGCGATGGGTTGGCCGCGCGTCTGCAACCATTTGGGCGCAATCATCACCGGCAATTTTTCGACCAAGTCGCGGATGATTTCAAACGAAGCGCTTCCCGAACCGACCACGATGCCCGCCCGCAAAACAGTGCAGGGGATCCGGCCGGCCCGCAAAATCTGTTCCACGGCGAGCCGGGACGAAAGATGGGCGGAAAGGGTGGTGTCATTCACGATGCCGCTGAGGTAGACAATCTGGCGGCAGCGGGTAGCTTCCAGCAGTTCGCAGAACCGGCGGGCCGACTGGCGTTCCGGCGCGGCAAAATCGCCAATCACACTGTTCATCGAATGAATCAAATAAAACGCGACGTCGAGGTCCGGGGGAAACTTTGCCGATGATTCCGCTTGGAGAAAATCCAGTTCGAGGGTGTGGAGGCGTTCATGCCGCTGATGCCAGTCAAAGCGGGCCTTGTCCCGGACACAGCAAAACAGTTCATGTCCCTGCTCAAGCAGCACGGGAATGAGCCGTCGGCCAATATAACCGTTGGCCCCGGTGATGAGAATCTTCACAGCGGTGACACTCTAACTGAAGCTGAGATTTTAGCAAAAGCCGACTTGGTGGGAGATTTCAAATTCTGAAAAACGAAAGGAAAAAATGGTCGGGGCGGTGAGACTCGAACTCGTTCTGGCATATTTCATCAAACCGCTAAAAACAAAGTGGAACAAAATCCGTTTAAGTTGATAGAAAAAGACAGATTTCTAGCCACCCGCGAACACCGGCTGAAAATTCGCCTCGGTCAGGATGCGGGCGACCGCTGCACGCTGGTCGCCTTGAATCTCAATCTGACCGTCCTTGACCGTGCCGCCGGTGCCACAGGCGCGTTGCATCGCCTTGGCCAGTTGCTCTTTTTCCGGCAGGCCGATGCCCACAAAGTTCTTCACCACCGTCACCGTCTTGCCCCCACGCCCGGCCTTGACCCGGAGGATGTCCACCCGACCACGAGACTTCTTCGCCGGTTTCGGTGCCACCTCGACCTTTGCCGGCTGGTCGGGCGCGGATGGCAGGCCATCGCTGGATAGGGCGGCAAAGGGGGTTTGCGTTAAACCCGTTCCGCCATCGGTGGGGATGCGTTGGGAGACGGTCATTTGATTTATCGTAGGCAGCGCGGCATCCGTCGGCAATCCGATTTCTGACCCCAGCCTCAGATTGTGGGATGGACAGCCTATGTCCGTTCTGTGTGAAATGATGTCGGCATGTGCGGACGATATACTGCGGCCAAAGATTTCAACGAGCTGATCAAGCTGGTCGGACTGGTCATGGCGCGCGCGCCGTTTTCCGGACCGCGCTACAACATTGCCCCCACTCAACTCGCGCCGGTGGTATTCATGCAGAATCATCAGCCCGCCGCCAAGCTCATGCGCTGGGGGCTGATTCCTTCCTGGGCGAAAGATGAAAGCGTGGGCAATGCACTCATTAATGCCCGGTCAGAGTCACTGGGCAGCCGGGCGGCGTTCCGAGATTCGTTTCAAAAGCGACGGTGCCTGATTCCGGCCGACAGTTTCTACGAATGGCAGGAACGGGCCGGCAAGCGGCAACCGTTCCGGGTGATGCTCAAAAGTGGCGAACCGTTCTGTTTTGCTGGCCTGTGGGATCGATGGGTCAGGCCGCCATCCAGTGAAAACTTTGATTCCGACTTGGCCGAAGCGCCCGCGAGCGAAACGATTGATTCCTTCACCATCATCACCCAGCCGGCCAACGTGGCTATTTCCCCCCTGCATGACCGGATGCCGGTTATCCTGTCGCCAGGACATCTCAACTGGTGGCTGAATGATGCCGACCCTCGGAGTGAAGCGCACCAGATGGCCTTGGCACATCCGCTGGAAGAACCGTTCAAGATTTACCCGGTGAGTCATCGGGTAAACAGCCCCAAAGCAGATGATGCCCGCTGCATTGAGCCGGTGCGGATAGACCGGGACTTTTTCGAGCAGCAATGGTGGGGAGACAGCTAAACGGGAAGTCCACTACGCGCACGTTTGATTCGGTGGGGTTGCGTTGCCTTGCCCAATGGTTCAAACCCCAATTTGGACCCGATGTAAAGGGATGATTGATTGCATGCGATTCAGCTCGTCACGGGTGCATCAGCCGGAAGAAATACTTTCCGGAAGTCACGGGCAGAACAACTTGGTTGGTGCCTCCGTTTAGAGTTACAGTGTTAGTCACGTTTGCCCAGTTCGTCGTCAAACTGGAGTTTTGCTGCAGCCCATAGCCTGTGGCCGAAGTCGACCAGAAAAGGACCAAGGTGTTTTGGCTGGTCCGCCGGATGCCCAAAGTCGGAAGAACTGCGGATGATACCGCAAAATTACCAGTGCTGGCCACCAAGCCGCCGGCAGCAATCACGGAGATTGCCCCTGTGGTCGCTCCCGCTGGCACAATGGCGGTGATTTGGCTGCTGCTGTCCAGGGTGAAAGCCGCGTTGGTGCCATTGAACCAGACCCCGGCTGCGCCGGTGAAATTGGCACCTTTAATGACTACACTGGTGCCCGGGCTGCCGCTGGCCGGGGAAAAGCTCGCAATGCTGGGCGAGGCCGAGCCATCCACCCTGGCCCGGAATATGGCGGCAGTGGTTGCCGGAAGAGCGGTGAAAAAGGTGAATCCGGTATCCTTTTCAATTTGACCGGGCGAAGTGGCATAGGTTTGCCAGGAACTGCTCAATCCGTTCGTGACGTTCGGGACGGAAATCGCCATGACGCGGTTGGCGGCGGTGATGCGGCTCAGGGCGGTGCCGCTGCCCAAGGGAACGCAGACCACCACTTTCCAGGTGTTGGAACCGATGTAGGCCTTGCCACTGGGAATGGTGCTGGTGCCGAAGCCGCTCGGCCCGCAGATGATGAGCAGTTCGTTGGTGGTCAGGAGCGAGCGGCAATAGGTTTCAAAATTGCCCCACACACCCTGATTGTTTGGCCCGGATTGGGGCATGATGTTGGACATGAAAAAGACCAGTTTGTTGTCGGTGACGTTGTCGGTGCGGTCTTCGGAGGGGCAGAGATGTCCCCGATTGAAATTAATGGTGCCGACGCCATCGTAATCGGTCGTGGAAAGGCGGGTGAAACTAGGCGGCAGATTGGTATCAATATAATAGGTGGAGCTCCGCCCGCTGCTGCCGACATCGCCGGCCGTCAAATCCCACGAAGCCCAAACCGGTTCGCCCAGATGGTCGCTGTAATCCAGCGCCTCGACCGTGCGCTGGACGAGGTAGTGGCTGTGGTTGTTGGTGTCGGCCGTGGCTCCGCTGGGATTGCCCAACTGCATTTGCAGCGCGGCATCAATGGTGGCCCCGGCGGGCATGACGCCCAGCCACCAACCGACGGCAACGATTAGGCAAAATATGGGGCGCATGTTGTTGAATGGTTTGATGACCAATGTCCCGCCAATGGCGGAGTTCAAGGTAAGCTTACGCAGACGATGCCATTGGTCAAATGGGAGCCTCACCCTGCCAGTGGTTACGGGCGGGTGACGTGCAGGCGAATAAATCGCCGGTTGGTGGCGGGAACCGAATTCGTGTCATGTCCCGCCAGCAAGGCGGGCGCGTTTGAGTCAATCAGAATGGCGTTGGTGTTCCACGCAGCCGTCAGATCGCCGACGGATTCAATCAAATAAGTGATGTCGGTGGCGGTCGGATTGCGCGGAACCTTCAACCGCAGGAAACCGGTGGTGATGTCGCCCACAATCGGGTTGGTTGACGCCGTGAGCGGATTCAGGCCGAGCGCATATTTCAGGAGGTTCGGCATTCCGTCGCTGCTGGCCACATTGGTGTCGGCGGCGGCACCGCTGTTGTTGGTGGTGCCGAACCATTGCTGGCGCCAAAGCTGGATGGGGGTGAGCGTGACCGCCGGCGGGGGATAGCTGATGCTGCCGGAAACCGCGAAGTCCAGCGCGGCGCTGTTGGCGCTATCGTAGATATACCAGGTGCCGCCGGAGCCGGTCGCGCCATAACCCACTAACCGGAACGTCACGGTTGTACCCGAGGGAATGTTCTGCAAGACACTGTAGCCGGACAAATCCACCGGCCCCAGCGACGCCCCGGAACTGGCGCTGGAACTAAACGAAAAATTGGTGAGGTCAGTGAACGCCCCGCTGCCCAACTGCACTGACAACAAGCCGTTGGCCGGCCCCGAACTGGAACGGCGGTAATCAAATCGGGAGAGGTTGGAAATGGTCAGCGTGCCGCCGTTGGTGGCGGTTAGCGAGAAGGTCATGAATTGATTGGCCGTCACTCCGGCCGCCGCCGTGGTTTGCGACCAGCCGTTGGCACCCCAGGCACGCCCCGCCGCCGTGGGGGTGGTGGTCAGGCCGCTGCCGCGCGTGAATCCAATGACGGAAACATTCGGGGCATTGGTCGTTGGAGCCTGGGGGGAGGAACCAAAAGTTGACAGCCCACTCACATCCCAGCCCACTAGAATGCCCGAATAATTCGTGCCGCCTTCACCGCCGGAACTGCTCATGCTGGCCGTGGTGAACGTCTGGTCCAAGCCGGTGACAGAACCGGAGAGGTTCGTGGCCGCGATGGCGAAGTGATACGTCGTGGCCGGGGCAAGATTGGAAATGGCGGCGGTCACTGACTGCGCCGAATTGCCGGTGAGGGTGCCGGCCACGGGTGCCGTGAGATTGTAGCTGGTCGTCAGCCCATAGAGAAATTGCGCCGTGGTGGTTTGGTTGTTCGGATTCACCGTCGCATTGAGTGTGGCCGCGTTGGTGGCCACTCCGGACGCCCCGGTGGTGGTCACCGTGGGGGCGGACAGGGCAATGGCCGCCGTGGTAAAACTTTGATCGGCGCCCAGCGTCAGTCCACCCGCATTGGTTGCGTCCAGGCGGAAATGATAAGCCGTGGCGGGTGCGAGTCCGGTGAGGTTGGTGCTGACCGCAAGGTTGTTGCTGCCCGTGAACGTTCCGGCCAGCGGCACGGTGGTGCCATAGCTGGCCGTTAAACCATATTCAAATTGCGCGGTCGTGGACACACCGTTGGGATTCAAACTGCCGTTGAGCGTCGCCGCATTGGTCGTCACACCGCCGGCGGCGGAAGTGGTGACCGTGGGCGGCAGGTTGGTGACGCCCCCCGTAATGGTCAGCGTGGTGGTCTGCGTGCTGGCATTGCCGGCCGGATCCACGCCGAGGGCATAGATGGTGTAAGTTCCCGCCCCCAGGCCCATCGTCGGCACATTGCTTAGCGTCCAAGTGCTGCCGTTCTGCGTGCCGCAGCCGAGCAGGCGGTCAGCGTCGGTCTGGAGTCCGGCCACGCCGTTGGTCTTTAGGAAGAACTGAACGTTGGAAACCGTCGCGAGGACGTTGCCGCCAGTATTGGCGTTCGGGCTGGGCGTGGGGGAGATGGATTCGCTGACGCCGGAGGCGGTGAGCGTGACCGCCGTGCCAGCCGCCACCGATGACGGGCTGGCGGCGACCGATCCGACCGATGGCGTGCCCGCCACGTAGAGGTTCATGTCCGTGGAGTAGTGATCGCCGGTAAAATAGATGTCGCCGCTGGTGTCAATCATGAAGCGCATCGGGCCAGGGAAGGCAATTTGCGCGGTGGTCCAGTTCGGCGTGCAGCCGGTCTGCGGATTGATCGTGAACTCGTAGAAGTTGCCACGGTTGGTGGGCAGCGGCGGACTGCCGTTGTTGCTGAATGACGCCCCATCGCCGCTGCGGTTGGGGCCGTTGTCGCCGCGGCAGCGGTCGAGTGTGATGGTGGTGTCCAGCGCCCCCGTGTAAACGGTGGTGCCAAAATTGATGACCGACGTTGAGGCGATATGCCCAATGGAAAGCGGCACTTTGGCCAGAAACGGTTGCAAAGTGCTCCAATTGCTAAACCCGCTGCCGCTCACGCTGGCGGTAACACTGGCCACGGAACTGGCGTTACCGGCGTTGTCGTAGGCGACGGCGTAATAGGTCTGTGTGCCGGAAAGGCCGGTCGATGGGGCGGCAAAAGTCCATATGCCATTGGCATACACCCCCATGCCCACATAGGTGTCGCTGCCTGGTTGCAGGCCGCTGGTGCCGTTGGATTCACGGTAGAAGCGCACGCCGGCAATTGCCCCCCCGCTTGCGGTGACGTTTTCGGCATACAGCGACACATAGCCGCCGGACGTGACGGCCGCAGCACCGGAGGTAAAGGAGCCGATGTTCTGGGCCGGGGCAAAGTTGGCAACGCTAAAAGAGGCAAGGAATAGGAACTTCAGGAGAACCTTCATTATGAATTTGGCGGTGAAAAATGATTATGTGGATCTGACTTGCTTTGGCGCTGACAACTTACCCGGATTGCGGGGGGGGTGAACAGTTTGCAAATGTTACATTTCAGCTACAGGACCGGCGGCGGGAAGGGTGCTCCGCAGCCGCAGCCGGACTAACGCGTGAAATAAGTTTGCTAAACCGGGTCAAAATCGTTGGGCCAGCTTCTGGCGTCCGACCGGTTAGCCGGAATATTCTCTGGCGAAATACTCCCGGCCAACTTTCTCAGATTCACCTTGTAGCAGGATGTTTTTTGACGGGAGACAAATTTACTCGTTGGCGGAGAAATGTGCACTTTGCGGCCAAAACCAGGTCTATTGTGTCAATAGCACGATTTTCCGGCACACAAATGTAACCCAACACCGGCTACTGTAACTGGGCAAACCACAGAAAGATTGATAGTCTTTCGTGCTGTTGATTTCAGAGAGCAAACCGGTGCCTGTCAGCAACCATATACACCGCCAAGCCCGTGCTCACGTGCTTGTGGGTGCATGAACAATTGCCTGCAGGCTGCGGTGAATGCATCTGTGAACGGTGACTGGCATTTAACCATGCCAGACTTGAATCCAGCCGGTGTCCATTAACCGAGCTGACAGGGAGCAGGGGCGGACGAAGATTTTAAATAGTTAAACAACAAGACACAACCGACAAACGACCTCGAAAATTGTATGAAACTTAATCCCATTTGGATGAAACTCTCTCCCGTCAGGGCGCTGGTGCTGGCCGCAGCGGCCTTCCTCGCGACCTCGCCCCTGAATGTCCGCGCCGGTGCCTTTGCCGCTGGCGACCTGGCTTTGGTGGTCGCCGCCGGCAGCGGTTCCAACACGAACTGCTCCGTGGTGGAGATTAACACCACCAGTTCGGCCCAGGCTGCCATTCAAACCATCTCCATCCCCGCCACCGGCGCGAGCGCCATCCGCGTCAGCGGTTCGGCGACCAGCACGCTCTATGTTTCCGACAGCAATGATGGTTCGTTGATGGCTTTCACTGGTGTCAACCTGGACAATGGCACGGGCAACGCCAACACGCTGAATCCCCGCGCCGTGGTGACGGTGGACGCTTCCGGCAATGTCTCCATTCCCACGACCTATACTGGCGGGAGCGGCAATCAGGCCCGCGGCGCGACGACGGTCAACAACTTGTTTTGGTATGTGGGCGACCAGGGTGGCTATTACACCAATGGCACAACCGCCGCCGTCGCGACTGGCAATATCCGGAGTGTGAAAGTGTTTGGCGGCACGGTCTATTCTTTCACCGCCTCGGCCTCGGTGGCACCGGTGAACACCCTCACCGCCAGTGGCACTATCACGGCTTTGCCCGGCCTCCCGGTGGGAGCGACTTCAATGCAGGATTTTTATCTAGTTTCCTCCGGCAGCAGCGGTTCCGCGTATGACGTCCTGTATGTGCTTTCGGCCACCAGCGCCTCGGCCGGAACCATCTACAAGTATTCCCTCGTCGGCGGCTCTTGGACGGCCAACGGCACCTACACTACTGGCTTCGGTGGCTTCGGCCTCTGCGCCGCGAAGAGCGGCAGCGGCGCGGTGCTCTATGTCAGCACCGGGACTGGCGCGACTATCAACAACAGTGTCCTCAAACTCACCGATACCGCCGGCTACAACAGCACCATCGCCATCACTACCGGCAACAATGTCACGCTTTACTCTGCTTCCTTGGGGGCCATCGTTAAGGGCCTAGCCTTCGCACCCGTCAGCACACTTGCGATTGATAACACCGGAACGCCCACCGCCAGCAGCATCCAGTTGGGCACAACCTCTGTGCCGCTGTTTGGCTTTCAGTTGACCCCTTCCTCTGGCAGCGCGAACTTCACGGCGTTGAAGCTCACCACCGCCGGTACGGCGACTACCTCCGATTTGAGCAATTTCCGCGTGGTGTATGACGCCGACAACAGCGGCACCTACAATGCCGGGGACTCTGTGGTCTCCAGCAGCGCGCAGAGCTTGGCGAATCCCATTAATTTCACCATCACTGGGCAGACCGGCTTCAGTGCTGCACGCCGGTATCTGGTGGTGGCTGACGTTGCGGCGGGCGCCACCGTTGGACACACCATCACGGGCAGCATTGCGGCGGCGGGCGATGTCACCGCTTCCATCACCACCTCCGGCACCGCCACCGGCAACCAGCAGACGGTCGCCACCGCCGTGTATGATGTGACGGCGACGCCGGTGACGGCGAGCGAATCCGCCACCATTTCCTCGGTGGTCAACGACGCCACCATCACGACCACCAGCCAGGGCGCGCAGGTCTGGCAGGTGACGCTAAGCAACGCGGCCGGCAACGCGGGTGCCGCGACCATCACCGCGCTCAAGTTCACTCAGGGCGCCAACAATGACGTGGCCAACTGGACGAACGTCCTTCAGGCGGCGGAACTGTTCTCTGGCAGCACGGCCCTGGCCGCTGGGACGATTGGCACCACCAACATTTCCTTCGCCAGCCTGAGCCTGGCGCTGGCGGATGGCGCCTCAAAGACGCTTTCCTTGCGCCTTTCCCTCAAGAGCACGGCGGGGGCGCTGACGGACAACACCCACCTCCAATTCAACCTGAACGGCAGTGACGTGACGGTCACCGGCAACGGCGTCACCACCGCCGCCATCACTTCCGATCAGACCCAGAACCAGATTACCGTGGTGGCCACCAAGCTGGCCTTTACTCTGGTGCCCACGTATGTCGTAACCAACACAGCCTTTACCGTGCAGGTGTCGGCGCAGGATGCTAATGGCAATCTGGATCTCGACAACACCAGCTCGGTGAGTGTCGCCCTGCAGACCGGCACCGGCACCCTCAGCCACGGCGGCTCGCAGACGTTGACCGGTGGCAACAAAAAGTGGACGACGCTCGCCTATGACACCGCTGAAGTGTTTTCTCTCACGGCCACCGACGACGGCACCGTGCTGACCTCGGCCGCCAGCGGCAACATCACGGCGCGCATCGCGCCGACGCTCACGGAAGTGGTCATGCCGCAATACCTCCAGGGCGGACTTGCCACCAATGGCAAGCGCCTGCCCTTTGCCTACCGCGCGTCCCTCTCCAACCTCACCGCCAACGCCACCTACCGCTACTATAATCAGGTCGTCATCGCCAGCGACACCGCCACCTCGCCGGGCGCGGGCAACTGCATCTTTGCCATCGCCGGCGGCTTTGTGAAATCGACCGGTCCCGGCCTGAGTTCGGCGGGTAATTACGGCACCTTCACCACTGACGCCAATGGCAGCTACACCGGCTGGTTCATCACCGAACCCACCGGCAACGCCACCCGTTTTGGGACCGCCGGCACACAGGATTACATGCGTATCATCCTCAATGACGGCAACAACGGTACTTCCGCGCAGACCTATTTGACCACGGCCGATTACGCCACGGTGCTCGCATTCGGTACGGATTCGGCCAGCGGCACTGGCATCTATGGCAATTCCTCCGCCACAGCCAAAAACTTCGTGGTGCTCTACGACAACACCGCCGGCACCGGCCGCCCGCTCGCCGCGACGTTTGTGGAAAACGACGGCGCGGCCGAAAACACCGCCGCCTCCTACGTCCTCTTCTACAACAACAATGTGGATGGCGTTTCCGGCGCGTGGGGCAGCCTGATTCCGAACAACAACGCCAGCGGCGTCCAGCGCATTGAGCAGCGCGCGCTGACCGATGGTTCGCTCGTGGGCGTCAACACCGCCGCCAGCGGCGTGTGGCCGTCCGGGGCCAACACCGTCAATCCTGCCGGCGGTGACGCCACGCCCATCGTCATCACAGGCACGGATGCGCCACTCAATACCGTCACCACTTCGGTGACCACCCCGGTCATTACCAAAATCCAGATCAGCGGCGGCAACGTATTGATTGACTTCACCGGTGGGGCGGCCGATGGCGTCGGTAACTTCACCGTGGTCAGTGCCAGCACCATCAACTCGGCCTTTGCGCCGGTTTCCGCCACCATCACCACCTCCGGGCCGGGCGTGTTCCGCGCCACCGTTTCGTTCAGTGCCTCCACCCCGGCGGCATTTTATCGCATCCAGCGTTGATTACCGCCCCCCCATCCAGTTACTGCGGACCGACTCGCCGGCTTTCCAGTGGAAAGCCGGCGGGCATTTTTCCGAATTAAACTCATGAATAATCAACCTCAAACCCCGTCCCGACGTGCGTTCACTCTGATTGAACTGCTGGTGGTCATTGCCATCATCGCGATACTTGCGGCGATGTTGCTGCCGGCCCTGTCCAAGGCCAAGCAAAAGGCGCTGCAAGCCAGTTGCATGTCCAGTCTCCGCCAATGGGGGCTGTCCCTCCAGATGTATGCCGGTGATTACACCGACGGCCTGCCCCGCGACGGCATGAACTCCGCTGGCACATGGAGCACCGGCGATTCCGGGCAGGCCAATGCCTGGTTCAATCTGCTGCCTACCTACGTGTCCGAACAGCCACTTTCCTATTACACGGCCAATACCACCTCTTCGGACGGGGTCAAGAATTCCGCGATTGTTCCTTTCCCCGGTGGCAAGGGTAAGCTGTTTCAATGCGCGGGCGCGCTGATGGCGGGCACCGATCTCAAAACGGTGGTCGGTTCCGGGGCGGATGGTTTTTTCAGCTTCGCCATGAACATTGATTTGAAGCACAATCTTCCCGCCTACACGCCCATCGCCACGACGACCTATACCTACCCGAGGATGCCGAAGCTCACCAGCATTCCCCGGACCGTGGACACGGTTTTCCTGTTCGACTGCGTGTTCAGCCCTTCCCTGGAACCGGTCAACAATTCCCCCCAATACAATTCCGTCAATCCGGCCGAACGCTGGCGCAACTTCGCTTCCCGGCACAGCAAGGGGGGTGACATCAATTTCATTGACGGCCATGTTGGCTATTTCAAAACCACCGTGGTACAGGCGGGCGGCACCATGAGCGGCAACGCCCAGGAAACACCCGGTGCGCCGCTGATTTGGAATCCTCTCTATCGCTTGGCCAATCCCTGACTATGCTGGTCTGGAACTTGAAAGCTAACGGCGGAAACAACAAATATGGCGCGGTTTCAGGACAAGCCCACCGGCAGTTCATCAAAATGTAACAATGGTCATGCTAATGTAACTTTTAGTAGTAGGAAAACACTGATAATGTCATGCGGTATTAATTAGAAGAGGGGAATACCGTGGAGCCCGCAAACAATCGAACAAGTCGCCAAACTCATATGCACTCGTCTGCCTGCCTCCAGGCCATGGCGAAACATACCTTTGACTGGTGTAAACCGATTTCAACCATGCCAGATCTGAATGCAGCCGGCGCACGGTTAACCGTGGTGAAAAGGGGCAGAAATTACAGTTTTTGGAATATTTAAATCAGAAAGACACAACCGTTTATTCGAATCCTGAAAGACTTATGAAATACCAACTTGCTTGGATGAAGACTTCCCTCGTTAAAGTGGCGCTACTGGCCATATCAATCGCCGGATTGCTGGCGGGTGGGCAGACTGCAAAGGGTGCCGCAAATCTGACGCAATCGGGTTTTACCGGTGTCATCGTGCCGCAGTATTGCGTGGATTCTGCTGGTCAACGCTTGCCTTGCTTTTTCCGCGCCACGGTCTCCGGGCTTACCGCCAGCACAACTTATCGCTACTATGTCCAAGCAGATACCACTGCGGATATTGGAACTGCCAACACCGGCGCCGGCAATCCGCTGCTGATCAGCTCTTCTGGCGGGACTTTTACTTACACGTCCAGTCCTGGCTTAACTACGGCTGGCACCTATGAGACGTTTACCACTGATGCTTCTGGAAACTACACCGGCTGGTTTGCTTTTGTCCCTTCAACCAACGCGAAATTCACCTCCGGAACGACTCTTTATCCAACTATTGCGCTCGGGACATCGACCACTGTCCAATTTCGCCTCATGCTGGACACGAGCATTACCCCAATGACGGTTTCGACCACCGCTACGGGCAACAATGCCAGCGATATTTATGGCAACTCTTCCGGCACGGCCAAGAATTTTGTTTTGCTTTACGACAATACGTCCGGGACGGGGCGTCCGCTTTCCAGTGCTGTCGTTGAAAGCGATGGGGCAACGATAAGCTCCATTGCTTCATTTTACTCAAGCTCTGTGGCGGGAGTTGCCGGTGCTTGGGGCACCATTATCCCGAATCCCAATGCCAACGGCGTGCGCCGTATCGAGCAGCGTAACTATGCGAATACCATTATCGGGTACAACACCTCGGCCAATGGTAACTGGCCCACCGGCCCGGTAAACACCGCCAGCCCAACGGCTGGAACAACCGCATTGGCCATCTCGGCCACGGACGCTCCCTTGAATGCCACCGCTTCCCCCACCATCACTGGTGCGGCTACGGCCACCGCGTTCACCACCACCTACGGCACGGCGTCTGCGGCCCAGACATTTTCCGTTTCCGGCGCGAATCTCACGGCAAATCTTGTCGCCACGGCTCCGACCGGCTTTGAAGTTTCCAGCGATGGCACAACTTACGCCAGCACGGCCACTTTCACGCAAAGCGGCGGCAATGCCAGCGGCAGCCTGCGCATCCGTCTCGCCGCCACGGCCACCGTCAGCGGTTCCTACAATTCGCAGAATATCGCACTGACCAGCTCGGGTGCGACCACCGTGAACATTGCCACCGCCTCCAGCGGCAACAGCGTTTCGGCCAAGGCCCAGACCATCACCGGCCTCACCGGCACGGA
>Ga0007882_10001504_pt1 | contig 13557 bp, 14 predicted proteins | sample CryBogCBH12Aug01_FD_71195 | JGI IMG/M metagenome (GOLD analysis project Ga0007882, IMG submission 71195) | Freshwater microbial communities from Crystal Bog, Wisconsin, USA - CBH12Aug09.1 | ecosystem: Environmental > Aquatic > Freshwater > Lake | place: Crystal Bog, Wisconsin, USA | collected... | reverse complement strand
ACAGCACCGGATGGCCGTCCTCGCCGGTGACGACATGGGCCTGATAGTCCACCACCCCGGCCATGTCGTCGGGCTTCAGCGGCGGCTGCGACGGATCGATACTGCGGCGCCGGTAATACTGGTCGAGACCCAGGCCGCGGAGCAGACCATAGGCGCCGCGGCATCCCTGGCAGCAGAACACCGGTCCGTCGCTCGCGGCCTCAGCGGCGACGGCGGATCCGCAATGAACGCAGGATAACATCAGGGGACGCGGATCCGCTTGGTCAGCTGATAGGTTTGTTCGCCCCGGTGCGCCACCAGACGCATATCCCACTGACCCGCCAAAGGCAGGCTGACCGCCGCCTGATAGCGCCCATTGCCGGCCGCGGCCAGCGCCTGATGGCTGTCATGCCCGGACGCCGTCGGACGAATGAACCCGGCGTCCACCGTCAACCCATCGATGGGCCTGTCGTCCCGGTCGCGGAAGCTGACATCGATCACCACCGCCGTCGCGCTGTCGGCATGAATGTCGGCGGTAACCGTCCAGCCCAGTTTTTTTTGCGCCGCGGCGGCCTCCAGAACGCGGTTGTACTCGATACCCTTCTGATAGGCCTGCTCGGTCTCGACGCCGCTGAAGGTGACGATGGCCGAGCGCATCATCACCAGATTGACCGCCAGCACGACGAGGAAGCCGGCGACATAAATATAAGGGTACCACCAGCCGCGGCGGCGCGACGGCGCGGTTGTCGGAGAGGTCATGATTCGGGCCCCGCAAACAGGTTTTCGCGACGCACGACCTTGCCGGTATCGCGGTTGGTTACGGTAAACACCAGGTCACTCTTGCGGCCGCCGATACTGGCGCGCGGGGCGGTGACGAACAGGCGGAAGGTTCCGACCGAATCGCCGGCCACGGTCAGGTCCACGCTCTGCATTTGCTCGCCCTCGCCGCCGATGACGGTAATACCCGCCCCGGCCAGCGGCTCGACGGCCAGCCTGAAATGACCTTCTTCGCGGACCATGTTGAGGATCTTCAAGGTATAGCCGTTGCGGATGCGGTCCCCCGAGATTTCGACGAAAACCGGCGACCGTTCATGCAAGACATTGACGTCATAGGTCTTGCGGGTGGCCAGGGCGTAAAGCATGACCACCGCCACCAGACCGATGACGCCCAGATAGAGGAACACCCGCGGCCGGGCGATCTTTGTCCGCGTGGTCATATCGCCTTTGGAACGGGCCTGCTGGTTATAGACCGAGTCATAGCTGATCAATCCGCGCGGCAGGCCGACCCGGTCCATCACCGAATTGCAGGCGTCGACGCATAAGGCGCAACCGATACAGGCCAGCTGACTGCCGTCGCGGATGTCGATGCCGGTGGGACAGACCTGGACACACAGGCGACAATCGACGCAATGGCCGCGCCCGGCAAAGCTGTCGGCGGCCACCTTGCCGCGACCGGACCCTTTGACATGGCCGCGCGGTTCGCCGCGCCAGGCTTCGTAGCTGACGATCATCGAATGCTCGTCGAACATCGCGCTCTGGAACCGCGAATAGGGGCACATATAAATGCAGACGTCTTCCCGCGCGAACCCCGCCAGCAGATAGCAGCAACCGCCGACCACCGCCATGGCCGCCAGTTCGGTGAAACTGGCCTGACCGGCCAGCAGGTCGCGGGTCAGGCTGTGGACGTCGTCGAAATAGCCGACGAAGCCATATCCGGCCAGTACCGAGACGATGATCCAGCAGACCTGTTTGGCCGCCTTGCGCCACAGTTTGTCGACCGACCATGGCGCCCGGTCGCGCAGTATGCGCTGGGCCCGCTCGCCTTCGAACAGCCTTTCGATCCACACCATGAGATCGGTGAAAACCGTCTGCCAGCAGGCAAATCCGCACCATACCCGGCCCAGCAGGGCGGATATGAAGAACAGCGACAGGGCGGCGATAATCAATATGCCGGTCAGGTAATAGACTTCCTGCGGCCAGATCTCGATGAACAGGAAATAGGCCCGTCGCCCGGGCATGTCGATCAGAATGGCCTGGTCGGGCGCGCCCGGCCCACGATCCCAGCGCAGCCAGGGAACGATCCAGTAGACGCCGAGGGAAACGATCAGCGCCAGCCATTTCAGGCGGCGGTACAAACCTTTATTGAGAAATCGCGGATAGGCCTTGCGGGTTTCGGCATAGAGCGCGCCGCCCGTTGTTTCGGCGGGGCTCGTCACGGGTGTCTGCATGGACATGTCTGGCCTGAGAACTTGACGGAAAATCGGGTGATCAATCGCTCGGACGGCGTCAACAGCCGACTATAGACGACGGAACCGATTTCCGAAAGCGCCGGGCGTTGCAAATGAGCATTGCAACGCCCGGCTAGTGTCCCGCTATTTGCCGCCGCCCAGGGAGTGGACGTAAACGGCCAGGGCCTTGATGGTGGCATCGTCCAGACCGCGATCGGCCCAGGACGGCATGACACCCATTTTCGGCGCCTTGACCTGCTGGATGATCTGCGCCTTCTGGTCTTTGGTCTTGTAGAGCCAGATGCCGGTGGCCAGGGCCGGGGCACCGACCGCCGGATTGCCTTCGCCGGCTTCGCCGTGGCAGGCGGTGCAGCCATTGCCGGCGAAGATGGCCTGGCCGCGACCGGCGGCGGCGGCATCCGAGGAATGCTTCGACAGGCTGAGGACATATTCGGCGATATCGTTCAGCTGCGCGTCATTCAACGCATCGCCGCCGCCGAAGGCCGGCATCTCGCTTTGCCGCGAATTGGGGTTCTGGTTGCGCACGCCATAGGTGATAGTGGTGCGAATGTCGTCAAGGCTGCCGCCCCACAGCCACTGGTCGTCGGCCAGATTGGGGAAGCCGAAGGCGCCGACGCCGCCGACGCCGTGACAGGCGGCGCAGTTCTCGTTGAACACCGATCTGCCGCCGGCGAGGGCGAAATTAAGCAGATCCTTGTCCTTGACGATGTCGTCCAGCGACGCGTCCTTCAGCTTGGACAGATACACCGATTTCGCCGCCTTGGCCTTTTCCAGTTCCTCGGCCACCTCGGAGCGGGAATGGTACCCCTTGGTGCCGGCCCAATAGCCGGAAATCCCGGGAACCGACGGATAGACGACGCAATAGCCTATCGCCCAGATAATGCAGATGAAAAACATCCACACCCACCATCTGGGCAAAGGCGTATTGAGTTCCTTGATGCCGTCCCATTCATGGCCGGTGGTGTACTGGCCGGAGACGGAGTCTTTCTCAGCTTTGGTCGCCATCTGTCAGCGCTCCTTAATTCTCGTCATCGCGCAACGCGATCATGCCGTGGGCCTCAAGCTTGGCCTTGTTCTTCGGCCAGTAGGCCCACAGCACGATCCCGATGAAGAATGTCATCGCCCACAGTCCCCAGAAGGACCTCAGGATTTCGACGATATGGTTCAACACGGCCATGGCCCTCAGCGGATTGCTTCGGGTTTCATGGTCGAGAAGTCGACCATCGTCCCCAGCACCTGGAGATAGGCCACCAGCGCGTCCATCTCGGTAACCTGGTCGGTGGTGCGATCCTTCTTGCCGATACTGGCTTTCGGATAACGTTGCAGCAGCGCCTCGGTATTGGCGTCGCCGGCCTGGGCCGCCAGATCGGCCTTGGCGTTGGCGATGTCGTCCTCGGTATAGGGGACGCCGACGAGCCGCAGCACCTTCATGCGGGCCTCGACATCGTCATAGGCCAGCGCCCGATGCATGAAGCCGTATCCCGGCATGATGGATTCCGGGACCACGTCGCGCGGATTGGCGAGATGGCGGACATGCCAGTCATTGCTGTACTTGCCGCCGACCCGCGCCAGATCCGGGCCGATACGCTTGGAGCCCCACTGGAACGGATGGTCGTACATGGATTCGGCCGCCAGGCTGTAATGGCCGTAGCGTTCCACCTCGTCACGGAAGGGGCGGATCATCTGGCTATGGCAGACATAGCAGCCCTCCCGCACATAGATGTCGCGGCCGGCCTGCTCGAGCGGCGAATAGGGGCGGATGCCCTGCACGTTTTCGATGGTCTCCTGGATGGTGAACAGCGGCACGATCTCGACGATACCGCCGATGATCACCGTGACCAGGATTCCCACCATCAGGAGCAGGACATTGGTTTCGAACTTGGCGTGATGCTTCAGGAAAGACATGGGTCGTTCTCCTTAGCGGGCCGCGGCGGCGACGGGCGCCTCGTAGGGGACCTCGGTCCTGACGTCGCCCTTGATGGTACGGTAGAAGTTGTAGGCCATGATCAGCCCCCCGGCGACGAACAGCACGCCGCCGATGGCGCGGATGACGTAATAGGGGTGCATGGCCGCCACGGTCTCGACGAAGGAGTACTGCAGGAAACCAAGACTGTCATAGGCACGCCACATCAGGCCCTGCATGATGCCGGAGATCCACATCGCGGTGATGTAGAGAACGATGCCGACGGTGGCGATCCAGAAATGGTAGCTGACCAGGCGCATGGAATAGAGCTGTTTGCGCTTCCACAGCACCGGCACGAGGTAATAGAGAGCCCCGAAGCTGACGAAGGCCACCCAGCCCAGACTGCCGGAATGGACATGGCCGATACCCCAGTCGGTGTAGTGCGACAGCGAATTCACCGCCTTGATCGACATCATCGGCCCTTCGAAGGTCGACATGCCGTAGAAGGCCACCGAGGTCACCAGGAAGCGCATCACCGGATCGGTGCGCAACTTGTCCCAAGCCCCCGAGAGGGTCATCAGGCCGTTGATCATGCCGCCCCAGGACGGCATCCACAGCATCACCGAGAAGGTCATGCCCAGAGTCTGCGCCCAATCGGGCAGGGCGGTGTAATGCAGGTGATGCGGACCGGCCCAGATGTACAGGAAGATCAGCGCCCAGAAATGCACGATCGACAGGCGGTAGGAATAAACCGGCCGCTCTGCCCGCTTGGGCACGAAATAATACATGATGCCGAGGAACCCGGCGGTGAGGAAGAAGCCGACCGCGTTATGGCCGTACCACCACTGGGTCATGGCGTCCTGGACGCCGGAGTAAACCTCGTAGGACTTCCACCAGGTGCCGCCGAAAATCGCGATCGGAATGGCCAGATTGTTGCCCAGATGCAGCATGGCGATGGTGATGATCATCGCCAGGAAGAACCAGTTGGCAACGTAGATATGGGGTTCCTTGCGTTTGTACAGCGTGCCGACGAAGGCCAGCAGATAGGCGACCCAGACCACGGTGATCATCAGATCGCCGTACCATTCCGGCTCCGAGTATTCCTTGCCCTGGGTGATCCCCATGACATAGCCGAGAGCGGCGACGACGATAGTCGCCTGCCAGCCCCAGAAAATGAAATTGCCCAGCGCCGAACCGCCCCACAGCGAGGCGCGGCAGGTCCGCTGGACGATGAACAGCGAGGTGCCGAACAGGACATTGCCGCCGAAGGCGAAGATGACCGCCGAGGTGTGGACCGGCCGCACGCGGCCGAACGAGGTCCACTGCAGATCCAGGTTCAAGGCCGGAAAGGCCAGCTGCCAGGCGATGAAGTCGCCTACCAGAAAACCGACGATCCCCCAGAACGTCGCCGCCAGGACGAACTTCCGGATAACATCGTCGTTATAGGGCGTCGCCGCCGCAGCGCCGGACGCCATCGTCGCTTGGGTCATGCCGAACTCCTGTTTCGACCAAACACATTCGGGGCGCGGGAGACCCCGAAATTCCTTCAATTTGCGAGAGGAAGTCCCCCTTCCCCGGTAACCGACCGAATGGTGCGGCGAGATGACCCGCCGTTATCGGTACCGATGCCTCAGCCGGCACTATGCCCCTTCCCGCAACCGCGGCCATTGATCTGGATCAAATCACCGCCTTTTCTTCCACAAATTTTATGGGTATTGCCGGCTCTTGCGTCGGCCGACACCATCGCTACACTGCCGGCCATGGCAAATCCATCCATTCACCTCCTCCCCGGCCGCTCCCGACGGTTTAGAAGCGGCCATCCCTGGGTCTATTCCAACGAGGTGGCGATGGACGCCGCCGCCAAGGAGCTGGTGCCGGGCAGCCTGGCAACGGTCGTCGACGCCGGCGGCGAGCGGCTCGGCGTCGGCCATTTCAATCCGCATTCGCTGATCGCGCTGAGACTTTTGTCGACCGACCCCGACGCCGTCGTCGACCAGGCCTTCATCGTCCATCGGCTGCGCCGCTGTCTGGCGCTGCGCGATCGGCTGTTCGGCCGGCCGTTCTATCGTCTGGTCCACGCCGAAGCCGACGGGTTGCCGGGCCTGATCATCGACCGCTATGGCGAGGTGGTGGTGGTGCAGGCCAATACCGCCGGCATGGAACTGATGCTGCCAATGATCCTCGACGCCATCGACGAGGTGCTGGCTCCGGCGACCGTGGTCCTCAAGAACGACAGCGCGGTGCGCAAACTCGAAGGCCTCGACTTCTATGACCGGATCGCCAAAGGCGAACTTTCCGAGCCTGTCGAACTTGAGGAAAACGGCGCCCGGTTCCTCGCCGATCTGGCCGGCGGTCAGAAGACCGGCTGGTTCTTCGACCAGCGGGACAACCGCCAGGCGGTGGCCGCCCTGGCCGTCGGGCGCAGCGTCGCCGACTTCTATACTTATGCCGGCGGCTTCGCCATCCTGGCGGCGCGGGCCGGCGCCGCCCAGGTGGTGGCCGTCGACCGCTCGGAAGCCTCGCTGGCGCTGGCCGACCGCGCCGCGGCGCTCAATGATGTCACCATCGAGACAGTTCGCGCCGAGGTCTTCGCCGAAATGGAGCGTTTGGCGGCGGCGCGCCGGCAGTTCGGCGTCGTCATCGCCGATCCGCCGGCTTTCGTCAAATCGCGCAAGGATCTGGCCGCCGGGGCCAAGGGGTATCGCAAGATGACCCGGCTGGCCGCCGCCCTGGTGGAACCCGGAGGGTTCCTGCTGGTCGCCTCATGCTCGCATCATCTCGATGCCCCGGCCTTCGCCGAAGAGGTCCGGCACGGCCTGTCGGTGGCCGGTCGCGGCGGGCGCATCCTGCGCTCCGCCGGGGCCGCCGCCGATCATCCGGTGCATCCCTTTCTGCCGGAAAGCGCCTATCTCAAGGCGCTGCTGCTGCAGCTCGACTGACGATGAACAGCCGGCGGAAGGCAAACAGCGTCACCCCGTCGGCGCGGCGCGGATAGGCGGCGGCGATCCGCCGCCGGTACTCGTCGAGGAAACCGCTGCGCCATGGCTCGTCCAGGGCGTCCAGCAGCGGCTTCAGCGCCGTGCCCAAGGTCCATTGCACCACCGCGTCCTCGCCCTCCAGCGCATGCTGGTATTCGATCTCCCAGATATCCGGCCTGGTTTCGGCCAGCAGATCCCAATAGAAGGCCGGATCGCCGACCGGGCTCGGGCGCAGATGCGCCCGCAGACGGTCGGCCCAGGGCCCGGCGACGGCGGCCTCATGCATGCACAGATGCGACGGCGCCTGAAAATTGCGCGGCATCTGCACCGCCAGGACGCCGCCCGGGGCCAGTAAGCCCAGCAGGCGCCGGAACAGGCTGCGATGATCATCCAGCCAATGCAGGGCGGCGTTGGAAAAGATCACATCGACCGGCGCCGGCGGCTGCCAGCTGCCGAGATCGGCGACCACCCATTGGGCCGACGGCAGGACGGCTTTCGCCCGCTCCAGCATCTCGGGCGAGGAGTCGACGCCGATCAGCCGGGCCGACGGCCACCGCTCGGCCAGCAACCGGGTGACATTGCCGGCACCGCAGCCGAGATCGCAGATCAGCCGCGGCTCGCCAGCCTCCACCCGGTTCAGCAGATCGAGCGCCGGACGCAGCCGCGGACCGGCGAATTTCAGATATTGCTCGGGATTCCAGGACATCGGTAACTTTACCTGCGTAGAGATTGACTTCGCCCCGGCAAGTCCTTATACAGCGTGGTTCGTTTTCGCAAGGCCTTCGGAGTTCGTCCCGTGAAGCGCACCTTTCAACCAAGTAAGATCATTCGCGCCCGGCGTCACGGCTTTCGCGCCCGCATGGCCACAGTCGGCGGTCGCCGCGTGTTGTCCGAGCGTCGCGCCAAAGGCCGCAAGCGCCTGTCCGCCTGAACCGACGCCGCCGTCGCCGGCCATGCCGCCGGGAGCGCTTCCGCATCTGAAACGGCGGGCCGACTTCCTGCGCGTTGCCGCCCGGCGCGTGAAATGGGCCGCGCCCGGTCTGGTTCTCCAGGCCGCGCCAACGCCCGAGGCCTATCTGACGCAGTCTCCCCGCGTCGGCTTCACCTCCAGCCGCAAGGTCGGCAATGCCGTGGCGCGCAACCGCGCGCGGCGACGACTGCGGGCGGCGGCGCAACAGGTTCTGCCCGCCGACGCCGCGGCCGGCTTCGACCTGGTGCTGATCGCCCGCCAGGACACTCTGAAACGTCCCTTCGCTCTGTTGTTGCAGGATCTGCAAACGGCGTTAAAACGGGTCGGTGCCCTGCGGGAACGCAATCGAGAGGTTTCATGAGTCCGCTCACCATAGGCCTGCGCAGCCTGATCCGCGGCTATCAGCTGCTGGTGTCGCCGATCCTGCCGGCCCATCAATGCCGCTTCCTGCCCAGCTGCTCGGCCTATGGGATGGAGGCTCTGGAAAAACACGGCGCGCCGGGGGGCCTGGCGCTGACCGCGAAACGGCTGCTGCGCTGTCACCCCTGGGGTGGCGCCGGCGTTGACCCGGTGCCCGAGCCGCAGACAAAAGAAAGAATATCATGAGCGAAGAGCGCAACATCCTTCTCGCCATCGTCTTCTCGGTGGTCATCCTGCTGGGCTGGCAAATGCTGTTCCCGGCGCATCCGCCGGCACCGACGGCCAATCAGCAGACCGCCGCCTCCCCCGCCGTCCCGGCCCCGCAATCCAGCGCCTCCGCTCCCACCGGCGCCCCCTCGCCGACCCAGGCGATGGCGCCAAAGGAAAGCAAACCGGTCGATCCAGCCAGCCAGCCGCGGATCCGCATCGTCACCGCCAACCTGCATGGCTCGATTTCCCTCGTCGGCGCCCGCATCGACGACCTCACTCTGGTGCGTTTTCACGACACGCCCGACCCCGCCAGCCCGGAGATCACCCTGCTGTCGCCGGATGCCGGCCCCGGCGCCTATTACGCCGAATTCGGCTGGGTGCAGGGCGACTCCAAGCCGCTGGTGCCGGGTGCCGGCACCCTGTGGACAGCGGACGGCGACCGGCTGACCCCCGACAAGCCGGTGACGCTGACCTGGAACAACGGCCAGGGCCTGCGCTTCGTTCGCCGCTACCAGGTGGACGACGAATACATGTTCACCGTCAGCCAGAGCGTGGAGAATACCGGCCCGACGGCGGTCACGCTGTTGCCCTATGGCCTGATCGCCCGCTGGGGAACGCCGAAGACCCAGGACATCTACATCCTGCATGAAGGTGCCCTGGGAGTCCTCGACGGCACGTTGAAAGAGGCCAAATACAAAGAGCTGCGGGAAAAAGAGCATGTCATCGAGCAGCACAGCACCGGCGGCTGGATCGGGTTCACCGATAAATACTGGCTGACGGCTCTGGCGCCCGACGCGACGATGCCGCTGCAGTCCCGCATGAGCTGGCATTCCGTCGATGGTGTCGACCGCTACCAGACCGACTGGCTGGGCCAGGCCGCCACCGTCGAACCGGGCAAGACGGTGGAAAACACCAGCCATTTCTTCGCCGGCGCCAAGGAACTGGCCAAACTGGATGCCTATGGCGAGGCCCTGAATATCCCACGGTTCGATCTGGCCATCGATTTCGGCTGGTTCTACTTCCTGACCAAGCCGTTCTTTTACTTCCTGCGCTACATCCATTCCCAGGTGGCGAATTTCGGCATCGCCATCCTGATCTTCACCGTGGTCATCAAGGGGGCATTCTTCCCCATCGCCAACAAATCCTACAAGGCGATGAGCAAGATGAAGAAGCTGCAGCCGAAGGTGCAGGAGTTGCAGCAGAAATTCGGCGACGACAAGGCCCGGCTCAATCAGGAACTGATGGCGCTCTACAAGCGCGAAGGGGCCAATCCGGTGTCCGGCTGCCTGCCGATCGTCGTGCAGATCCCGGTGTTCTTCGCGCTTTACAAGGTGCTTTACGTCACCATCGAGATGCGCCACGCGCCTTTCTACGGCTGGATCAAGGATCTTTCCGCCCCCGACCCCACCACGCTGTTCAATCTGTTCGGGCTGATCGCCTGGAATCCGCCTTTTGATTTCATGCATATCGGCGTCTGGCCGCTGATCATGGGCGTCACCATGTTCCTGCAGCAGAAGATGAACCCGCAGCCGGCCGATCCGGTGCAGGCCAAGATGTTCACCTTCCTGCCGATCATCTTCACCTTCATGCTGGCGAGTTTTCCGGCTGGTCTGGTCATCTACTGGGCCTGGAGCAACACCTTGTCGATATTGCAGCAATGGCTGATCCTGAAACGCCAGACGAAATCATAGAGCTCGCCCGCCTGCTGTTCGCCCGGGAATGCCGCTTCGTCACCGGCGTCGCCCAGATCGAACAACTGCCGGACGCGCATCTGCCCGAAGTCGCTTTCTCCGGCCGCTCCAACGTCGGGAAGTCGAGCCTGATCAATGCCCTGACCGGGCGGAACGGGCTTGCCCGAACCTCCAACACGCCCGGGCGGACCCAGCAGATCAACTTTTTCGACCTCGACCACCGCCTGATGCTGGTCGATCTGCCGGGCCATGGCTTCGCCGAGGCGCCGAAACAACAGGTGCAGCAGTGGCAGGAACTGGTCGACACCTATCTCAGGGGGCGGGTGGTGTTGCGCCGGACCTGCCTGCTGGTGGACAGCCGCCACGGCATCAAGGACAATGACCGCGAGGTGATGACCATGCTGGACAGGGCCGCCGTGCCTTATCAGCTGGTACTGACCAAGGCCGACAAGGTCAAAGCCGGTGCCCTGGCCGCCGTCAGGACGCTGATGACCGAGGAAATCGCCAAGCGCCCGGCCGCCCATCCCGATATCATCACCACCAGTTCCGAAAACGGCCTCGGCATCCCCGAGCTGCGTACCGCCTTGGCCGCTTTCGCCGACCCCGGACCGGAGACCGTTCGATGACCACCGACCCCAACCGTGACGACGAACGCGCCACATGGCTTGAAAAAGCCCGCACACTGTCGGAGGCGCTGCCCTATTTCCGCCAGCATGCCGGCGAGACCTTCGTCATCAAATACGGCGGCCATGCCATGGGCGACGAAAGTTTGGCCCTGTTGTTCGCCCGCGACATCGTCCTGCTGCGCCAGGTCGGCATCAATCCCCTGGTGGTGCATGGCGGCGGCCCGCAGATCGGCGGCATGCTGGACCGCCTGAAGATCAAAAGCGAATTCATCGACGGGCTCAGGGTCACCGACCAGGCGACGGTGGAGATCGTCGAAATGGTGCTGGCCGGGTCGATCAACAAGCAAATCGTCACCGCCATCAACCAGGCCGGCGGTTTCGCCATCGGCATTTCCGGCAAGGACGGCCAACTGATCCGCGCCCGGCGGTTGCGCCGCACGGTGCAGGATCCCGATTCCAACATCGAAAAGATCCTCGACCTCGGTTTTGTCGGCGAACCGGCCGAAATCAACCCCCATATCCTGGAAACCTTCCGCCAGTCCGACATCATCCCGGTGATCGCCCCCACCGGGGTCGGCGCCTCGGGAGAAACCTACAATATCAACGCCGATACCGCCGCCGGCGCCATCGCCGCCGCGGTCAAGGCGTCGCGGCTGCTGTTCCTCACCGACGTCGCCGGCGTGCTCGACAAACAGGGCAATCTGATCCCCGACATGACCGCCGGCCAGGCGCGCCGGCTGATCGCCGACGGCACCATCAGCGGCGGCATGATCCCCAAGGTCGAAACCTGTCTGGAGGCGGTCGACATGGGCGCCAACGCCGCTGTCATCCTCGACGGGCGGGTCCCGCATGCCCTGCTGCTGGAGCTGTTCACCCCGCATGGCGCCGGTACCTTGATCAGGCGGGATCCCTAGAGGCCTGATCGGCGGCGGCGTGCTTCGAGCCGCCGGCCATGCTGGCGAAGAAGTCCAGCTGCCAGGTCATTTCCGAAGGCCCGATGGGGAACACCTGCGTTCCCGGACGCGGCTTCAGGACATCGGCGGGGGCAATTCTCGCCAACTGTGTCTGCAGCGCCACCGAGGTCTTCGGGTTGAGCCCGGCCTGCCAGGCCAGCGCGGTCATTCCCTTGGCGCTCTGCGTCGAGACGATCTTCTGCACCACCTCCAGCGGCACCCCGGCGGCCACCGCCAGCCCGTTCACCACCAGAACCAGATTGCCGGCGATCAGCGCCTCGCCGAAGGCCCTGTCGTTGAGGCCGCCGGAACGATGCAGGCGCTCGGCCTGCTGCCACGGCGTCTCGCCTTCCGGAACGGCCGGCGGCTTTGCCTCTCCACGGCGGAAATCGGCCATCTCCGAGCCCGAATCCTCCACCCGCCGGCGGACCACGGCGGCCACCGCCTGCTTGGTGGCGAGGTCGAAATCGTCGCGGCCATCGAGGACCTGCAACAGGTTGTCGGCGACGAAACGGGCCAGCCGGGTGGCGGCGCGGGCCGACAGATGCGGCCGGCGCACCATCGGCCCATGCCAGGGCTCGCGCTCCGGCGCCCGGTCCAGCAGCAGATCAAGCGTTTCCTCGCGGATCTGGGCACTGGGATTGGCCAGCAGCACGGCAATGGCATCGATGTCGTCGGAATTGGCGATGGCGTCGGCGACTTCACCGGCCACCTGGGTGCGCCGCGAGATCGCCGACAAGGCCCCGGCCACCGGCGGGCTCTGGATGATTTCCAACAGGTCCTCGTCGGTCAGCACCGGCGAGAATTGCAGGATCGGCGAGGCCACCGACAATTCGCTGTCATGGGCCAGCCGGCGGACCAGTTCGGGCGGCGCCTGCGCCACATCCTTCAAGGCCTCGGCAAGGATCTGGCGCACCCTGGTGATCTGGTCGCGGGCCAGCAGCAGCAGGGCGTCATAGGTCATCTGCCGCAGGCGGTCACGTTCGTCGGCCGACAACCCCGGCGCCAGGCGGGCGATCTTCTGTGCCAGGTCGCTGCGCACCGAGGCATCAGCGTCCGCCGCCAGGCGCAGATCGGCATGCGCCGGGGTCGACAGGTTGGCGGCGATTTCGCGGCGAACCTCGGCCTCGGGATCTTCGGCAAGAAAGAACAGGATCTCCGGACGGACATCGCGCCGCCGGGCCAATTGACGGCGCACTTCGGGATCCTCGTGGCGGGCCAGTTCGCGGGCCTGCTCATAGGTCAGGCTATCGCTGTCGGGCGCAGGCAAGGGTTCAGCCGGCCGGATCTCAGCCTTGCCCCGAAACACCGCCCGAAGCGTCGCAATAATGCCTTTCATGCCCCCTCATCTTGCGCCGCATTCGCCGGCTTGGCCAATCGGAAACTTCCTTTGCCGCCGCGCTTGACCGCATACATGGCGGAATCGGCGCGCGACAACAGATCGTTCAGCGATTCCGTCTCGTCAGGCTCGTGGACGGCAACGCCCATCGACATGGTCATCGGCGCGTCGGGGCGCCCGGAAAAGATCTCGAGGTCCTTGGAGGCCTTGATCATCGCCTCGCAACGGCGCACGGCGAT
>Ga0007882_10001501_pt1 | contig 13568 bp, 15 predicted proteins | sample CryBogCBH12Aug01_FD_71195 | JGI IMG/M metagenome (GOLD analysis project Ga0007882, IMG submission 71195) | Freshwater microbial communities from Crystal Bog, Wisconsin, USA - CBH12Aug09.1 | ecosystem: Environmental > Aquatic > Freshwater > Lake | place: Crystal Bog, Wisconsin, USA | collected... | reverse complement strand
CGGACGGCGGTAAATTCATAAAGCAGCGGCCATGTGCTGAAATGGGCGATTGTAAATTTGTCGGATTTGGCGAGCGCGGTGTGAAATGCCGCCTTTACGTCCATGACTTCAAGCTCATGGCGAAGCGTTTTTTCACTGACGTTGGCACGCTTCTCAAGGGCGTTTAATGCCAGCGCGGGATATTCCGAAAGATCGCCACGGCTTTTCAGTGCAACAAATGCCTTACGGGTTAAAAAAAGAATGGACGGCTCGCTGACCTGACGCTTGCGCTCGCGGATGAAACCAGCGGATTTTAGCTTTTGCAACCGCTTCTTGGTGTATTCCCGCTTGCCATCAAAATAAATCGTAGCGATGTGGCCGGCAGTCATCACGCGACACTCAAACAACCCGCACAGTAAGGCGAAGTCACGGTCTTGAAGCTGTAATTTATCGGTGTTCAATCCAGCCATTTGAAGATTATAGCAATTCGTCCGGTTTTTTGGCTTTCGATGCTGACGGTTTATTGTCTCTTCGGGCGTCAATCAATACAACACCAGCATCCTGCGGAACTTTTAATTTTAGCAACGCTCGTTTAACCTTCGCAGCCTCATGGGAGGTAAAAAACAATATGACCTTGTAGGACTGTGTTGTTTTATTGGCCTTCTCGTATATCGCCAACTGATTTTCAAGATTCTTTTCAAGCTGCGAATTGCTTGCCAATTTGAATTCAACCAGCGTTTTATCTATCGCGCCTCTGGAAATCTTGAAATCCACCGGGCCTCGTCCGTTATTCACTTCGGCATCCACCGAACTTGGAGAACCTTCCCAAACCAACTTGAAAAGGATATGTAAATCGGTTTCGCGTTCAACGGGCTTGCCCTTTACGTAAAAGATTCGGTAGCCGTCTTGATTCTCAATGACGTGTTTCAAATACTCGACCTTCTTTAGGGTCTCCGCCAGCGTGGTGCTTGGGGTGCTGTAAAATGGGCTGTGCTTTGTTATTAGCTCGACCAAGAGGCCAATGTTTTCGACGAAGCGATTATTGACCTCTGCAACCTTGTCCATACTGCGCTTTACCGCTTGGTCGCCATTGTTTTCCTTCTCCCGAATGTAGTAGTCAATTAACTCGCGGAATTTGCGCAACGTTTTCTCAATCGCTTCGCGCTCGTCTTTTGCGGTGGGCTTCTTCGGCAGTACGCTTCTGAAATACTGATCAACTTGTGCACGAAGAGCATCGTTTGAAATAGCTGCTTTTATTCTTGGAAAATCATGGCGCAAATCCTCTTTGTTAATCCACGTATCGTCCTGTGTCAGAATATCTTCCGGCGTCAGCAACACATAATCGTCTCCAAGCCAGGGAAGTTCAAAGATGGCATCTTCCCAAACACCCACAGTGTAATTAAATTTCACCCTCGCAACTTTCACCTTATTCAGCTTTTCAGGGGCGATGTTTTTTTGGGCAAACTTCTGTGTGTATTCAAGCAAGAAACCTTTGATGAGATTCGTGGTGAAATCGCTGATGTTATCTCTCCCAACCTTGTCGCGGATGAGGACAAGTTTTTCAAGATGCGCACCTTTGGTGACTTTTTCGTTTCCGAAGTCGTTGAAAAGGTTGTTCAGGTTGTCATCCAAAGCCTTTGCAAAACTGAATCCCAGCCCTCTACCGTTGCTTCCCGTCAGACAAAACCCCAACTTGTTTTGGCTCACTTCTGGAAAACAATACCAAGCCTTGAGCAAGCCAGTGTTAATGTTGCCAGCAACTGACTTGTCCCTCAAAAAGCACAGATAGGCAATGATGTCATTATGCAATTTCCGGTATGCAGGCTTGCGACTGGTAAAAAGCAAAAAGGGATCAATAAAAAGAGGGAGGTCAACAATGCACGACACATTGAACGCCCCATACTTTTCCAGCTTGGCCTTGGACACGCCAAAAAAGTCTGTGAAGTAGATGCGTGTGGTTTGTGTGTGTATGTTTGTTTTCATGGCTTACCATTTGGTTGTCACATAAAAACCGTGCCGGCCAGAACATGCCCATCCATCTTTGTTTTTATGAGGGTTAAGGGTGCTCGTCATGCTACTGCGTGAAAACTTCTTGCCGCAAAATGAGCATTGGTAAATATATCGAGGGCCATTTCGGTTAGCGCGAGACTTCGGCTGTTTTAATGGCTTGTTCGGATCAAATAAATATCTGTCTTCCGGGTATTCGCCAGCTTTTGATAACTCAACCGGAAATCGCGGTTCAAATATTTCTTCTGTCGCTTCAATTGCCGTCAGATTTTTTGGAACAAATGACTTAACGCCCGGTCCAGAACCGCGGCCGGTGCGGTCATAGACATAAAAATACTCCATTTCTTGCCCGTCCCGTCTTCGCATGTAGCGCAAAGAATAAGGCTCCACCAAACGTTCTACGCCAGAATATACAACCTTCAAGCAAGTCATGGATCGTCCAGCCTCCATGATGGGAACTCGAAACTTCGCCTCGTAAAAGGAAAAAGAACGATAATAACTTTCAGGAAATTCTTTGAATAAATCAGCTAAATCCGTTGTGAATAGATTTATGGCTTCTTCGACTTCGATGACAATTTGCTTCGCACAAATAATAGTTTTATCCCAATACTCCCGGAAAAAATCAAAGGGGGTATTGAGCAAGATCTCCTTCGCAACGTGAGGGTTACGGTCAAAGATGGTTTTCCGGATAAAGGTCGTGACGAGTTCCGGCCTGTTTATATTTCCACCCGCACGCCTGATTGAATAAACATAATCAAACAAATCTGGCGCGTGTTGGCGCTGGAGAATGCACTTTAATTTTGTCGCGATGATTTCCTCAAGTTTCATGCACCTGATTTCACATTGCACTGTGGCGATATCGCTATAAGGATGAATCAATGGCATTTTCTGAATCGGCAATAGCACCTGATCATAGCGCGTAAAATCAATGGATACTTTGATGCGTAGGTGATCTGACTTTCCATAGAAGTCGGAAAAGTAGAGCCGTATTTCATAAACCTTTAGCCCCTCAATCGGCGTATCGGTTTCGGAAAACTTTTCTTTGATTTTATGCTCATCTGATCGGAACTTAACGCCCGCCAACGATTCAATGTGCTGACAAACTTTCTGGAATTCTGCCATTAAAAAATCCGCAGATATTTCGCCTGGCGTTCCAAAATCCAAATCTTCTGAAAAACGGGTGTTTTCCAAATACCCCTTGCGAAGTGCATTCCCGCCTTTAAGGAAAATCTGGTCTTTCAATTCGCTGATTGTAAAAAGCCCAAACAAAAGCCATCCGAAAACATAATCACGCTCCACGTTTGCTACATGGATTTCAAACTCTAGCGATTTAGCTTCGATTTCGTTCCGGTCAATCATGTGAAATTGATTATAGCTCGCCGTTAAAGGCGCGGTGCAACATGGATTGAAAGAGGGCGTCCAAGTCGGTGCGGCTGGTGGCTTGGCTGGCTTCAAGCTTGCGGATTGCCGCGTCGATTCCAAGAATGGACGTTTCACCAACCGTCGCTCCATACATTGCAACAAGCACTGCGTTTTTTGGAACAATATGAGCGTTAGATTCCTTGGTCGCCTCCACCGTGATTTTTTCAGACGTATCAAGAACTACCGATTCTTTCAACTCGCCTGATTTTGCGTCCAATACGCAGAGCGGACCACGTTGCCCGCAAACCAAATATTCGGCACGCCCGTTTTCGGGGTTCAATTCAAAACGGACTTGATGCGAGTCGAGAAGATTCCAGCCGCTAAATTCCAGCGCTTTATCAATTAAAACCCTTGAAAACGCTTCGTTGGCCGCAGGTTGCATTGCGCCGATTATACAACTCTTTTTGCCAAACGAGCAAGTATGTCAGCCAATTTTTCGTCTCACCGGAATTTTCTCGGCTTCGGTTTGGCAAGCATTGCCTGAAATAATTTTCTGTTGCCGTTCTTCAATCTGCTTCAGCGCCGCCTCGCTTCGCAACGCAAAAGGTAGCTTCTCATACACACGGGTTAAAAAGGAGTGAGTTAATTCTTTGGGCGTAGGCTTTGGGGTTACTGTCGGCGTAACGATATTAAACGGGGAACGCATTCCGACCAGCTTGGCGACGCCATGTCGCTGCTCTTGGTCAGACAGCGCAGCCATTGCTTTGAAAACTTGTTCTTCCAGACTGCGGAATTGAACGCTCGACAATTCCGAGCCAAACACCGGCTTCAAGAAGGGCACGGTGGTTTCACCACGGCTCCCGCCTTTCATGCTGGTGCGCGATGTGCCATCGGAAGCGGCGGTTGAAATGTTCCACAAGCGCGCTTCTTGGCTGGCTCCGTCTTGAATTGCTCCGCCCGCGCTCTCGGTGTCCGTCGCCCCGGTGAATTCGCCAACACCTTCGCTCCAATTTTCGCTTTCACTCTGTATGGTGCGGGTTTCTTCAACATAATCCATTACCTTGCGCGAAAACAATTGGTGTTTAATTTCGTCGGGATTCATGACGCCCATGAATAACGAAAGTGCCAGTGGTCGCAAATTTTCCTCACCCTCAAGACTGAACACAATTTTGCTGCGTGCATTCGCCATGACCGATTCATAGACCTGGGCGCCATTAGCTCCGGCATGGAGAATTTGGCGGGGGAATTGATTGGCGAGTGTCAAATGAAGACCGAAGCCGCGTGCCTCGGCAAGGCTTTGGGCAATCGTCGGTGTGATGAAATTCTGAAATTCGTCCACATAAACGTAAAACGGCTTCATGTCGCCTTCTTCGAGACCTTTGCCTCGTTCGCTTGCCGCCGTCCAAAGGTCGCTCAAAAGCAGGGTGGCAAACAGTGAAGCATCTTCTCTGGTGACGCGTGCGCCCTGGGTTGAAACATTGGCGATGATGATTTGTCCTTCTTCAATCGCTTTGCCAAGATCAAGCGATGTTCCGTTTTGACCAAACATGAGGCGGAGCTTATCCGCATCAAGGAAATTATAGAAACGATTGACGGTGCTGGAAAATTGCGTGCTAAAATCTTTGAGTGAGAGTTGTTTTGAAGTGTTCCATCCTCGTTTGGCCGATTCTTTTACAAGTCCGTCAGTGAGTTCGGCTCGGATACGTTTGTCCACGGGGTCAATGAGGAACTTAATTTCATCAAGTGTCATGCCTTTCTCATACACAGGCCACAGAACTTCTTTTGCCAAGCGATTGAATAGTGGCGTGTTTTTAGTTCCGTCCGCTCCCCACACATAGGCCATCGCTTGAACAAAATTACTGATAACGACGGAAGGCTCTGCCTCGGCTCGTGGACGCATGACATTGTAACCAATCGTCCATTCTTTTTGCCGGAGATCAATCGGGACAATCGGAACGTCTTCAAAAAGCTTTTTGTTCCACGCAATCCAATTGATAAGGCTGTCATAAAGTGAGCCGTGGGGATCAACAATGAGAGCGCCACATTTGGTTTTAAACCAATTTTTGATGTCTTGCCGGACGAGGTGTTCCAGCATCTTGGTTTTGCCGGTGCCAGTCGAACCGCAGATATAAAGATGCGTCGAGCGCATCCGGGGGGTCATTTCGAGGGGGACACCCTTGCCGTCCACAATGCCAAGTTCGAGTTTGTTGCCAACAAATCGTCGCATAGCGAAACGAGCCTAGCAAAAATGATTTTTGCTGTCGAAAAAAATGACAACTTTCGGTCTAAAAATATACACTCCAACTGTGTCTTCGCGAGCAAGTGCAAAAACAATAAGAGGTAAAGCAATTTTTATGTTTACTTAAAACTTCATTAGAAGCATTATAGCATTAATTATGCCTGAATGGATTAAGAATATGGTATTAATCAATTGGGTTATCGCACTGGCTAATATTATCAGCGCCTCAACGCTCGTCATAATATGGCGACAATTTCGGGCAGATCATGAACGGTCACGACGCCAGAATAGCATTGAGATGATGAAGGTTTGGACAGAACTCACGTCTGGAATTTCATTAAGCGCTAGATTTGCTTTTCAAATTTTTGAGGATTTCGACGAAAACCAATGTAAATCACTTTGGGCTTCCGAGCCTTTGAAAGTTGATAAAAAATATAAACATCTACTCTTTCTTTGTTTAAGAGAATATTTTCCAAGTCTGGATTTTCAGGACAAAAATAGTCACATAGTTCTCACAAAGGAACAGGTTGCAACATTGCGTTTCCTAGCGGCTTCATACATGAATTTGTTGGAAACTATTTTTGCTTGTTGGCGGCATCATATCGGCGATAGAAGAATTATTGAAGATGAGTTTGGATTACTAATTTCTCCTGCAAAAGATAAGTTCCCATATGAGAAGCTTCGCATTGCCTCCGAGTCGTATCCATCAATTGCGGAATTCGAGAAAACGCTTAAAAAGAGATACGCCAAAGAATCAGGTGGAAAAAATATTGCCTGAGTCTTTTAATCTCTTTGCATAAATAGTTTTGCGTCAGGAACTTTCAAACCATTGCCCTCCCACCAATAACGTTCCTTCGGGGCAAAATCTTTCACTAAATTAAGCGTTTTGTCGGGGACTGGCGTTCGATAGCGTTTCGACCTATGGGTGTATCCGCCTCCTGTCATTTTCTCGCCGTCCGCTGAATACCACGATTTTTTTGGAACGGATTTCAAATGAGGATCAAAATGATAGCTCGCCACTAACAGCCCTTCGAGCCAGTAATACACCCGCCCGAAATACGCGGCATGAATCCACTTTTCCCACATTTGCGGTGTGTAGCGAGTGGAATTGAGTTCGGGTGTCCATTGCAAAAGCCACAAAACATAAATTCCTTTGCGCGCGTATTCAATCGTTCGGTGTGTGATGGTGTCGAGCGAAAGCGAACTGATCTGAATTTCAATGGCGACAGGGACACCATTGATGATGGCGCTTACGTCGGGGCGATTTGTTCCGAGAGGGCGTTCTAACGCCACGTTGCTGACATCAGGATGCTGTTTTAGCGCCTTAAAAATCTGAAATTTGCAATTCTCGTGCGCTTCGGATTCTCCGGTTGCGAATTTGCAGGCAATTGGATTTTCGTGGGTAAAATAATTTATCTTCGTTCTGCCAGTTTTGAGAATTACTGGGTCATTGCAATCAGGACAGAGGAAAGGAGCCTGCGACTTGTTTGCATAATATGCTTCGACGATTTCGCCGGTGAGTTTTTGCTTGGCGCGGAGCATGGAAATTGCATTAATTTTAACATGTTGAGGTGGAAGCTTGAAGGAGGGTAATGGAAGCTTTCTCTCAAGAGTTGACATAAAACCCCCAACTGTTAAGTTATTCCGTCCTTTTTGCGGGGAACAGATGGTAGACAAAGAACAAATTTTATTTTAAGATATGGCTTGCTGCCCAATGTGGTGGCGTTTAATTTTCAAAAACAAATGGAATTCTAAATCATAGTTCAGAGCCCTCTTTTATGGCAGAATGGGTCGTAGCGGTGGCATCAATTGTCGGATTACTATCTCTCTATTTTTTGTGGGAGCAGTTTCGCATTCTTGGGGTTCAACTTGGTGTATTAAACGCCCAGCTTAAGGAGACTCATACCCAACTTACTGCCGATCATGAACGGTCGCGACGTGAGATGGCAATTGAGTTAATGAAGTTTTGGTGCAGTCATACAAATAACACAGCTCCATTTTTTGTGTGTGGTAGAAGAATTGTTCAAGAACTGGATGAAACTCAATGCAAAAAATTAAACACGCTGGAGCCATTTACGTTAGAACCAAAATATGCGCATTTAGTTGACTGCTTTCGGGCGGACTTCTCTCACCGGCTTCCAAAATATGATGGTCATACCAATGTTGCTGAAAACAAACTCGAATTGAATAAGGCAGAATTGGCAAGTTTGAGAATGGTCGCGGTTTCATATTTGAATTTTCTGGAAACTGTTGCTACGGCATGGCGACACAACATAGGTGATCGGCAAATTATCGAAGACGAGTTCAAAAAAATCATTTCTACAGATACAAACGAATTTGTTCTCGAAAAGTTCCGAAAGGTGACGGGGGTATATCCTTCGATTCAAGAATTAACGAAGGTCTTGAAGGAGAGGGCAGAGAAGAGAGATTCAAAAAATCCCATCGCTTAATTTAATAACCGCTCCGTTTAACTGCCGCAAGGTTTGTGACGGGCGAACCGTTATTTCCCGCCTCTAAAATCCTCGTCTGGCCGGTAAATCGAATATCCTTGAATATCAAAATCAGCCTCAATGGTGGCGGAATTTGCACCCTCCATTTTCGGTTCCAATTCCATCCGTTTGTAAAATTGAAGTGAACGGAGACGATCAAGAACTTCTTGTGGCAACGAAGAAAAAGGATGTCCCTCCGGCATGAACAAAAAAATATCTTGGTTTGCTGACCGCCATACGTCCGCTTTCATACAAAAAATGTAGCGTGTCCATTTTCAATGGCAAGTGTCAGTCAAAACCGACTCAATAAACCCCCTTTGGGGGAGGTCAGCCCGACCTCTTGGCATAGGGGGTTTGGGGGTAACGGGGTATCGCCCCCCCCCGCCTGTTCGGAATACGAAAAAACCCCGCCGTGGCGGGGTTTCTCCTGCGTGTAGCTACTTGCTATCCTCAACGTCGAAACGCATCGCCTCCATTTTGTCTTCAATCTCCGCGAGGCGTCCATAGATGCGCGATTCCGCCGCATCAATACGTTCCTCCAATCGCTCGAACGAGCGACCGATTGAGACAGCGATGTCGTCGCCGTTTTTGTAAATAACGCGTTCAATGAGTTCGAGGTCTTTTGATTCAAGAGCCATAAAAATATAGGTTAAGATGCTAATAATCGTCGGGCAGAAGCACGGTGGTCGCGCTTCGGTCGGCTTCGGTGATAACCCAGAATTTCACGCCGTTGCGGTCGTGATATACTGACAAAAGCCTCGTGCCGTTGGTGAGAGACATATCGTTCTCGTAACGGTCTTCCTCGCATACGTCGCCCCAGTCTCGTTGCCCGTGTCGTTCAAGTGCTTTCCAGATGTCAGTCTGGTCAAGCTCGCGGTCAACGGAAGCTGTAACGTAGAGGTCGCCAAGCGGGAAGCTCGGTTGGTCGGGCAAAACGTAAATGTTAGTCATCGTAATTGTGTTGGCTGATAATGAACAGATTTTTACTCGGCTTTTCCGAACTGGTCGCGACGACGGCTCTTGCCCTTGCGAATCACCTGTGCGCCTTTTTGCCCTGCGGTGATGCCGTTGCGATAACTTTCGAGAACTTTTTCCGAAATCCATCGAACGACGGATGCGGTGTCCTCTGCGCCTTCGAGCTTTCCTGTAAGCTCACTCTCAAAGTCTGTGATGTAAGACATTGTAGTTTTTGTTGGGTTGATAAGGTTCGACCTTTCGGGCGGTCTCGTTCGTGAGACGCCCGCACTCTGGACACACCGCCCGCAGTCAAGAGAGCGAAGCGATTAGCGGAGCGACCTTGACGGCTTTGGGCGGTAAAATGGCAAGAGGGCGGCGACGAAACGAACACAGAAGCGGATGCGATGCGGGGGGGGGCGATAAAAAATAACTGCGCGAGCGAATGCGAGGTCGATGGGGCAATTAGCCCTTTTGCATGAGGCGGCGGCCGAATTCGTTGCTGCAATTTTGCTATTTTGCGACTGTCTTATTTCTGTTCTCAAATCAGACTTGATGTTCGTGTTGTGGCTTTTGTGCCAGATAGAATGACTTTTACTGTGCCGTCGTCCAACGGGGTTTGCGAAACAAATTCCATCTCCGTAAAAACGTGCCGTATTGGTCCAAGACGCACCGGGATTCCGAGAAAATCAAATTGCTGTTCAGGCTTTTCTATGCGGAGAATTTTGTCGGAGCTTGCTCTGGTTTCTTCAGACACGGTTTTATCAACAAAAAATTCAATTCGTATACGAGGGGAAGCCACCGTGACTCCTTGTTGTGTAAGCAGATCGTGGAGCTGCTCCAGTGCATCCATTCTTTTTCTGCCTAATTTGTCAAACGAAGGGAAAAGCGGATTTATTTCATAGTGCTTGGCAAGCCATCTGCATTTGTTGAACCACTCCAGTATTTGAGTTATTCCTTTTGACAAATTTGCATCATCACTGGCCAAATTCCCCCTCAAAGCGCTGTTGCCTTGAAAGAAAATTTCCATCTCTGGATTTTTCGTTCCAGAAAATGCGTTTGCAAACGACGTTATTTGATCGAAATAAGCCAAGTTTAGTATCGGCTGCCCGATCCAATTCTTGGGCAAAAAGGCAATTGATAAATTGAAACATTCAGCCTTTCTGGCGGCTTCCCAAGAAATCTCAAAAGAAATCGAAAGTGGTGAATTAGGTAGTTGTCCCCGAAAATTAAAAAATCTCGTCCCACTTCTGAACTGTCCCTCAATTGGAACAACTTTTCCTGGTTCGTTCGTGCTGATGACGTGTATTGACCCTGGGGTTTCTTTTCCGTATTGAATTTCAAACTCACCCCCGAAGTGTTTCAGCGCTTCTTGCATGAGCGGAGCGCCTGTAATTTCAAGGTCTTCACGCATTACTTTCAATTTCGAGCCTCGCTCGAATAGATTTAGCCAATCTTTCTCGGTTTTGTTCTGAATTCTTGTGGTGAATGAAAACAGTTCATTTGGAATTATGGTGATATTTTCTTTCCCGTTTTCGACCGAAATCGAAACCGAACATCGTGGGTCCAATAATTCCAAGTTGGCTTTTCTTTTTTGCAAAGCCGCTTGAATAGATCCTGGATACAAATCGCGAACAAACTTTTCAGCCTCCGGGAGGAGGCATTGGAATTTTGCTTTGTTAAATAGACTATCTTCGGGCGAAAAATGAATGGTTACGGTTTCTTGTTCTTCCAAAGTTATAGCGGAAACCTTTTCTTTGAGATATTTTTGCGCAAATAGCCAATAGCCTTCATTTGTCGTAACATTTGTGAGAAACAAAAAAACAGGGTGAACGCACGATTTGAAATAATATTTGAGGTGCTTGGTCTTAAATGAATATGAAAGAGCCTTTCTGCCGTCCGTTGCGTCTTCGTATCCTTTAATTTGAGCGGCAAAATGCCTCCCCGTCGGTTCACCGTTTTCGACAATTTCTACCAAATAATCCACGAAGAAATCCGGCTCCTGCTTCCGTGGAAGCCAATTGTCGGGTAGCCAATTTAAGAATACTTTTATCGTACGCTGATCAATTTCGAAAGGTTTGCCCACGGACGAATGTTTTTCGGTTTCATCATTCACACGTTTATTATCTGTCCTTGCGGAAAACCAGCAAGTTTCAAAAATCAAGTTTCCGGACGATAAAGAAAAGAAAAACGAGGTGATTCTTCATGTTTTGAAGAATCACCTCGTGAACTCGTCATTATCCGGAGCTAAAAGAAATAACCAAGTTCCCTCAACGAGGAATAATCCTTTGGCCTGTCCACTGTGGCGCGGCCCAAAATGATATGATCGAGCACTTCAATTTTCAAAAGTTGGCCAGCGCGAATTAAATCGCGGGTCACTTTGATGTCGGCCTCGCTCGGCGTCGGATCACCGCTCGGATGATTGTGAACCAAAATGATAGCTGCGGCGCGTGCTGCAATCGCCGAATTAAACACCTCGCGTGCATGCACCAGAAGCGTGTCGAGCGTGCCTTGCGACACCTGCTCCACACGGATCAACCGGCGCCGAACGTTCAAAAGCAGAATCTGGAACGTCTCGACGTTTTTCATCCGGTTCTGCTCCCGCAGCAAATTCGCGATAGCTTCGGGGTTGTCGAGAATTGGCGACTCGCTTTGCAATTCCTCGGCCATCTTGCTGGCAAGGGTGAATGCCGCGACAAGGGTCACGGCCTTGTCCCTGCCGATGCCCCGGATGCACCGCAAGTCGTCCACGGAAGCCCTGGCCATCGTGCTCAATGAGCCGAATTTCTGGATCAACTGTTTGCCGATGTCGAGGGCGTTGGTGCCCTGCAAGCCGGTGCGGACCAGGATGGCGATGAGTTCGGCGGGGCTTAACGCCCCCGCACCACGCTCAATCAACCGTTCTCGTGGTCGTTCACTTGCCGGCTGGTCTTTCAGCTTGCCGCTCCAAACCGGAGCGTTCTGTGAGTTTCCATACGTATTCATTTTTAATCCGTTCTTGTTTGAAGGTTGCGGTATTTGTGGAGCAGGGAGTTCTAACCGCAAATTATATCATGAAGTCTGATGAACGCTCTGCGGACGACAGGTGATGGCCGGTCCGTCGGGGTTTCGAGGGCGACTGAGTTCTGGGTCAATTCGGCATGAGACGACAGACGAATTCTCTCACGCGAATTTTAATTCGTCCGCCCGAGCGGTAGGAAAAGCATTTTTATTCTTTAGGCGGTGAGGCTAGCCCAGAGATTCCATCCGCAGTCCTCAAAGTGCCAACAATTGGCCGAACCCCATCTGGATTCGGATCCACCGTGCTATTACCGAAAAGCGGCATGTTTCCTAAGGAAATCTTACGTTTTATTTCATCCAAAAAAACTGGAAGTTCAGGTGTCCGCAATGAGCGGACGATCCCCAAAATCTCCTCCAATATTTCTTTTTCTGTTCTCGCAACAGGTTTGGATTCCTTTTTAGAGACTTTCGCAACTGCGGCCTTAACTTTTTGATTAAATGGATTCCACCAGTTATTAAAAATTTCCTGGAGCGTCTCCTGCGGCAGAGCGTTTCCCTCCAGACACGAGTTAATTGAAAGAAGCAACTTAAAGAAATCGTCTTTGTTGTTAATGTCCGTGAGTTGAAATTGGGAAAGTGGCGGCTTAATTGACGTTGGTGTTGTATCAATCAAAAGAGGGGCAATGCGAGCCTTTGAAAATTTCCCAGCAAGTGCGCCAGCTTCAAATTGAACCCACTTGCTATTTTGATTCGCATTTGTCAGACACAGAATTCCAAAGTCTGACTTTTCCAATTCCGATCCAATTTGCTGAAACCACGCTGCACCCTTTTCAATATCTTCGGAAGAAACAAAAGGTTTTACCGCTTGGATAATGCAGGGCAGCTGCTGCCGCAGCACTTGAGCTACGGCTCCACTTTCCTCGCCTGACCAACTGATGAATACTTTCATTTAAAATTTGTTTTGACTGCCATTTCATTGGCAGATTCGGCCTGTGCGCCTTGCGTGGCCTGTGGAACTTGATTGCTCACTACAAAATGAATTATCAGTTCCTTTTTTTAAAGGTAAAGTTGAAATTCGTCCTCCAAACTCGTTTCAGGGCGGATCAAGCGAACGGGGGCGGGATTCTGAACACCTGGAAGAAAGCCCGTGCCTGCTCGCCCGCCCGTTCCAGCCACAGTCTTGGGATGTTTCGAGACGGGAGGGGATGGGCAGTCCGTCGGGGTTTCGGGGGCGACGGCGGACATTCCCGACCGGACGAGAAAGCTCACAAGTCTGTGGCGTTTTTCGTGTCACTCTGACATAACTCGTCTACGGGCAAGGGAGCGGGTATCGCTACCGCCGCCCACTCGTTTTACCCGTCAACCCGTAACCCGTGGTATCATGTTTTTAAGGACACTGATGTCCTTTACACATTAAAAACCCGTCCGCGATGAACTCGTGTTCGCGTGAGCGATGAGGGAGGTTTTCGGCGAGCGCGGCTACAATTGATAAATTGAACAGCAGCCGCGCGAGCCGACTGAAACCGACCGAATTCGGG
>Ga0007882_10001500_pt1 | contig 13569 bp, 22 predicted proteins | sample CryBogCBH12Aug01_FD_71195 | JGI IMG/M metagenome (GOLD analysis project Ga0007882, IMG submission 71195) | Freshwater microbial communities from Crystal Bog, Wisconsin, USA - CBH12Aug09.1 | ecosystem: Environmental > Aquatic > Freshwater > Lake | place: Crystal Bog, Wisconsin, USA | collected... | reverse complement strand
TAAATCAAAAACCTGATACAATCTACCTGTCGGGATGCAATTCATTGAATTATAATGGCAATGTTTACAATAGTTCTACAATAGTATATGAATCCATTAAAAACATACAGGGATACGACAGTGCATATCATATAGTAATAATTACTGTTAGTAATATTGTACCAACTACTAAAACCATTAATCTCAATAGTTGTGATAGTGTAATTTATAAGAACTTAGTATTTAAAAAAACAACTTCGTTTTCAGATACTATCCGAAGTATAGTTGGTTGCGATAGTATTTATGTAAAAGTAAATATTTCTATTGTTAATAACAGCATTTCAGGGGGCATTTATCATCCTTCAAAAGGATATACTATACCAAATGTTTCGGCTTTAATGATAGGTAGTAATACTATGAATGTTATAGGTACAGGAAACTATAGTTTTAATTGTCTAAATACAGGTTTAAGTGGTACTATCAGACTATATAAAAACAATGATGTAAACAAAACAAATGGTGTAACAGCAGTAGATATAGCTTTAACCCAAGGTCATATATTAGGCAAAAATATGTTTAACTCTCCTTACAAGCTAATTGGTGCTGATGTAAATGGTGATGGTAAAGTAACAGCGTTGGATATTGTATATATGAAACGTTTAATACTGGGGATTGATTCTACATTTACTAATAGTACTACAAAACAAACACGTCTTTGGGCTTTTGTAGATAGCAGTTATCAATTCCCTGATACTACTAATCCATTCCCGTATAAAGATAGTATAAGCTACACAGGTTTAAATGCAAGCAAAACCAACCAAACTTTTATAGGTTGTAAATTAGGAGATGTAAACTGGGACTGGAATCCCGCAATTGCTAGACCAATGATTAATAGCACAAATGCTGTAGAGCTTTCATACCCGTCAGTAGGTCCCGACAGGGCGTCAGACGGGTATATCCATATACCTATAAGAGTTAAGAACTTTAAGGAGATGCTGGGCATGCAGTTTACTATAAGTTTTGACCCTACTGTATTGCAATGGCAGGGTTTGGGGAATAATCCATTGGGTATTGAAACAGGGACTAATCATGCAGTAGAAGGTAGTGTAAGCTTTTTGTGGGTAGATTCTAAGAATGAAATTAAATCATTAGAGGATGGGGCTTTAATTATGGAACTTGTATTCAAAACAATTAAACCATTAAACAATGAAACATTAGATTTAAATGGTTCTGTAACTTCTATTGCGACTTACGATAAGGATTATGGGGTGCATAATGTGATTATGAAAAGGGTTGAAAGTGTTCAACACCTACAGCAGGAATACTGGACTGTTGCACCTAATCCAACAAAGGATGGTGTAATTAAAGTACAGATGAATTTGAAAGACAATAAAACAGTAGTATTCAGATTAATAGACTATACAGGAAGAGTCCTGTTGGTGAAACAAGTGGAAGGTGTGAAGGGTAGTAATAATATTACTTTGAGAAAAGGGAGCGTATTAAGTGGTACTTATTATCTGCAGGCAGTAGGCGTAGAGGGGGTGAAGCAAATACTAATTGACAATTAAAGCCTCCCGAACCCTCGACAGGAGGGATTTAATACAAATTCAATAATACAATGGCACTGCTTTGAAAAGGTTGGTGATTTACTATATAATAGGGTAGGGGGAGTAAAATGTGATAATTCGATACTTGGGTGAACTCAGTATATATAATAAGCTGATGTAATAATGAATAACAAGGCAAGGGGGAATTGGCAAGAAAGCAATGAGGAATATAAGGTTATGGGGAAACTGGTTACCAAAGTGATACTTTACTAAAGGGATAAAGAAATACAAACTAAATGAATTTACGGAATATAATGTATTGACGTAAAACGAATTAAACGTATTAAACGACCATTATATACCTACTTTCTACTATTTTTTAAAATTATTTTATTCTTTAAAATGAGACGTTTTACGTCTGAAAAGCATGAAATATGCCTATTAAGTCAGACTATTTTAAAAATAAATAATAAAAAACTTTGTCAGTTGATTCCATCCCCCTACTTTTGCATCCCCAATCGAAATAAAGGGTAAGAAAAAACGTTCTTAGAAAATTGGTAAAAGAATTAAATTATGTCGCAGAGAATACGCATTAAATTACAGTCATACGATTACAGCTTAGTAGATAAATCTGCAGAGAAGATCGTAAAAACTGTTAAGGGAACCGGAGCCGTAGTAACTGGTCCTATTCCTTTACCTACACACAAGAGAATATTTACAGTATTGCGTTCACCGCACGTAAATAAAAAGAGTCGTGAGCAGTTTCAACTTTGTACGCACAAGCGTTTGTTGGATATCTACACATCTTCATCTCGTACAGTTGACGCTTTAAGTAAGTTAGACTTGCCATCAGGTGTTGAAGTTGAGATTAAGGCCTAACAGCCTCCTGAATACTTTGAAAGAAGCATTTGAGAAAAGTTAGAAAAAGTTCTTATACTAAGTAAATCATCTCTCAATTCCGGTTAAACGGAAGAAAAGAGCTCTGAGTAAATAAATTTTAAAAGTTTCCCTGAGATGTCTCAGGATAGTCAGGGAAGCATAACATATAAACAAGCCCTTCGAGGTTTGTTTACTGTCGGTACTTCTACTTTAATGTTACGCATTAAAAACAACGGAAAAGGTCGGCGGCAAACAGGGATTGAATTCTGTGCTTCATCACCAGAATGTCCCAAAACACCTCAGCGGGGCGCAAACCGCGAATAGATGAAAGGAATTATTGGTAAGAAAATTGGGATGACCAGCATTTTCGCCCAGGATGGCAAGCAAATAGCTTGTACTATCATTGAGGCTGGTCCTTGTGTTGTTACACAAGTTAAAACCGTAGAAGCTGACGGTTACACCGCACTACAATTAGCATTTGGCGACAAGACAGAGAAACATTCTACTAAGTCTGAAATTAACCACTACGCCAAAGCACAAACAGCTCCAAAACGTTTCGTAAAAGAATTTCGTAACTCCACATTAGGTAAGTCATTAGGTGAAACTGTTTCAGTAGAAATATTTTCTGAAGGTGATACTGTAGAAGTTGTTGGTACAACTAAAGGTAAAGGTTTTCAGGGTGTTGTAAAACGCCATGGGTTTGCCGGGGTTGGTCAACAATCACATGGTCAGCATGATCGTTCAAGAGCACCAGGTTCTATTGGTAACTCTTCGGATGCAAGCCGTGTGTTTAAAGGTATGCGTATGGCTGGCAGAATGGGTAACGATAGAGTGAAACTGAAAGGACTTAAAGTATTAAAGGTATTTCCTGATAAGAACTATATATTGGTAAGCGGATCAGTTCCTGGTCACAATAATTCCATTGTTTTAATTCAGAAATAATCACCCATCAATTAATTAGTCATGCAAGTAGATGTATTAGATATAAAAGGTCAGAAAACAGGCAGAACAGTTGATTTGCCGGATGAAGTATTTGGTGTAGAACCAAATGATCACGTAATTTATCTTGCCGTTAAGCAATATTTAGGAGCTCAACGTCAGGGAACACACAAAGTAAAGACTCGTGCTGAAGTACAGGGTGCAAGCCGTAAACTTCATAAACAAAAAGGTACCGGTGGCGCTCGTAAGGGTAATATCCGTAACCCATTATACAAAGGTGGTGGTACAATATTTGGACCAAAGCCTCATAGCTACGATTTTAAACTGAATCGTAAAGTAAAGGATCTTGCTAAAATATCAGCTCTTAGTTATAAGGCTAAGGAATCAGCTATATTAGTAGTAGAAGATGTAACAATGGATGCTCCTAAAACTAAGGAAGTATTTAATATCTTAAAAGGATTAAATTTATCAGACAAGAAAACAATTTTTGTATTGCCTGAATACAATGATAACCTTTATCTGAGTACCAGAAACATTCCAAATGTAACAAGTGCATTATTAGCAGATATTAATACATACGAAATAGTTAATGCAGAAGTTTTGGTTATTTCTGAAAATGCTGCTAAGATTTTTTCTGAAAATGAAGTAGAAGCATAATTAACTAATTGTCAAATTAACTAGAGATGAAACTAAGTGAAGTATTAATAAAACCTATCTTAACTGAAAAAGCTAATAAGCTACAGGAAAAGAGAAGAACGTATTCGTTCAAGGTTGATAAAAGATCAAATAAGTTGGAAATTAAAAAAGCTATCGAAACCTTTTATGGTGTTAGCGTATTAGATGTAAACACATTAGTTGCTCCTGCCAAGAACAAAGCAAAGATGACTAAGAGTGGATATATTCAAGGATTGAAAGCTGGTTACAAAAAAGCTTTGGTAACTATAGCTGATGGGGAAGAGATAGATTTATATACAGCAATTTAATAAGTTTAAGATAATAGCGGATGGAGCTGATAAATCCATCGTAAATAAACAAACATGGCATTAAAGAAGTACAAACCAATGACAGCAGGCACCCGATGGAAAATCGGAAATGCTTATGCTGAATTAACAACCGACACTCCTGAAAAGAGTTTGTTGGAGCCAATTAAGAGGACAGGTGGTAGAAATGCTCAAGGTCGTCGTTCAATGAGATATATAGGTGGTGGTCATAAAAAACACTATCGTATAATTGATTTTAAAAGAGATAAAAAAGATATTGAATCTAAAGTTCTTTCTATAGAATACGATCCAAACAGAAGTGCATTTATTGCATTACTGGAATATACCGACGGAGAAAAAAGATATATTCTTGCTCCACAGGGTTTGAAAGTCGGAACCTCTGTTATATCAGGAGATAGTGTTGCACCGGAAGTTGGAAACGCATTAATGATGAAACACATTCCATTAGGTACCGTAGTACATAATATAGAATTACAACCAGGACATGGTGGTAAAATGGCTAAAAGTGCCGGAACATCTGCTCAGTTATCCAATAAGGAAGAAAAATACGCAGTATTAAAAATGCCTTCTGGTGAGTTGAGAAAAGTATTAATCAATTGTTATGCAACAGTAGGTGTTGTATCTAATAGCGATCATAATCTGGAAACTAAGGGTAAAGCCGGTGCTAACAGGTGGAAAGGTATAAGACCAAGAACAAGAGGTGTTGCAATGAATCCTGTAGATCACCCGATGGGTGGTGGTGAAGGTAGAGCATCTGGAGGTCATCCTAGAAGCAGAACTGGTAAATACGCCAAAGGTGAAAAGACCAGAACAAGAGGAAAAGGCAGCGATAAGTTGATTATTCAAAGAAGAGACGGTAAAAAATTAACTAAATAAATTTCAAATTAACTCATTACTATGGGTCGTTCAATAAAAAAAGGTCCTTACGTTGATGCAAACTTAGAAACTAAGGTTTTAGCAATCAATGACGGTGGAGCAAAGAAAGCAGTTATAAAAACATGGAGTCGTAGAAGTACAATTACTCCAGACTTTGTAGGACATACATTTGCTGTACACAATGGGAATAAATTTATCCCGGTTTATGTAACTGAATTTATGGTAGGTCATAAATTAGGTGAGTTTTCTCCAACCAGAAACTTCAGAGGTCACTCTGGTCAGAAAAAATAATTTAAAGGCTAATAATATTATAATAAAATGGAAGCAATAGCTAAATTAAGAAACTATCCTACCGGTCCTCGCAAGATGAGATTGTTAGCAGATGTTATTAGAGGCATGGAAATTGAAAAAGCATTAGCCATATTGGAATTTCACCCTCAACATAATGCTGTACCATTAGCAAAACTGTTGAAGAGTGCGGTTAATAACTGGGAACAAAAAAATGCCGGTACAAGTGCTGCTGAAAGCAATCTGATTGTGAAAACAGTATTTGTTGATGGTGGAAAAATTTTGAAACGTATGCGTCCTGCGCCTCAGGGAAGAGGTTATCATATCAGAAAACGCAGTAATCACGTAACTTTAATTGTAGATTCTAAAATTTAATTGAATACCACTTATGGGTCAGAAAGCAAATCCTATCGGCAACAGACTTGGAATAATCCGAGGTTGGGAAAGTAATTGGTTCGGAAGTAAAAAAGACTTCGCTGGTAAACTAATAGAAGATGATAAAATTCGTAACTATCTAAATGCTCGTATCAATAAAGGTGGTATAGCTAAGATTGTTATAGAAAGAACATTAGGTAAAACTATTGTAACTATCCATACCAGTAAGCCTGGCATTATCATCGGTAAAGGTGGTACAGAGGTAGATAGAATAAAGGAAGAGTTGAAGAAACTTACCAATAAAGAAGATGTTCAGATAAACATTCTTGAAATACGTCGTCCTGAACTGGATGCTCAGATTGTAGGCGATACTATCGCTAAACAAATTGAGAATCGTATCCAATACAAAAGAGCTATTAAAATGGCAATTGCTTCTACTCTGAGAATGGGTGCTGAAGGAATTAAAGTTAGAGTTAGCGGTCGTATTGGTGGAGCAGAAATAGCTCGTTCTGAAGAAATTAAACAAGGAAGAGTTCCTTTACATACTTTCAGAATGGATATCGATTATGCTAATGTATTCGCTCAAACCGTTTACGGAAAGATTGGTATTAAAGTTTGGATTTGTAAAGGTGAAGTTTTAGGAAAGCGTGAGTTGAATCCTAATATCATCGGAAACAGTAAAGCCGACAGTATGCCAGCTCAACGTGACGACAGAGGTGGAAGAGGTGGCCAAAGAGATGACAGAAGAGGCGGAGGTAGAAGAAACTAATTTAGATAAGATGATGTTTATTAAAAACATCATTGATTTATCAAATAATAAAAATTGATTGTACAATGTTACAGCCGAAAAGAAGTAAACATAGGAAACAACAAAAGGGTAGAATACGTGAAGTAGCAAAAAGAGGTACTTCTATATCATTTGGATCTTATGCTCTTAAAGCATTAGAACCTATATGGTTGACTAACCGTCAGATAGAAGCTGCACGTCAGAGTATGACCCGAGCTATGAAACGTGAAGGTAATGTTTGGATAAGAATTTTCCCTGATAAAATTATTACCCGTAAACCTGCGGATGTGAGAATGGGTAAAGGTAAAGGTAACCCTGAATTCTGGGCTGCTGTAGTTGAACCAGGAAGGATTATCTTTGAATGTGATGGTGTATCTGAAGAAGTTGCAAAACATGCTATGGATTTAGCTTCCCAAAAGTTACCAATCAAAACTAAATTCGTAGTTAGAAGAGATTTACAGTCATAGTATATCTTATAAAATCTTAATAAATGGCAAAGAAAGAAAGTATAAATAATACGTTTAGCGATATGAGTGATGCTGATTTAAAAGCTCGTATATCGGAAGATCAGGTTAGATTAACTAAGCTTAAATTTTCTCATGCGATTTCTCCTTTAGAGAATCCTATGACAATAAGAGGTCTTAGAAGAGATGTAGCAAGATTACAAACAGAATTGCAAAAAAGAAAGTTAGCTTAAATAACTGAATTAAATAGCATACAATGCAAACAACAGTTGAAAGAAATTTACGGAAAACCAGAACAGGTGTAGTTACCAGCGATAAAATGGATAAAACTATTACTGTTGCTGTAGAAAGAAAAGTAAAGCATCCTATTTACGGAAAGTTCGTAAAGAAAACTACTAAATTCCATGCTCATGATGAGAAAAAGGAATGTAATATAGGTGATGTAGTAAAAATTATGGAGACAAGACCTCTTAGTAAAACTAAGCGTTGGAGACTTGTTGAAATTGTAGAAAAAGCAAAATAAATTTATTCGGATTTGAAGTTAACTTCTTTCATTACAATATAAAGAGTTTTGGTATTGGTTAATTTCATTTTTAAATCTTAAATAAGATGATACAGCAAGAGTCTAGATTAAACGTAGCAGATAATAGCGGCGCTAAAGAAGTACTTTGTATAAAAGTATTAGGTAACAGTGGTCAGGATTATGCTAAAATAGGAGATGTAATTGTTGTTACAGTGAAAGATGCAATACCTGCAGGAGGAATTAAAAAAGGTACTGTTACTAAAGCTGTAATAGTAAGAACTAAAAACAAATTACGTCGCAAAGATGGTTCATACATTCGTTTTGATGATAATGCAGTAGTTCTGCTAAACAATTCTGATGAACCAAGAGGTACCCGTATTTTTGGACCTGTTGCAAGAGAACTTCGTGATAAAGGTTATATGAAAATTATTTCATTAGCTCCTGAAGTTCTATAAATATTATTAATTAATACAGTATTAACTGATCAATAAAAGCTTAGATTATATGAGCAATAGATTTAAACCAAAGTACAACATTAAAAAGGGCGACTCCGTGGTGATTATATCCGGAGAAGATAAAGACCTTAAGAAGCCTCGTAAAGTGTTGGAAGTTATAGTTGAGAAAGGCAGAGTTGTAGTTGAAGGTGTTAACATCGTTACTAAACATACTAAGCCTAATGCTCAGAACACTAAAGGTGGAATTGTAAAGGTAGAAGCACCCGTACATATTAGTAATGTACAATTATGGGATGCTAAAGCCGTGGCACCTACCAAAATTCAACGTACCAGAGTTGAAGGTAAATTAATTAGAATCTCTAAAAAATCAGGGGAGGTAATAAGATAATGAGTACAGTTAAATATAGTCCAAGACTTGCGGACAAATACAAAAAGGAAATAGTTCCTGCACTAGTTAAAAAGTTTAACTTCAAATCTGTAATGGAAACACCAAGATTACAGAAAATCTGTATCAACAGAGGTGTTAATGGTGCGGTTAATGACAAGAAACTGGTTGATGTAGCTGTTGAAGAGCTTACTCAGATTGTTGGTCAGAAAGCGGTACCTACTTATTCTTCTAAGGATATTTCTAACTTCAAGTTAAGAAAAGGAATGCCTATTGGAGCAAGAGTAACTTTACGTGGTGAAAAAATGTATGAGTTTTTAGATAGACTTGTATCAGTAGCTCTTCCTCGTGTAAGAGATTTCAAAGGTATCAACGATAAATCATTTGATGGTAGAGGTAATTATACTTTAGGTATAACTGAACAAATTATCTTTCCTGAAATAGATATCGACAAAGTGAATAAAATCACCGGTCTTGATATAACATTTGTAACCACCGGCAAAACAAATGAAGAAGCTTATGAGCTTTTGAAAGAGTTGGGAATGCCTTTCAAAAATGTAAAAAAAGATAACTAGTATTTTAGTAAATAAATAATATGGCAAAAAAATCAATTGTAGCCAGACAAGCTAAGCGTGTAAAGCTGGTTGCCAAATTCGCTGAAAAGAGAGCTGCATTAAAAGCGGCTGGTGATTATACAGCATTGGATTTGCTTCCTAAGAACGCATCACCTGTAAGGTTAAAGAATCGTTGTCAACTTACTGGACGTCCTAAAGGATATATCAGATACTTTGGCATATCGAGAATCACTTTCAGGGATATGGCTTTAAATGGTAAAATTCCTGGTGTAAAGAAAGCAAGTTGGTAGTATCGGTTTAGTAATCGGATACAACAAGTAAATAATAATATTGTAAACAAATTATACTCCATTTTTGGAGGTCTGGAGGTCAATTATGGTAACAGATCCTATAGCAGATTTTTTAACGAGAATACGTAACGCTCAAATGGCGGGTCACAGATTAGTAGAGATTCCTGCATCTAATCTTAAGAAACGTATTACTGAGATATTGTATAATCAAGGTTATATTTTAAAATATAAGTTTGAAGAAGACAATAAGCAAGGCTTGATTAAGATTGCATTGAAATATGATGCAGCAACAAAAGCACCAGCTATCCGTAGTCTGGAAAGAGTTAGCAGACCTGGTCTTAGACAATATTCTAAGCCTGCTGATTTTAAAAGAGTTATTAATGGTTTAGGTATTGCAATTCTTAGTACTTCTAAGGGTGTAATCACTGATAAACAAGCAAAGGCTGAAAATGTGGGTGGAGAAGTGCTTTGCTACATTTATTAATTAGTATTTCATTCAGAATGACAATTAAGCCTCGGTTGCGGCTGAACACATTCTAAACAAATTAAAATAAGAAATTATGTCACGTATTGGAAGACAACCAATTACACTACCTGCCGGAGTTACTTTGAAAGTAACATCAGAGAATGTAGTAGTTGTAAAAGGACCTAAGGGAGAATTAAAACAACCTGTTGACAGAGATATTACTGTTCAGGTTGAAGGTGAAACTGTAACTCTTGTTAGACCTACAGAACAGATTCGTCACAAAGCAATGCACGGGTTATACCGTTCATTAATTGCTAATCTTGTTCAGGGTGTTACTACTGGTTACAAAAAGAATCTTGAATTAGTAGGGGTAGGTTTTAAAGCTGCTCATTCTGGTAATATTCTTGATCTTGCTTTAGGATTCTCTCACAACATTATCTTTGAAGTTCCTGGTGAACTTAGTGTATCAACTCTTACTGAGAAAGGTCAGAACCCTAAGATTTTCTTGGAAGGTACTGACAAGCAATTAGTAGGTCAGGTTGCTGCTAAACTAAGAGGTTTACGTAAGCCAGAACCTTACAAGGGTAAAGGGGTTAGATATATTGGTGAAGTGGTAAGAAGAAAAGCTGGTAAAGCTGCAGGTAAATAATAATTGTAAATAAGATAAACATCCTTAGGATTTTTTATGGATAGCAAATTAATACAAAGACAGAAAATACGTTACAGAATTCGTAAGAAAATAGCTGGAACAAGTACAACACCTCGTCTTTCTGTTTTTAGAAGTAATGCAGAAATATATGCTCAATTGATTGATGATGTTAATGGTGTTACATTAGCTTCCTCATCTTCAAAAGAAAAAGATATTGTGGCTCAAAAAGTAACTAAGATTGAAAAATCTAAGTTAGTTGGAAATGTAATAGCAAGAAAAGCAGTTGAATTAGGTATCACTGCATGTGTTTTTGATAGAGGTGGAAACCTGTATCATGGAAGAATAAAGTCGGTTGCTGACGGAGCAAGAGAAGGTGGCCTTAAATTTTAATTTCTAAATTAGTAAGATGTCTAAAATAGTAGATAATAAAGTAAAAACGGGTGGCGAACTTGAATTAAAAGAAAAAGTTGTTGCTATTAACCGTGTAGTTAAAACCACTAAAGGCGGACGTACTTTTAGTTTTTCAGCAATCGTTGTTGTTGGAAATGGTGGTGGTATTGTTGGACAAGGTTTAGGTAAAGCTAAAGAAGTTCAGGAAGCTATTGCTAAAGGTATTGATGATGCTAAAAAGAATTTAGTTAAAGTGCCTATTATGCACGGAACTATACCTCACGAGCAATTATCTAAATATGGTGCTGCTAAAGTTCTTATCAAACCTGCTGCTCATGGAGCTGGAGTGATAGCTGGAGGAAGTATGCGTGCTGTGTTAGAGAGTGCAGGTGTTACCGACGTATTGGCTAAAAGTTTAGGATCTGCTAATCCTCACAATGTTATTAAAGCAACTATAAAAGCTTTATCTACTTTACGTGAGCCGATTCAGGTGTCTAAAACCAGAAGAATTAAATTGTCTAAGGTATTTAATGGTTAATAACCATTTTACATTAAGCAAGAGTAATATTTATTTATAAAATCATTTTCCCGGATAGGGTAATAGTATATGGCAAAGATTAAAATAACTCAGGTTAAAAGTGGCATCGATAGACCAGAGCGTCAAAAACAAACTCTGATAGCTTTAGGACTTAGAAAAGTTCACGCTACAAGAGAAGTTGAAGCTACTCCACAAATATTAGGAATGGTTAACAAGGTTACCCATCTGATAAAGGTTGAAGAAATAGCATAAACAATGTACAATAGTAATGTTGAAAAATCATTTATTTGATCGTTCAACATTATTTTTTTATTTAAGTTAATCAGCGAGGGATGATTTTCCCGTAAGTATAAAATCAATTAATAAGATGAAATTACACAGTTTAAAACCGGCAGAAGGTTCGGTACACAAAGTTAAGAGATTAGGTCGTGGTGAAGCAAGTGGTAAAGGTGGTACCTCCACTAAAGGTAACAAAGGTGGACAAAGTCGTGCCGGTTACAAAAGTAAAATGGCTCATGAAGGTGGCCAGATGCCAATTCAGCGTCGTGTTCCTAAAAGAGGGTTTAAAAATATCAACAGAGTTGAATACGTTGTTTTCAATTTAGGTCAGATAGAAAAATTGAATGAAAAATATGGCTTTGAAGTATTTTCTGTAGAGAATTTATACATCAATGGTTTGATTCAAAAGAATGATAAGGTTAAGGTTTTAGGTACAGGTGTATTAGAAACTAAGCTTACTTTCAAGATTAATGCTATTAGCGATAAAGCTAAATTAGCTATTGAATCGAATGGTGGAACTGTTGAAATTATTTAATTAGTTTATTTTAACTTGTGCCCGCATTATATTTGCGCCTTCATTAAATAATACAAAAGACGTTTCAAGTGAAAAAATTTATTGCAACTTTAAAAAATATATGGGCGATTGATGAATTAAGACAAAAGATTACTATTACGCTTTTGTTTTTATTAGTGTATCGTTTTGGTACACACGTTGTATTGCCTGGTTTAAATCCTAATTCAGAAGCCTTTAACAAAGCAGCATCTAAAGGTGCTGGTGGTTTGTTGGGCTTGTTCGATACTTTTGCAGGTGGAGCCTTTTCGCAGGCTTCTATTTTTGCATTAGGTATTATGCCATATATCTCTGCGTCTATCTTTATGCAATTGATGACTATCTTAGTTCCTCAATTACAGAAAGTACAGAAAGAAGGGGAGAGTGGTAGAAAGAAAATTAATCAGTGGACACGTTATCTGACTATCATAGTTACTATCTTCCAGGCAGGTGCTTATGTAGCTTATCTACGTGCTCCTCAGGGTGGATATGCTTCTGCTATCATGATTGATGGTTTCATGTTTACTTTTATGACTGTTGTTACGCTTACTGCAGGTACATTATTTGTTATGTGGTTGGGCGAAAGAATCCAGGATAAAGGATTAGGTAATGGTACTTCTATCATTATCATGATTGGTATCCTTGGCCGTTTGCCGCAATCGCTCATGCAGGAATTTAGTGCTAAGAGTGAACGTGGAGGTGGAGGTTTATTGGTGTTCCTTATTGAAATAGCAGTTTTGATTGCTATCATCATGGGGCTGATTATCCTTGTACAAGGGGTAAGAAAAATACCGGTGAATTATGCTAAACAAATCATTGGTAACAAACAAGTAGGTGGTGCTCGTCAGTTCTTACCTGTTAAAGTTAACAGTGCAGGTGTAATGCCGATCATCTTTGCACAGGCAATTATGTTCTTACCTACCTTAATTTCTATGACGAATCTTGATTCAGCTAAGGGATTAGTAAGAATATTCAATGATCATAGTAATCCTTGGTATATGTTGATTTATTCTATCATGGTTATTGGATTTACCTTCCTTTACACTGCATTGATTTTCAATCCAAAACAAATTGCTGAAGATTTAAAACGTAATAATGGTTTTATTCCTGGTGTTAAACCTGGTGAACCTACTGCGGATTATATTGGAGCTATCATGGATAAGATTACCTTACCGGGTGCAATATTTCTTGCTATAGTAGGCATCCTTCCTGGATTTGCATCTAAGCTACATGTTACTCAAGGCTTTAGTACTTTCTTTGGAGGTACAAGCTTATTGATTATGGTAGGTGTTGTTTTAGACACATTACAACAAATTGAAACTTACTTATTAATG
>Ga0007882_10001499_pt1 | contig 13573 bp, 10 predicted proteins | sample CryBogCBH12Aug01_FD_71195 | JGI IMG/M metagenome (GOLD analysis project Ga0007882, IMG submission 71195) | Freshwater microbial communities from Crystal Bog, Wisconsin, USA - CBH12Aug09.1 | ecosystem: Environmental > Aquatic > Freshwater > Lake | place: Crystal Bog, Wisconsin, USA | collected... | reverse complement strand
TGGCACCCGTCATCACCAAACTCGCGCAAACCAGTTTCGGTTCGCCAAAAAGTTTTACCAGCCGGCCAATGGCTCCGCCCTGCACCAAGGCGGAAATCAGTCCGCAAAAAATGAACAGGGAAATCACCGTGGCCGCCGGCGTGGCGGCATCGGCGGCAATGCCCAGATTGAAATTGTCGCTGACCAGCAACGGCAGCGTGCTCTCGAAACAACTGAAGGCAAAGGTGGCCAGGAAGAAAATCACAATCAGTAGCCCGATTTTCGGCTGCGCCAGCGTGTGCCCCCATTGGGCAAACCGCGGACGCCGGGCCGACTGGATGGATTCCGGCTTCAGGCTTTCCACCAGAATGAACCAGGCGAGTACAAAATTGAACGCGCACAATGCCGCCGCCGCCCAGCCGGGAGCCGTCGCCCCAAAATACTTCAGCATCACCCCGCTGATGGCCGGGCCGAAAATGAAGCCCAGCCCGAACGCCATGCCAATCAGCCCCATGCGTTTCGAACGTTCCTCCGGCTTGGAAATGTCGGCCACGTAGGCTTGCGCCACCGTGATGTTGCCGCCGCACGCCCCGGCAAACACCCGCGAAACCAGCAACGCCCCCAGCGCCCAAGCATGGTTTTCAAACCCCGACCCGACGGCAAACAGCACATACGACAGCGACGCCCCCGCCGTGCTAATCAGCAAAATCGGCCGCCGCCCATGCCGGTCGGAAAGACGCCCCCAAATCGGCGAGAAGATGAACTGCATGGCCGAGAACGCGGCGATGATCGCCCCAATCATCCAGCCACTGGCCCCATAGTGCCGGCTGTAAAGCGGCACCAGCGGCACCACGATGCCGAAGCCGATCAGGTCAATGAAGACCGTCAGAAAAATAACGAGCAGTGATGGTTTACGATTCATTTTACAAAGCATGCAGTCTAATGCCCGGCAGAAAAAATGACAGTCATTTCGGGCCGTGTCATTGCCTGGGGAGCGCGCCCGCCACCGGGCGCAGTTTTCCGCGCCCTCGCGGAAAACCCGGGCGCACCGAAAACGACCAAGCACGGTTACGGGTCGAACGCGCCGAAAGCCGGATGCAAGGGCAGCCCCACCACGTCGGGGACGGGCCTACTCTAACTGCATTTTTCCCATTCACCCCCCTGCCCCACTACTTCTTCAGCCGGAAAAACCCCTTGCTGGCCGTACCCGAATTGGACACCACATTTTGAAAACCAGAAAGCCCGGCCAGATTGGTCACCGCCACCCAATTGGTGGTAGCCAGATTGGTATTCGCCAGCACTTGGTAAGCATACGCCCAAGCCGGCCAAGAGATGACGTTGTTCGTGCCGGTGCGCTTCAGTTTCAGCGGCGGCATCACTGTGATGGTGTTGCTGACCGTGGTCGTAACCCCCAACGTGCTCTGAATGGTGACATACACCAGATAATCGCCGGAATTCGTGTACGTGTGCGCGCCAAAAACCTGTTTCAACTTGGCCGTGTTGGTGGTGATAACCCCGGCAGTGATGGAATCATCCCCCCAGTTAATGGCCGCCGTGAAATTGGTCACGGCACTGCCCGTCACGCCATTGGTAAACGTCGCCAGCAACAGATTGGTGAACGCCACCAGCAACTGCGGGACGATGGTGGCGGGTTGTGCCACAATCGGTGTGTCGCCAAAGACGAAGGTGTAAACCTGCTGGTCGTAGGGGGGAATGGCTCCGTAGAACGGATAATTGTCGTGGATGGTGCTCCAAAACTGATTGCTGCTGACTTCAAAATAGAAACTTACCGGGCCGGAGTAATTCGAGGCTGGCGTGATAATCAACTGCAATTGACCCTGGGCATTGGTGACATTGTAAGCGAGGGTTTGCAAAAGATTGTTGAAGTAGAACCCGGAAACTGACGAGTTGGTTTGCGAGGCCAAGTTCGCATAATAGACAGACCAATACAGCGTCTGGCCATCCAGTTCCAGCGCTGCGAGCGTGTTTGTCAGCGGCACATTGGCCGGTCCAACCAGATTGGTCACGCCGCCGCCATACTGAAACGGCTGCCAATTGCTGTTCGTATCCGCCAAAATCGTGGCCGTAAACGTGTTCGTCGCCCGCCCGCCCACGCCATCATCCGCAATTACTTTGATGGTATTGGTCGCCCCGGCCACATTGGTGGCGACCAACGTCAGCGCCATATCCGTAAGGTCTGGCACCAGACTGGCTTGGGTGATGATGACATTCGCCAGCGGTCGGCTGTTGGTGTCCACCGCCGTGTTGTTGATATTGGTCAGCACGTTGAAGCCCCGCAGCAACTGGCCGAACAGGGTGTATTTGAAGTCCAGAAAGCGTTGCGGCCCGACCGTCACAAAAAATTGCGAACCGTCCGTGTCCGGCCCCGAGTTGGCCAGGGCCAGTTGGCCGTTGCCGCTGAACATCGCCTGCGGATGAAATTCATCGTCATATTTAAATACCAGTCCGCCCAATCCGTTGGTATTCGGGTCGCCACCCTGATTTACAAAACCAGCCACCACCCGGTGAAAGATGGTGTTGCTGTTATAAAAACCGGAGGCCGTCAGACCTTGGAACACATTGACCGCGTGGGGTGCGTATTCGGGAAAAAGCATGAAGGTCAGGTCGCCCATGTTCGTCACCGTCACCAACCCGCCCCGGTACGGCGTGGCAAAGGCACCCGGCGCATTCGTGGCCGCCGCCTGCGCCACATTCAGCTTCCAGAACGGATTGTTCGTATGCAGCACCATGGCCATGGCATTCGTGCTGCCGGTCACCGTGTACGTCAGCGCGCGGCCATTGGAGGAAGTCGCGGTGACGGGCAGAATCAGCGACTTGCCCGCCGGCACACTCACGTTCGGAATTGGGTCAATGACCGGGACGGCCCCGGCCGCCAGCGCCACCGTGAGCATGATCAATATGAGGCTGTATCGCATAATCACTCCTTGCCTATGCAGCATAAATTTGTCACTAGTCCGCCCGCATTTAATTATTTCAGCAATGAACCCACCCGCAGCTTCTTCCGCAGCCGCCCGTTATCGGCGCACATGGCATAGCGGTATTTTCCCGCCACCCGCAGCGCATGAAACTGCCCGCCGGCATTTTCCACCAGCAGGCTGCCCGCCGCCACATCCCACAAGTTAATCCGCCGTTCCACATAGGCGTCCAGCCGCCCGCTGGCCACATAGGCCAGTTCCAGCGCCGCCGAACCCATGATGCGAATCTTCCGCGCCTGGCGCAGCAGCCGGCTCACATGCGGCAGGCTGGCCCGCAAACTCGACGGACTCTTGGAAAAACCCAAGGCAATGACCGCCTCCGCCACCTTTGAACAGGCACTCACGCGAATAATCCGTCCGTTCAGGCGCGCGGGCTGGCCCTGCACGGTCGTCCATAATTCATCGGCAAACGGGTCGTAAATCACTCCCACCACCGACTGCTCCCGGCATTGCAGCGCGATGGACACCGCCGCGTGCGGCAGGCCCAGGAAATAATTCACCGTGCCATCAATCGGATCCACCACCCAGCGGTATTCCGCGGTCACATCGCCGGTGATCCCCTCCTCGCCCAGCACCGGGATTTCCGGGAAGGCCGCCGCGAGCGTCTTTTCAATCAACGCCTGGCAGCGGACATCTAATTCCAGCTTGATGTCATGCTTCTCAGACTGGTTCACCTTTTTCGGTTTATACCAGTTGTCATGCATGACCTGGCCGGCCGCCCGCGCAGCCTTCACGGCCACCGCGAGCGCTTCAGAAAGACGAATTTTTTTCATTTTAAAATAGTTTATCAACTGCGCCGTATTCACCCCTGGTAGGGCGGAGCTGCCGCTCCGCCCCGTCGCCCAGCGCAGCGTGTGGACGACGGCTCTAACCCATCCAGCCCCGCAAATTTTCAAAGCGCCGGCCACCCGTCCTTTCCCCGAAGGAATTTACCGCAACCAGAATCCCAAAGGGATTCCGGCTCAAAGCCCAGAGTTGTCCCGCAGCGCGGGAACTACCCTGGGTATTCGTCCCCAACCATCTTCAACCGCAACGCGGTTGCGGCCCCATCAGGTCGCCCCACCAATCCAACCGCTCTCATTTGCAAAAAAAACGGCAACCTGTTCCCCCTCTCCCGGGGGAGAGGGCCGGGGTGAGGGCGAGCGATTCAACAAATATCGCCCACCGCCTTCAGCCCTGCAAATCCTTCAACAACCCCTCCACATGGGCCTTCTTACCCTGCCAATCCGCGAGGCGCTGCCGATGCTCCTCCAACACCGCCGGCGGCACCTTCTGCGTGAAATTCGGATTCGCCAGCTTCTGTTCAACCTTCACGATTTCCGCCGCGAACTTCTCCACCTCTTTCGTGAGTCGAAGAATTTCCGCGTCACGATCAATATGCCCTTCCAACGGCAGAAACAGTTCGCCCAAGGCCGATTGCACCGACGGCGTACCCTTCGGCGCGGCGTAGCTCGCGGTCACTTCCAAAGACTCCGCATTCAGCAACAGCTTGATCACTTCCGCGTCGTGCGCGGTGAGTTCCGAGGCAGGCTGGAAGACATACTTCACCTTCTTCGCCGCCTGAATATTCCCGGCGCGACGCAGGTTGCGGCCTTGCGTGACGAGCTCGTATTTCGCCGTGGTCTGGTCAAGGAAACGCGTTTCCAGACCGTAATGCGCCTTCACGTCGTCCTCCAACAGCATCGGCCACGGAGCGTTCATGATGGTCTTGCCACCCTGATTATCCGGCATGTCCGTGGAGTAGCCCATGCCGTGCCAGAGTTCCTCTGTGATAAACGGCAGGAACGGATGGAACATACGAATGGTATGCGACAGCACAAAATCAATCACCGCCAGCGTATTAGCCTTCTGTGCGGCATCGGTGCCGAAAAATACCGCCTTGCTGGCTTCCACATACCAGTCGCAATACTCGTTCCAAAAGAAACGGTACAGCGCGCCCGTGGCCTCGCTGAACTTGTATTCGTTCAGCGCCACGGAGACTTCGCGGATGGCCTGGTCCAGCTTGAGCAGCAGCCATTTGTCATCCGGTGTGAGGCGCTTGGCGTCAATCTCGCCCTGCACTTCGCCGCCCTGCATTTGGCGGAAGCGACAGGCGTTCCAGAGTTTGTTGCAGAAATTACGGCCCAGCTCGACGTCCTTTTCATCAAACAGCACGTCCTGCCCCAGCGGCGCACTGCGCATGGTGCCAAAGCGCAAGGCATCCGCGCCATACTGCGCGATGAGCACCAGCGGGTCGGGCGAATTGCCCAACGTCTTGGACATCTTGCGCCCCTGCTTGTCGCGGATGATGCCGGTGAAATAAACATTCGTGAAGGGCAGATCCCCCATGAACTCGTAGCCCGCCATGATCATGCGCGCCACCCAGAAGAAAATGATGTCCGGCCCGGTCACGAGATCCGTGGTCGGATAAAACTTCTTCAACGTCGCCGTTTGCTCCGGCCACCCCATCGTGGCAAACGGCCACAGCCAGGAACTGAACCAAGTGTCGAGGACGTCAGTGTCTTGCACCCAGCCTTCGCCGCCTGGCGTTTCAATGCCACAATAAATTTCATCGCCGCGATACCACACCGGAATCCGATGCCCCCACCAAAGCTGCCGACTGATGCACCAGTCCTGAATGTTCGTCAGCCAGTGGTCATACACCTTCGCCCAGCGCTGCGGATGAAACCGCATTTTATCGGAGCGCGGAGCATTGCTCCGCGAGTTTCCGGATTCGGTTCGCGCGGAGCAATGCTCCGCGCTCCGTTCGGCGGCGTCTTCCTGCTCCACACACGCCTTGGATTGCTCCACCGCCGGATACTTCAAAAACCACTGCTCGCTCAGCCGCGGCTCAATCGGCACATCCGCGCGCTGGCTGAAACCCACGTTATTCTCATACGGCTTCGCCTCCACCAGCACCCCCTGCTCCGTCAGGATTTCCACCGCCACCTTCCGCGCCTTAAACCTATCCAGCCCGGCCAGCGGGCCGCCCGCCAGGGCGTTCATGGTGCCATCGGCATTGATGACCTCAATCAATGGCAGCTTGTGGCGCTGGCCAATGTCAAAGTCCGCCTTGTCATGCGCGGGCGTCACCTTCAGCACACCGGTGCCAAATTCAAAATCCACATGCTCGTCACCCACAATCGGGATAAGCTTCTGCTCCGCCGGCAACTCCGCTGGCAACGGCCGCACGATGTGCTTGCCAATCAGATGCGCGTAACGCGGATCTTTCGGGTTCACCGCCACGGCGGTGTCGCCGGGAATCGTCTCCGGCCGCGTGGTGGCGATGGTCAGCCACGTTTCCGGCTCTTCCGCCACCTGCACCTTGAAATGATACATGAAACCCTTCTGCGGCTTCATCTCCACTTCTTCATCCGAGAGCGCGGTCTGCGACACCGGGCACCAGTTCACCATGCGCTTGCCGCGATAAATCAGACCCTTCTTGTAAAGCTCCACGAACACCTTCTGGACGCAGCGGGAATATTCCGGGTCCATGGTGAACCGTTCACGCGTCCAGTCGCACGAGCAACCGAGCTTCTTGAGCTGGTTGATGATGATGTCGCCGTGCTTTTCCTTCCACACCCACACGCGCTTGAGAAATTCCTCGCGCCCGAGGTCGTGGCGGGTTTTCTTCTCCTCTTTCTTGAGCTGCTTTTCCACCATCACCTGGGTGGCGATGCCCGCGTGGTCGGTGCCGGGCAGCCAGAGGACTTCGCGACCGTCCATGCGCGCCTTGCGGGCCAGAATGTCCTGGATGGTATTGTTCAGCACGTGCCCCATGTGGAGCATACCCGTGACATTGGGCGGCGGAATGACGATGGAATACGCCGGCTTGGCAGACGTTGCGTCAGCGGTGAAGCAATTCTGCTTCAGCCAGAAATCATACCACTTGTCCTCGACGGACTGCGGTTCGTAAGCTTTGGGAATCTCGGCCATTTATGAACGGACAGCCTACCGCAACCGCCCCCAAACCGCAATGCCGCACGTGCTGCCCCGTGGCCGCCCGTGGCTGCGACGCCTCGTCGCAGAGGGTGCCGGCGACGCCCCCGTCGCCGCACCGCCCGTCATCCCAGCGCCCCCTCCCGATAATAGAAGACTTCTCCCGCCCATAGCCGCTTCCATTGGATGTTGGGCGTTACGCGTTGGATGTTGGATGTTCCCCTATTTTTCGCCTTGTAGTCACGGCAACCGACAACACGCCGCGCCGCCCGCCAAATCCGGACTCACATACGGAATCCCCAGTCCCAAACCGCGCAAAATCAGCAGCATGCCCAGCAGGCAGACTCCTACCGGAATGGCCGTTCGCAGCCGCGACCGAAAGCTCACCGGCATTATCCGCCCCGACAGGCTCACCGCCAGCATCGTCGGCAGCGTACCCAGACCAAACAGCGCCATGAACAAAACGCCCGCCGACAATGACGCCTGCGCCACCGCCCCGGCCAACGCCACATAGACCAACCCGCACGGCAGCAGACCGTTCAATGCCCCCAGCACGCCCAGCGAACGGAACGTCCGCCGGTGAAGTTGGGCCGACATCGCCGTCTTCAAACGAAACACCAGTCGCACCACCGGCGCGGACAGCGCCACCTTTTTGGAAAGAAAGAAACCTGCCAGCACCGCCACGCCCAGCGCGATGGACACCCAGCGTTGCAAGCCCGCCAGCAAAATGGATTTGCCCGCCAAACCCGCCACCACGCCCAGCAGACAATAAGTCGCCAGCCGCCCGCCCTGATAAATCAGCCGTCCCGCCAGCGCCCGACCCACGCCGTCCGGCGGCAATGGCAGCGCGATTTGCAACGGCCCGCACATGGCGGCGCAATGCAAACTGCCCAGCAACCCCAACGCAATGGCAAAGATGGGATCCATCTATTTGGCCGCCACGGCAAACCGCTGTTCCAAATAATACCCCTGGCCGCCCGCCTGCCAGTTGACGTGAATCTCCCAGGGCCCGGCCGCCAGTTGGGAGACGTTCAGGGTCTGCCGCCCGTCCACGCCCGGTTCCAGCAGAAATTCCCGATCCAGTTCCGGTGCGGAGGGCCGGTAAAATTCCACCTCCCCGGCCGGTTTTTGCGCGGCTTGCCCCGTCGGCAACACAATGACCAGTCGGTTCGCCGCCGCATCAAACTGGATCTTGGCCCCCTCCTTCTTGGCCCGCGCCGCGCCGTCTATCTGGCTTTGATATCGCAGTTCCTGCTCATAGTAGCCGCCGCTGACCAGATTTTCCGGGTGCGCAGCGGCGATGACCACAACGGTGGTCAGCCCCATCGCAAACAATGCAAACGCCAGGATAATGCCGTAGGGCCAAAGGTTGCGGGTGGTTTTCATAGGTTTAGTTTAGTTGCGTGGACCGACAAACGCCGTCTTCAAAGTTTGCAATTTCTTGCCCTGCGAATATACCCCGATGGTAACCGGCGTGGTGCCGGGCTTCATCGCCGCCGCCTCCAATTCCACCAGCACCGAGCATTGGATAAGTTTTTGCGCCGCCAGCGTAATGCTCCCCGGCCCCATCACCGTCAGGCTACCGGCTGGGCTTTCCAACCGCAGCTCCACCGGCAGGTCGAGGGAGGTCTTGTTCACCACCCGCACCGTGTAGAGGTTGCTATAGCGTCCGTCGGGCATCTGCTGGAAGAGCGAACCCGGCGCGCGCAGCATGGTCGCTTCCACATCCGCCCGGGTGAAAATCATCAGCGCTAGGACCGTGGCTAGTACGCACAAAACCACCAGATAACCCTTCAATCGCGGCGTGAAGCGCAGCGGTTCACCGCGCTCAATCCCATTGAGTGAGGCATAGCGCACCAGACCCCGTGGCCGACCCACCTTGTCCATCACATTGTCGCAGGCATCCATGCAGGCCGTGCAATGAACGCACTCCATCTGCGTGCCGTTGCGGATGTCTATGCCCGTGGGACAAACCGCCACGCATTGATTGCAAGCCACGCAGTCGCCCAAACCTTCCGCCCGGCGAGCCTCCCCCGTCAGCCCGCCCCGGAGCGGCGCGCGCTTTTCCCCGCGCTTGTGGTCATACGCCACCACAATGGAATTCTCATCCAGCAACGCCGACTGGAAGCGGCCGTAGGGACAGATAAACGTGCAGGCCTGCTCCCGAAACCGCGCAAAGATGCCAAAGAACAGCAGCGAAAATAAAATCATGAACGTCAGCCCGGTCACATGTTGCGCCGTCGGATCAATGATAATTTGCCACAGGTCACGCCACCCGATGATATAGCTCAGCAGCACATTGCCGACCAGAAACGATAGCCCAAAAAACACCGCATTCTTGCCCAGTCGCTTGACAATTTTTTCGGCATTCCAGGGTGCCGCCGCCAGCGCGCGTTGCCGGTGCGCATCCCCCTCAATCAGATATTCGATTTTGCGGAAAACCATTTCCATCATCACCGTCTGCGGACACGCCCAACCGCACCACAGCCGCCCAAACGCCGCCGTGAAAATGATGACCCCCGTGAAAAACAGCAGGATGGACACCGCAAAGATTATCATGTCCTGCGGCCAGAAAATCTGTCCCAGCACCGCAAACTTGCGCGCGGGAATGTTCATCATCAGCAACGGATTGCCATTGATGGTCACAAATGGCCCGCCAAACATGATCAGCAGCAGCAGCCAGCTAAACAGCGTCCGCCAGCGATAAAACCGGCCGTCCACCTGGCGCGGATAAATCCATTTGCGGCGACCCTCCTCGTCGGCCGTCGCAATGTGATCCCGAAAATCGCTCTCCGGCACCGGGGTGCTTGGAGTTTTCTTTGGCTCTGACGGCAATGGTTTCATGGTTTTGGGGAGGGCGGCGGTTACGCCGCCCTCCCGCTGGGATTGTTATTCGAAGCCGGACGGGGCCGGCGCGGCCGGCGCCTGATTTTCCGGCGGTTTGCCCGGCGCGGCCAGTTTGGCCCCGCGCAGGGTGTAGATGTAGCTGGCGACCGCCTGGATTTCCTCCGGCTTCAGCGTCGTCTTCCAGGTGATCATACCTTTGGCCGGCACACCGTTCCAGATGACCGCCACGGTGTCGCAATAATTGCTGCCGTGGATCCAATAGTTGTCCGTGAGGTTCGGGCCTACCAGACCGCCGCCGTCGGCGCGATGGCACGGGGCACAGAACTTGGCATACGTCTGGCTCCCCGCGTCCAGCACCACCGGGTCGGTGGAGGGCTGGAGCGTGGGGATGCCCGCCTCAAACTTGCCCATGGCCGACGCCTTGAGCTGTTCGCCTACCTTCATTTCGTTGTCATATTCGCCCGCCTGCAACGGCCCCGCGTGGGCGACGTGATAATAGATCAGATAGATGGCCGAGAAGATGATGGTGAGGTAAAACAGCCATACCCACCAGCGCGGCAGCTTGTTGTCCAGTTCGCGGATGCCGTCGTATTCGTGATCGAGCAGCAAGGGGTCTTTCGAGTCAAGGCTCATAGGATTCAGGGTTGCTTTTGATGATTGGATTGTTCCGGCAGTTCCGTGCCGTCCAGCGGCAGGTTGCCCATGGTATTCAGATAGCTTTTCTTCAGCGCAAACACCCACACGAGCATGCCCGTGAAGAAACCGAAGAAGATACAAATGGAAACCACGCCATAAAGGCCGATTCCCTGGATGCTTTCGAGGACTTCTTTATACATAGGTTTCTCCTTGGTTATTTGGCGGCGGTGGTGGCGGGCGCGGCCTTGATGTCCGTGCCCAGCCGTTGCAGATAGGCAATCAGCGCGATAATTTCGCGGTCAGGCGTGGTCGTTACCGACCCCTGCTTGAGTTCCGCGACGATTTTGTCCGCCTGCGCGGCGAGATCCTTCTGCGCCGGCCCGTTTTCAAACCCTTCGGGATACGGCACGCCGACGCGGCGCAAGGCCCCGAGCCGGGCGGGCAGCGAATCCGTCTCCAGCTTTTGGGTCAGCAGCCACGAATAGCGCGGCATGATGGAGCCCGGCGAGGTGGAACGCGGATCATCCATGTGGTTGTAATGCCACGCGGCGGGATACTTGCCGCCTTCGCGCGCTAGGTCCGGGCCTTTGCGTTCCGAACCCCAGAGGAACGGATGGTCATAGACGAATTCGCCCGCTTTGGAATATTCACCGTAACGCTCCGTCTCGGAGCGGAACGGCCGGATCATCTGCGAATGGCAGCCGAGGCAGCCCTCGCGAATGTAGAGGTCGCGCCCCAGCACTTCGAGTGGCGTGTAGGGTTTCACACTGGAGATGGTCGGGACATTCTCCTTGATGAGATACATCGGGATGATTTCCACAATGCCACCCACCAGGATGGCCACCACGGTAAGCACGGTGAAGATGAGCGGCTTGCCTTCGAGCAACCGGTGAAACGGCGACTTGCCATGCGTCGCCACCTGGGTCTTCTGCCACGGCACCGCCTGGTCTTCCGTGTCCGGCTCAAACTCCCCGGCCTTCGCCGTGCGATAGAGGTTATACGCCATCATGAACACCCCCACGAGATAGAGCGTGCCGCCGATGGAACGCAGCCGCAGCATCGGCACAATCTGCACGATGGTTTCCAGAAAGTTCGGATACTGCAGGAAGCCTTCCTTGTTGAACTGCTTCCACATCAGGCCTTCCGTGATGCCGGCCACATAGATGGGAATGATGTAGAACATCATGCCCAGCAGGCCAATCCAGAAGTGCCAGTTGGCCAGCTTGGTGGACCAAAGCTGCGTCTTGTAAATGCGCGGGAAGATGAAATACAACATCGAGAACGTCAGGAACCCGTTCCAGCCCAGCGCGCCCGAGTGCGCGTGCGCGATGGTCCAGTCGGTGTAATGCGAGAGCGAGTTGACCGTCTTGATGGCCATCAGCGGACCTTCCAGCGTGGACATGCCGTACGCCGTCACCGCCACCACCATGAACTTCAGCACCGGCTCCTGGCGCACCTTGTCCCACGCGCCGCGCAGCGTCAGCAGACCGTTCAACATGCCGCCCCAACTCGGGGCAATGAGCATCAGCGAGAACACCATGCCCAGCGACTGCGCCCAGTCCGGCAGCGCCGTGTAGAGCAGATGATGCGGCCCGGCCCAGATGTAGAGGAAAATTAACGCCCAGAAATGGATGATCGAGAGCCGGTAGGAAAACACCGGGCGGTTCGCCGCCTTGGGCAGGAAGTAGTACATCAGCCCCAGATACGGCGTCGTCAGAAAGAACGCCACCGCGTTGTGGCCATACCACCACTGCACCAGCGCGTCCTGCACCCCGGCATACATCGAATAGCTCTTGAACGGTCCCGCCGGCATCGTCATCGAGTTGGTGATATGCAGCACCGCCACCGTCAGTGCCGTGGCCAGGAAAAACCAGATCGCCACATACATGTGCTTCTCGCGCCGCTTGAGAATGGTGCCAATCAGGTTGACCGTGAACACCACCCACACAATCGCGATGGCAATCTTAATCGGCCATTCCAGCTCCGCATATTCCTTGCTGGTCGTGAAGCCCAGCGGCAGCGTCACCGCCGCGCTCACAATAATCGTCTGCCAGCCCCAGAAATTGAACCAGCTCAGAAAATCGCTGAACATCCGCGCCTTGCACAAGCGCTGCAGCGAATAGTAAATGCCCATGAACATTCCGTTGCCCACGAAGGCAAAAATCACCGCGTTCGTGTGCAGCGGCCGGATGCGTCCAAAGGTGATGAACTGCAAATTGAGGTTGGCACCGGGATAAAACAATTCGACGGCGGCGAGCATTCCCACCAGCATGCCGACAATGCCCCACACCACCGTGGCGATGCCGAAGGCCCGCACAATCCGGTTGTCATATTTAAAGGTCTCTGCATTCATAGTTATTCTGGTTCAATATATCTTTCCACTTTCCGTTTGCTGATTGCCGGGCGGCGCGGCCACGGGCCGCGCCGCCCGAATTCAACCGTTAAAACCGCCAGATCACATCCGCCGTCACCCGGCTGTCAAAGATGCCCACGGGATGCACCACGCCCGCCTCGTAGGCCACGCCCACATCCACGTTCTTGGCCAGCCGCGTGCGGAAACCGCCGCCCACGCTCATTTGCGTGGTGCCTTCCGCATTCACACTGCCGGAGTTGATGAGGTCATACAGTTCCGTGTTCAGCGGCACGCCTTCCACAATGCTGCGATGCCCGTTGTTGAGCACGGTGTAACCATTGACCGCGCCAAACGGGATGAACCACTGGCAGACATAATAGTCCACCTGCGCGCTGTAATGGATTTGCGCCGTCTGTTCCGCCAGGTTGTTCGGCAGATTCAAGCCGGCATTGGCGGTGAGATGCAGGTTGCCAAAACCTTTTTCGGCGGAAACAAACATGTTCCAGACCCCGGAACCACGGCCCATATAGATTTCCGTGCTGCCCGTCGGCACCGTGATGGTGAACCCGGGGGTCACAATCAAGTCATTATCAGTGTCATTGACGACCGCATATTTTAAGCCGGCCGCGATGTCACCCCAGCCGTATTTGTGCCCGAGCGTCTGCTTCGGCTGAAATTCAACGTAGCCATCCTTGGTCGCAATGATGGCCAGCCGATCATTAACCGCATAGCGCAACTGCAACGCCATCACCTGCACCTGGCCGCCCATGGGAGCGGTGCCACCGCTGTAATGAAACGTGTCCGGCAGCATGTGATACATGTAAACCGGCCGCACTTCGCTCGT
>Ga0007882_10001496_pt1 | contig 13578 bp, 9 predicted proteins | sample CryBogCBH12Aug01_FD_71195 | JGI IMG/M metagenome (GOLD analysis project Ga0007882, IMG submission 71195) | Freshwater microbial communities from Crystal Bog, Wisconsin, USA - CBH12Aug09.1 | ecosystem: Environmental > Aquatic > Freshwater > Lake | place: Crystal Bog, Wisconsin, USA | collected... | reverse complement strand
GAATGAATACTCGCTGGTCGCTCGGTCACAAACATGGAACAGTTCGATGGCCTTGACCGAGTCAGGCGTGGAAGACGCCCTATCTTTCATCAATAAATATGAAGGCAACTTCACTATGGTCACTAACTGGTCCACGGCAGCCTCGGCGGCGGAGGATAATTGGACTATGAATGGCACGACTTACTCGATGCACCGCGTGATTAATGCCAAAGGTGATTACTACGATGTTACCATTGATAATTCCAATCCCAGCAGTCCTACGATAACTTCCGCCGGCCAGACAGGCTTTTCATTGGGGGCTGTCCGGTCGCCACTCATGCTGGCTGCTGTCGGGGTGCAACTGGCCGCAAACACCACACTTATCAATCGCAAGATCCAAGTGCAGACCATCTATTCGGCACTCTTTCCCGGCGCGATTTCAACCATCACGAACATTGATTTGAACGGTAATAACGTGCGGGTAGATAGCTTTGACTCCACGCAGACCAACGCAAGCAGTTGGAACACCAACCTGGCCTATGGCACTTACAATAGTGCCAAGGCGCGCGCCAATGGCAATGTCGCAACGGACTCTACCATGATTGGAGCCATCTCGGTGGGACAGGCCAACATCTATGGTCGTTTGGACACTGGTCCAAACGGTTCGCCCACCATCGGTAGTCAAGGCTATGTCGGTCCCCTACCGCAAAATGGCAGCGGGCTGCAACCCGGCTATGTGGCCGACGACATGAACATGATGTTTCCTTCCGTGACGTTGCCAAATGGTGCGAAGGGGTGGCAAAGTGTTCCAGCTAACGGCATCATCACCGCCAGTGGTAGCTACTACATTTTAGGCATCAATAATGGACTAACTATCAATGCGCCCTATGTGACTATCTTTGTGGACGGCAACATCAGCTTGAGTGGCAATAACGCTATCACTGTCGGCACTAATGCCAGTCGAGTAAGCCTCTATGTCGGCGGGCCTTCCGTCAGCTTCAGTGGTAATTCCACCGTCAATAATCAAACTCAAAATGCCGCAGTGCTGGGGATTTACGGGTTGCCGACGCTAACCAGCATCAGTTTGGGCGGCAATGCGGCCTACTCTGGAACTATCTACGCCCCGCAAGCCAGTTTTTCCTTCGGTGGTGGTGGCAACAACACCTACGATTTCGTCGGCGCCTTGGTCGCCTATAGTTGCAAGCTAAACGGCCACGCGAATATTCATTATGACGAAAGTCTGAAACGGAACGGGCCGGGCATCGGTTACATTCCGTTTAGCTGGAAGGAAATCACCGGCAATTAAACGCCACCAATCGTTGCTTAAAACGAACTATGAGCCTGATAAAAAATGTCATGGGTTTGGAGGTCAATCCCAAGTTTGTCGGGGCGCTTTTTACTGAACGGCTTGAAAACAAGCTGCGGGTATTTTGCTTTTACACCAACGGCGGCACCAGTCAGTTCGACCTGCCGGCCGAGGCCAACCTTGACAATATGCACCACTTCTTTTCCACCTTGAAGATGGATGCCACCTGTTCGAGCGTCATTATTGACGAAGTGGTGCAAGGCCGGGTTTATGTCAACTCCGAGGCGACTCACTGGCTTTACACGCTGCTTTCAACACCGGGCAATGTGCTGCCGCCGTTCAATGCCGACATTTTCGAACTGCCTTGGCAAACCTGTTGGCGATCGCAGGAGGCGGAGATTTTGGAATACGGACAACCGGGCGAGGCGGTGCATTGCTTCGCCATCCGCACAGAGATTAGTGAAAATGACGCGCTGCGGTTGGTCAAAGATTCCCGAGCTTTTACCAGCCCCGTCTCCCTCGCCAAGAAACAACCGCACCGCTGGCTTTACCTCAATCTGGCGTTGGTGCTCGTCGGTCTGGGCATACTGATTGCCCTGACGACGGTTTATACTTTCAAAGGCAGCCATAACAAGCCGGCGGAAATTGAGGTGGGCAAGCCAGCGACCGCCAACCCGTCGCTCGGTTATTACTTGCTGCAAAATCGGCAAATCAGCGGGCCTTACTCCGTGAAAACCATTACCGACCTGAACACCGGTGGGCTGCTCAACGCCACCACCATGTGCCGCGCGGAAAATTCTACGGAATGGATCAGCCTCAACAAAGTGATTCCGGTCGCAACCCCACCATGAATATGAAAAAACTGACTTGCCAGATTTTGGGTGCGCTGGGCTGGTTCGGCGCGGTGACGACGGTCTTAAGCGCGCAGGTCGCCGATAACGCGACCAGTGAACTGATGGCGGAAGGCAACGCTTTCGTCAGCAGCGGCAAACTAGACGCCGCTGTGTGGGCCTATCAGCAAGCCGCCAAGACCGGCAACTTGAACGCCACCTTCGCCGCTGGTGAAGTTTTGCTCCTGCAGGCCCAAACCAGCACCGGTCGGGAGCGCGTGCTGAAACTTGCCACCGGACTGGGCTATGTTTTTTGCGCCGCCACGAACCGGCACCCACAAGCCTGCGCCGAGTTGGCCTGCGCTTTGCAAAATGGCATTGGCGTGCAGACAAATTTGGTGTGCGCCTATGCTTGGCTGGCGGTCGCCGCGCAACGCGACGCGACGTTGCGTAGCGAGCTGGACAAACTCGTGGTTCGTTTGGAACCGGCGGAGATTTTGCAGGCGCAAAGAATCGCCCGAGATTATCTGGCCGGCCATTGGCCGCCGCCGGTCGCCCGCCCCGTGGAGCAAGGCGATCCGCGTTTGCAAATTCAGGGCATGACGGTCGGCGATCACGGGGCGCTCATTATTTTGAACGGGGGCACGCTAGCGGTGGGCGAAACCATCCACGTCCGCCCCGCCAAAACTGGCGGCGACAAGCTGACCGTTTCCTGTTTTGCCATTGCCCCGGATCACGCGCTCGTGGCGGTGGCGGGCGAACCAAATCTAAAACTTCTCGCCATCAATAATCGGTAAAATCACCAACACCAATACTAAAACTATGAACACAACATCCGAACCTCTGACTGCGGATCAAACTCTGGTTTTGCAATACCTCAACCAGCAACCGGAACAATTTATTCCCGAAGCGGAAATCGCCCGGCTGGCCGATGGTCAGGAACGGTTTTGGGAGGATCCGCGCTGGGCCAACCATGCTCTGGCTCAACTCAAGGAAATTAATCTGGTGGAAACCGGTGACGGCACCGGCTTCCGGGCCAAAGCCAATCCGGGCGGCGACCAACCGGACGCGGCCAGCCCGGTGGTGACGGTCGCCAAGCCGGCCCGCAAACGTTTTATCGCGCCACACCTCCAAGCGCTGCTGCTAAACCACGGGTTTGGTTTGAACGCCCTACATCGGGAATAAGGCGAGGCTGCTCGATTCAGACAGCGGGTGCTGCCACCACTTTCGCGACGGCGCGAGGCTTCAGGCTTGCGCCAAGGCTTTCAAGCTGCGGTTAAGGGTCGAAATTTTTCGCTGGCTCACTTCCAAAACTTCCTTGAACTCCTTGAGGTGAACCTGCGGTTTGCCCGCCGACGTCTTGCCCACAAACTCCAAGAATGACAGGTTGATGATGGCCTTGCGATGGATGCGGACAAACTGCGCGGCGGGCAGTTCCTTCTCCCATTGTTTCAAAGGTTTTCGGAACATCATGCTTTGGTCTTTACCCCAGAAGGCGCGGGAGTATTCGCCATCGGCCAGCAGCGTTTTGACTTCGGACAACTTGACGAAATACTGGCGGTTATCCTTGGTGGCGAGAAAAGTTGCGCCGGCGGTAGGCGGAGCCACGGGCGACGCGGTGGAAACTTTTTTGATGGTCTGATCTTTGGAAGCGACTTCGGCCAGCCAATGAATCGCGGCTTGCGAGGAGCCCAAATCATTCACGATGCCGGAAAAAATTTGCACCGCTTTTTTCACTTCTTCCTCGCGCCGCTGGAGCTGGCGTTGATGCCGTTGCAGCCGGGAATTGACGGCGGCGAGAATCTCGGATAATTCCGCCGGCTTCGGAATAAAATCGTCGCTGCCCAGATTCATGCTGGCCCGGACGGATTCGCGATCCGCACAGCCGCTCAAAAAAATAAAGGGCGTGTCTTCCAGCCGCTTGTCTTGCCGCAGGGCGGCCAATACGCCGTGCCCGCCCAGCACGGGCATGGCCAGATCGCAAATAATCAAATCCGGTTTTCCCGCCGCCGCCGCCGCCGCCAAGCCGCTTTTCCCGTCCTTGGCTATCGTCACCTCGTGCCGCTGTGTGCGGAGAAAATTGCCCAGGGCTTTGCAGATTGCCTCGTCATCATCAATGATCAGGATTTTTGCCATCGTGTCATTAAACTTAAAATTTTTCGGTGGTGCGAGTAAAGCCTGTCTTTAATTCCTCACGGCTGGGGTTAGGCGGGGAGCGACGGGCGTTGATTCAAAATTTTCCGCACGGTTGCCGTCAAGACGCCCACGTCGTAAGGCTTGGCGACAAAGGTGAATTCCGGGTGGTCATGCGTGCCGGCTTCCACCAGCTCATTGCTGTAACCGCTGGTGAGAATCACGGGCAGTTCGGGTTTTAATTTTTTGAAAGCTTGCGCCATGGCGAGGCCGCTTATGCCGCCGGGCATGACCATGTCGGTCAGCAGCAGATCAATTTGATTGATGCGACCGCTCCAAGCTTCCAGGGCTTCCGGGCCGTTCTCCGCCTCAAACGTCCGGTAGCCGGCATACTTGAGCACCAGCACCACAGACTGCCGCACCGCTTCGTCATCTTCCACGATCAGGATAGTTTCTTTGCCCATCGTGATTTTGGATGGCGCTGCGCCCGTGGTCACCGACCGCTTGTCTGCGCTCTCCGGCAAATAGACGCGGAACTCGCTGCCTTGGCCGATCTGACTGCTCACCTCCACCCAACCGTCGTGCTGTTTGACAATGCCATAAACAGTCGCCAGCCCCAGCCCGGTGCCTTTGCCCACGCCCTTGGTGGTGAAGAACGGCTCGAAAATCCGGGTCATCGTTTCTTCGGTCATGCCGTGGCCTTGGTCCGCCACGGAAAAACAAATAAATTTTCCGGGCCGGGCTTGGGGCGGTAGTTCGGTGGTGTCGGCCAACTCCACTTGGCTGATGCCAAACGTCAACCGTCCACCTTCCGCCATGGCATCCCGCGCATTGATGCACAGGTTCATGATCACCTGCTCCATCATGCCCGGATCGCCTTCAATCCACGCCTCGCTAGCCTGGCCCCGGATGTTCAGTTGAATGTGCTCGCCCAGCAACCGGCGCAGCATCTTGAGTTCATCGTTCAGCAACGCGTTCAATTCCAGCGGCTTTTTTTGCATCGGCTGCCGGCGGCTGAACATCAGCAACTGCCGCGTCAAACTGGCCGCGCGATCCGCGCCTTTGCGCAAATCCACCAACGCCTCCTGCACTTCCGGGCTCAACGATTTATCCGTCATCAGCAGGCTCAACTGAATGATGGTTGCGGCCAAAATATTATTGTAGTCATGCGCCACGCCGCCGGCCAACTGGCCGATCGCCTCCATTTTTTGCGCTTCAAATAATTGCTGTTCCAACTGCTTCTCGCGGGTGATGTCGCGTTTCACGGCCACGAAGCTGACGATTTTTCCCGCCGCATTGTGCACCGGCGAAATCGTGACTTCCTCCTCGTAGAGGTCGCCATCCTTGCGCTTGTTGATGAACCGCCCGTGCCAGACCTCGCCCCGGCTGATGGTTGCCCACATGGTTTTATAGTAGTCGTCCGGTTGCTTGCCGCTCTTGAGCACGCGGGGATTCTGGCCGATGACCTCTGCCCGCGTGTAGCCAGTGCATTTTTCAAAACCTTGATTGACGTAAAGAATTGCGCCGTGGACATCCGTGAACACGATGGATTCCGCCGCCTGGTCAATCGCCACCATCAGGCGCTGGTTAGCCTCCATCGCCACCTTGCGCTCGGTGATGTCTTGGATCGTGCCGTGCATGACCACCGGCGAACCTTGCGCGTCAAATTCCAGCCGGCCCAAGCCATGCACCCAGCGCTCGGCTTGGTCGCTGCGCCGGATGATCCGATAGTCTTTGTCAAAATTCTGCCTCTGCGCAAACACCTCCTGCCGGAAGTAATCCTCCATCATTTTGCGATCCTCCGGATGAATCAGCGCCAGCCAACTGTCCACGGTGCGCAGGTCGGATTGAGCGATCCCAAAGATTGTGTTCAGCGTTTTTGAGCAAGTCCATTCGCCGCTGATAATGTTCAGCGTATAACTGCCCAGCATCGAAATCTCCTGCGCCTCCAGCAGCAAGGCTTCACTCTGCTGCAACGCCTGATTGACGGTCGCCATCCGCGCCTGCGCCGCCACCGCGTCCTCCATCAAATTCAGCGACGCCAGCCGCGCGGCTTGGGCGGTAACATTCGTTTTCTCCAACTCCTCAATGTGAAACCGCAGCGTGCGGGTCAGCGACAGGATGCGGACGTAAGCCTCAATGCGCGCCAGCAATTCGCGATTCGCGATGGGCCGGGCGATGTAGCCATCCGCGCCCGCTTCCAGTCCCTCCGACTGCTGGGCCGTATCGGCATAAGAACCCGAGGCCATGATCACCAGACTGTCCCGCATCTGCAAATCGTGTTTGACCCGCCGACAAGTCTCGATGCCATCAATACCCGGCATATCGCGATCCATCAGCAACAAATCGGGCCGCTGGCGCTGCGCCTCGACCAACGCCGCCTCGCCGCTGGCTGCCTGCGTCACCTGGTAGCCGGCTTTTTCCAACAGCCGCACCGTGGCCAGGCGAATGGCAGGAGTGTCATCCACCACCAGGATTTTAACTTCGGCGGGACTTAAGATTTTCATAGTAATAAAAGTTACCGATTAACCTCGGCCCGGCTGCGGGCTTGCGCCAGTGCCGCCGAAACCGCCGCCAGCCACGCGGCGGGAAAACGCGCCGCATCCGTGAACCACGCGCGCAAGCTCTCCACGGCCAGTTCGCAGCCTGCCAATTCATCCGCCACGGCGCAACCGAGCAACGCCCCGGTATGCGGCAGCCGCGCGCTCCATTCCGGTCCGACGGCGCGGTCAAACTCGGCGGCGATGGCCTGAATTTTTTCATCGCTCAAATGTTGGCGGCGCCGCGCGTGCAGTTCGGCAGCGGCGGGCAAAAGTTTTTCGTATTCGGATTTTTTTTCGGGCCGGGCGGCGGACAATTCGCGCACGAGCAAACCCAGTTGCACTTCGAGCAGCCACGTCGGCATCCCGCGTCCGGCCAGCACCCGGCCCAGCCAGCGCACCTGCTGGCTGATTTGCACCGGGGCGTATTGGTAAAGCGTTGCTTGCCACGCCGCGTCGCTGCGCGCAAACCGCCGGCCCCGCTCGCCGTAGCGCTGTTCGTAATACGGAAATTGTTCCCAGCACAAATCCCCCGCACGAATCGCCGCCGCCACTTCGCGGGCATCCGCCGGCACGGCGTGGCGACCGGCTTCCGGATTGATGGCCGTGACGGTAAAAGTTTTTGACTCCGGTGCGAACGGATACAGCGCGCGAAAGATTTTTTCCAGTTGCAGAAAAAAATCATTGGCCGACTGAATTAATTCGGCGCGCTCCGCCGCGTTCAAAGCCAGCGCGTTCATGCGTTGCTGATACTGCGCCCAGCATTCGTGGATAGCGGCCCCGTAACTGTGCAGGTAAGCCAAGCCTTCATCGCCGGTGAGTAGAAAGGCGCGGGCGACCATGGGCCGAACCACGCTGGCACCGAGCGTGGAGCCTTCCAACACATAAGCGGCGCCCAGCAGCGCCAGCGGCGACTGCAAGCGAATTTGTTCGGCGAGGTGCAACGCCGCGTCCACGACTTCCTGAAGATCCGCGACCGCGCGCGGCTCGAAATAATCCAAGTCTTGCTGCAACCACGGCAGTTTGCGCATCGCTTCATGCCAGACGGAAGCAACCCGCACATCGGCGCAGCCGGCAAGGGCTTTTTCCAGCACGCCATGGATGACTGCCAGCGCGCGCAACTGGCCGACGTAGGATTCCAGCGGCAACTGGCACGCGGCCAGCGCCGAAAAAAACGGCGCGGTTTGCAGCCGGGCGTGGGCCGGAAAAGTCGCGGCTTTGAGGGCTTCTGTTAAAGTCAGTTGTTGTCCCAAAAGTCCGGGTTTCATGTTGGTTCCGTTGGTTGAGTGGTTTCCTGAATGGGCAAAGCGAAAAGAAAAGTCGCGCCGTGGCCCGGCTCGCTTTCCACCCAGATGCGCCCGCCGTGCGCCGCGATGACTTGGCGGGCGATGGCGAGCCCAAGGCCGGTGCTGCGTTCGCCGGCGGTTTTTTTGGTGCCCGCCCGCGCAAACGGCGCGAACAGCCGCGCCTGCTCGGCCGGCGAGAGGCCCTGCCCTTCGTCGCGCACGGCAAAAATCAGTTGCGTCGGCTCCCCGCGCACCGTGAGCCAGACGCGCTGGCCGGGCACGGAATGTTGCACGGCGTTGCTGATAAAATTCACCAGCACCTGCTGGAGCTTGGCCGCATCGCCGCATACCGTCCGGGCCTCGTCCGCCGCCGCCACAATCAGCTCAATTTGTTTTTTGCCGGCGATCAACCCGGCCAGCGGGCGGACGCCGGCGATAATTTCCGCGACGGTGACGGGCGCACATTCCAGCCGCAACTGGCCGGATTCGATGACGGCAACATCGAGAAAATTTTCAATCAACTGTTTCATGCCCTCGGCGGTGGCCCGGCAGGTTTGCAGAAATCCGCGATGCTCGGCGGACAGCGTTTCGCCGGCCTCTTCCAGCACGAATTCATTGTAGCTCATGAGCAGGCCCACGGGCGCGCGGAGGTCGTGCGCCGCCATGCCGAGAAACTGGTTTTTGAGCTGGTTTAACTCGCGCAGTTCCGCGTTCGTCTGGTGGAGCTGGCGCGTGAGGTTGTTCAAGTCAGAGTTCAGCTTCAGCACCTCGGTGCGCAACTGCTGCTGTTCCGCGAAATCCAAACCGGCCACCGCCAGCGTGCCGCCGGGCAAGGGGAAAAATCGGAAACCCAGCGTCTCCGGCATTCCCGACGCGGTGCTGATGGTGAACCGATGCACTGCGCCCGGCTGCCGGATGCGCGCGGCGAGATCGTCCGGGCGATTGAAGGCCACCAATAGTTCCGCCAGCGGCTGGCCCACGGTCGTGGCCGGCAACACGCGCTGGGATTGGGCGTTGATGGCGGTCACACACAAGTTTTCATCCAGACCGAGCGCCAGCACCGGGGCGCTGTCCCAGACAAAATTGCGCAAGGCTTCGGCGATGGCGGCGGCTTCAAACATTTTTGGGGGCGGTTTCCTTTTGAATCCACGTTTCGAGTTCGCCCAGATTTTTCAGGCAATGCACGCCGGGCAAATGCTCCACCTGCGCGCGCTCAAGCCAGCGGAAAGCCTGCCCGCCGACGACGATGGGCAGCGCCGGAAAAGCCGCGTGCACTTCCGTGGCGGCGTGGGTGAGCCGGTCGAGATTCGCGGGCAAAGCCAGTGACAGCGCCAACACGTCCGGTCGTTTTTCCGCAAGGAGCGTTTTGAGATCGGCCAGCGGCGTGTTCGCGCCGAGGAAATAGCCGCGCCAGCCGTGCAGTTCAAAAATGTCGGCCACCATTTTGCCGCCAATCTGGTGATACTCGTTGGCGACGCAGGCGACGACCGCCACGCGGCCATTGCGCGGCGTGGCAAAGAGCCGGGGATAAGTGAGGTTCAGCAAGCTCTCGCTGATGGCGGTGGCGAGATGCTCGGTGGCGACGGAGATATGTCCCTGCTCCCAGCGTTCGCCCACTTCGTAGAGCGAGCGACACACCAAGTTTTCGTAGAGCAAACTCAAGTCCGGCGCGACGGCCAGCCATTCCTCAAAAATCTTCTGGCATTGCGCGCGGTCGTTGGCGAGCAAGCCAGCAACGTAAAGCCGATACAAATCTTCCTGGGCCAGTTGGAGCGGTTCGGCCAGTTTCATGGTGAATCCTTTTGGGCGGACGTTGCCTCCGCAGCGGTGGCAATTTTGTGCCGGGGCGGCACGGCCAGTTTCTGGCACAGCTCATTGATTTCGCGCTTGAGTTCGATCATCCGCAACTCCCGCCCGACGGCGAGGCGGTTGAAGCGGTTCAATTCATCATTCCGCGCCTGCAGTTCCTCGGTCTGCCGGCGCAGGGCTTGTTCCACCGCTTTTTTCTCGGTGATGTCGAGGCCGATGCCCACGAGGCCGGTCACCTGCCCGTCGGCATCGAGCAACGGCACTTTCGAGGTCAAGACCCACCGCTGGGAACCATCGGGCTGGTGGTGCAACTCCTCGACATTGAACAGTGGCTGGCCGGTCTGAAACACTTGTTGGTCATCCGCATTAAATTTCGCGGCGTCTTCCGGGCGGTATAATTCAAAGTCGGTTTTGCCGATGACCTCGGTGCCGCTGGTCTCGCGGTTAAACTTGTTCGCCAGAATTTTGCGCCCGGCGGTGTCTTTCAAGTAAACCGACACCGGCAGACTGTCCACCAACGTGCGCAGGAGCCGCCGCTCATCGGCCAGCGTTTGCTCTGCGAGTTTTTTATCGGTGATGTTCAGGCCGAGGCCGACCAACCCAACCACCTGGCCGGCAGCATTGGTCAACGGCACTTTGGAAGTGAGGATCCACTGAACGGAACCATCGGGCCGGGTCAGTTTTTCCTCGTGGTTGAGCAGCGGCTCGCCGGTGGCTAAAATTTGCCGCTCCTCCGCGTGCGTTTGCGCGGCCTCCGTGGGCGGGAAGAAATCAAAATCCGTTTTGCCCAGCACGTCCGCCTCGCTCGCCGCGCCGAGGTATTTCACATCCGTCGGGTTCGCGAGGATTTTGCGGTGCTGCGTGTCTTTCAGATAAACCGCCAGCGGCAGATTTTGCACCAGGGTTTGCAGGCGGATGCGCTCCTCGGCCAGCGTCGCCTCGGTCTGCTTGAGGGTTTCAATATTTGTGCAGGTGCCGAACCATTTGATAATCTGGCCGTCCGCCGCGCACATCGGTTCACCGCGGATTAGCCACCACTGATAGACGCCATCGGCGCGGCGCAACTGACATTCCAGCGAATACTCGGCGTGGTTTTGCACGGCGTTCTGCCAGGCGTCCCAAGCGCGCTGCTGGTCGTCCGGGTGGAAGGGTTTGTTCCAGCCGTGACCGTAACTTTCCGCCAGCGACATCCCGGTGTAATCCACCCATTGCTGGTTGAAATAAATGTTCCAGCCATCCGGACGGGTGGCCCAGACGATTTGGGGCACGGCCTCGGCCAAGCTGCGAAAATCCTGTTCGCTCGCGCGCAACGCCGCTTCCGCCTGCTGGCGGGCCGTTTCGTCATGCACCACGGCCACGAGATACGGCCGCTCCAACTGCACATATTTCAGGCTCACGGAAACCGGGAAGGTCGAGCCGTCCTTGCGCCGGTGCGTGCCACTCCAATTCATGCCACCGCGTTCCCGCACCTGCGCCATCACGGCTTGAAAAGCGTCCGGGGTTATTGCCACCTCCACGTCAAACACGCTCAACTGGACAAATTTCTCCCAGGTGTAGCCGAGGTTCGCGCAGCCCTGCTCATTCACATCCAGAAAGCGACCGGTGGCCGGATCCAAAACCTCAAAGGCATCGTTCGACTGATCCACCAGCGTGCGGAATAATTTTAGCGATTGCTCGGCTACATGGCGCGCGGTGATGTCGCTGAAGGTTATGACGAATTGCGTCACCGCCCCGTCAGCCGCGTGGCCGACGTAGCCTTCGCATTGCACCCACGTCGGGCTGGCGCGGTCGGGCCGGACAATGCCCAGAACAATATTCTCAATCTTGCCACTCGCCGACCGCAGCAATTGGGCCACGGGAAATTCCGCCAGCGGCAGCCGCGAGCCATCCATCCGGAGAAAATACCACGCCGGATCTGTCGCCGTTTTGCCGCGCAGTTGATCGAGCGTTAGGCCGAGCAGCTCGGTGGCCTTGGGATTGGCAAACCGGATGCTGGTGTCCGGCGCGTGCACGACGAGGCCGATTTGCATGGTCGCCACCAGCTCGCGGAAATTTTTCTCGCTCGCCTGCAACGCCGTTTCCATCTGCTCGCGCTCGACGCGGGTGCGCAGGTGATGGATACCATAAGCCAAGTCGTCGGCCAGCTCCGTCAGCAAACTGATTTCGTCCGCCGTGAAGGCGTCAATCTGCTGGCTGTAAATCATCATCACGCCGAAGACCGTGCCGGCGTTTTTCAGTGGCAGGGAAATGGAACTGGCGTAGCCGCACCGAACCGCTTCCGCGCGCCATGGCCCCGTGCACGGGTCGGTTTGAAAATTGTTGCAAACCACGGTCTCGCCCGTGCGGAAGGCCAGACCGGATGGCCCGCGCCCGCGCTCATCATCAGCGGCCCAAGTAATTTTGGCGGTGGTCAGATAGCCGACTTCATGCCCGGCGCTGGCACCAATGCGGATGGTTTTACTTTCGTCCGCTTGGGCAAAGCCGACCCAGACCATGCGATAACCACCGTGCTGGATAATCACATCGCAAATGCGCTGGAGCAGCTCCGGCTCGGCTTGCGCCCGCACCAATTCGCGATTGCAAGCGGAGATGGTCGTGCGGCAACGCACGCTGGCGCGAAGATTTTCCTCCAGTTGGCGGCGCGCGGTGAGGTCGCGGAAAATGATGCCCGCGCGCGGCCCGGCCTTGGTTTCAAAATTGGTGCAGGAAAGTTCGGCCTCGAACGCCGTGCCGTCGCCCCGGAGAAACCGCAGCTCGCCCTTGGCTTGCCCCGTCTGCGCGCGTTGCTGCAACAGCGGGGCGAGGCGCGGATCATTCGCCTCCACGAGGCCCGCCCGGCCGCGCCGGATAATTTCCGCCTCGGTCAAATGGAGCAACCGGCACGCCGCCGGATTCGCGGCGTGAATCCGGCCTTCCGGCGAGGTGATTAAAACGCCGTCCAAGCTGTTGTCAAACAGCGCGCGAACTTGGTGCTGGCTTTCTTGATGTTGCCATTCCAGTTCTAATTGCCGGCGAAACGTGTTTACGCGCTGCTGGCGGGACATCAGCAACATCGCGCCCACCACCAAAGTCATCAGCAGCCCGCTCAAACCAGCGATATACCAAGCCTCGCGGCGAAGCGGCACGAGCAACTCCGCCTCATCCACCTTCGTCACCAAGCCCCACGGCGAATTGGCAATCCGCTGGCCGGCGGCCCGCACCCGCACACCCCGGTAATCCACGCCCGCCAGCACATTCGTATCCCCAAGCATCAGTCGCACCGCCGGCCCATTGGTATGCGTGAGCGGCACGCGGTAGTTCAAAGCACTGTTGAGGCGATAGCGGAGTTCATTGAGATACAGCAGGTCATTGCCTTCGCGCCGCACCAGCAGGCTTTCGGCGGAAGCCAGCCGCGTGGGCCAGCTTTGCACGAGCGGATACAAGTCGCGTTCAGGATTGATAAACAAGGCCAGCACGCCATTGGCCGGTTGGTTAGTGGCCGAACGATCAGCCCGCACCGGCATTAACAGCGCCATGCGCACTTTGCCGTCAGCTTCGCGGTGGAGGTCGGCCAAAACAACTTGGCGGGCAGCAAAGGCGGCGCGCACTTCCGCGTCGGCCACGAGCGTTTTATTGACCTCGCCGGGCGCACTCAAGCGCGCCGTGCCGTGCGCGTCAAAAAGCGTGATGCGTTCGTAACCGTAAATCTGCTGGAA
>Ga0007882_10001494_pt1 | contig 13580 bp, 7 predicted proteins | sample CryBogCBH12Aug01_FD_71195 | JGI IMG/M metagenome (GOLD analysis project Ga0007882, IMG submission 71195) | Freshwater microbial communities from Crystal Bog, Wisconsin, USA - CBH12Aug09.1 | ecosystem: Environmental > Aquatic > Freshwater > Lake | place: Crystal Bog, Wisconsin, USA | collected... | reverse complement strand
TAAGGGAGAGTCTTGTAAGGGAAATAGCTGCGATAGGTGAGGGGAAGAATTTTACGGGGGGGGAACTGTACGATGTACTTGCCTATGCTCGTGAATTGCTGAACAGTTTTGAAACTGTTAAGAAGCAGCGTGAATTGATGGAGGCAAAAATCCTTGATTATAAACGATCTCTTGATACTTTGAATGGAGCCGTTACTAAAACTGAAGGAGAACTCCGGCAATGGAGAGGGGATTGGGATGAAGCAGTTACTCCGCTTGGACTGAATGGGCGGACACTTCCTTCAGAGGCAATAGACTTTATTGACACGCTTCAGGAATGTTTTGAAAAACTGAAAGAAGCTGAAGAATTCCGGAAAAGAATTGAGGGGATTGATCGGGATATATTGTGTTTTGAAGGGGATGTTGATCTGCTGGTCAAAAAAATTGCAACTGATCTTTCCGCTTCTGATGCCCGTTCAGCGGTAACGGAGCTGAAAGTACGTCTTGGGAGGGCCAGTCAGGAAAAGGCTGTTTTACAACGGGATACTGAAGAATGCGTTGTCCTTGAAAAAGCGATCATGACGAGTGATGCTGAATTGCGCAGCTGCAGGGATGAAATAGCTTTAATGCTTCAGTCGGCTTGTTGTGATACCAGGGAGGAATTGATTGAGGCTGAACGGCGCTCTACTCAGTTTACAAAACTTACTAATGATCTTTTTGACGTTGAAAGACGGCTGACCCGTATAGCTGAGGGGGTAACGCTTGCTGATCTTGAAATTCAGGCGAAAGCTGTCAATCCGGATGAACTTCCTGGTCAGATAGAAGCGTTGAACTATGAAATAAAAAATCTGCTTGATCCTGAAATACAGGAGTGCTCGGAAAGTATCGGCAGGAAAAGAAACGAGCTGGAAAAAATGAACGGTAATAGTGATGCTGCGAAACTGGCTGATACCTTGCAGTACTCACTGACAAAAATCCGTCGGTTGACTGATCGGTATATTCGCTTAAAGCTTGCATCTAAAATCCTCCGTGAAGAGATTGAGCGGTATCGGACTGAAAATCAGGATCCTGTGCTGAAAATTGCTTCGCGGTACTTTGCTGAGTTGACGCTGGAGTCGTTTACCGGTTTGCGCACTGATGTTGATGATAAAGGACAACTGGTATTGGAGGCTGTGCGGTCAAATGGCAACTTCCTTCAGGTTGAGGCTATGAGTTCAGGAACCCGTGACCAGCTTTATCTGGCCTTGCGTCTTGCTACGCTTGAATGGAGGATCCAGTCGAGTGAGCCTATGCCGTTTATTGTTGACGATATTCTGATTAATTTTGATGATAAACGCTCTAAATCAACTCTTCAAGTGTTGAGTAACCTTGCTGAAAAGACCCAGGTGATTCTTTTTACTCACCATCAGAAAATTGTTGAAACTGCCATGGAGTTTCATGCATCAGGTAGGGTTTTTGTTCATCAGATTGGGGGTAGTATGGTAACTGTTTAATACATGAAGTTTTAACAATACAACTCGTAAGCATTTATAAAGAGGAGGATAACTCGTTGGGATATGTTGAAAAAAACCTGATGTCGGGAGAGAAGCTTTATGTGCAGGCAAAACTCCATTGGACTATTTTTTCTAAAGCAATTTTATTCTGTGCAAGTTCGGCAGGGTTGCTTTTTTACTCTCTGAAAACCTCGATGGCTGGGGATATCAAGGTCTCGGAGCTTGTAAGGAATGGGGGGCTGATTACGCTGATTCCTGCATTGTGGTATCTTGCTGCTGCGTTTATCAATTATAACGCTACTGAGCTGGCTGTTACTTCCAAAAGGGTTATTGCAAAGTTCGGGTTTATAAAACGAAGCACTATCGAACTGAATCACAGCAAGGTTGAAAGCTTTCATGTTGATCAGAGTGTGCTTGGTCGTATTTTTGGATTCGGTACCCTGCACATAAACGGAACTGGTGGAGGGATAACCCCGATTCCGAATATTTCTGACCCGCTTGGTTTCCGCCGAAAAGCAATGGAAGCAATTGATGCTTCACAAAACAACAGTTGAGTGGCTGTAAAGGGATTTCCCTATACTGTTGTCACTGATCCTGAAGACCTGTGTTAAACCTCTTAATGTGATAGATGGCGCTTAATCTCTTTACCAGCAACCGGATGGAAAAGCTGGTTGAGGTTCTTGGTAATACGCTCCGGGAGCCTCCTGCTTCACCTTTCACCAAAGAGGTGATTGTTGTTCAGAGCAAGGGAATGCAGCGATGGATTTCTATGCAGCTTGCCTCGCGTTTCGGGGTTTGGGCTAACGGCCATTATCCATTCCCTAATGCTATGGTTCAGGAGCTTTTCGCCTTGTTGTTTTCGTCGGCCCCTGATACCTCGTTGTTTGCCCCAGAAGTCATGCTGTGGAAAGTCATGCAGTACCTGCCTGAGTATCTCGAAACACCACCTTTTGCTGCTCTCAGCCACTATCTTGCTGATGACGTTGATGGTCTTAAATCTTTTCAGTTGTCGGAAAAAATTGCTGATACCTTTGACCATTATACGCTTTATCGTCCGGAGATGCTTAAAGACTGGGAGATGAACAAGCAGAATACCCTTGAAGAGAGTTGGCAGGCAATTCTGTGGCGGAAGCTGATTTCGGAAACTATGGGGATGCATCGAGGACAGTTGAAGGAGATGTTTTGTCGGGAGTTGACTTCTTCATCAAAGGGTGTTTCTGAAATCCCTGAAAGGATTTCCTTGTTCGGTATTTCGTACCTGCCGAAATTTCATCTTGATATACTGTCGGCTGTTTCGAAGGTTACCGAGGTAAACCTTTTTCTGTTGAGTCCCACCACTGAATACTGGGGTGATATTATTTCAAAAAAGGCGAGTGCAAGACTCTCAAATGCTGAGCGTGAACTGCGTACTGAGGGAAACCCGCTTCTTGCTTCGCTTGGTACTATCGGCAGGGATTTTTCAGACATGATTATTGACCTGTGCGATGATGCTAATACTCAGGATGAGTATTATGTGTATCCTGGGTATACGACGCTGCTGCATGCCTTACAAGCAGATATTCTAACCCTTTCAGGCGCTGGTGAAGATGATTTGAAAAGGAATCTTGATCCTGACGACCATTCACTCTGGATTCATTCCTGCCATAGTCCGCTTCGTGAAATAGAGGTTTTGCACGATAACATCCTTTATATGCTTGAAAAGGATAATAGTCTTACATCGAGAGATATTGTGGTGATGACTCCGGATATTGAGACCTATTCGCCCTATGTTGCCAGTGTTTTTGGATCTGGCGGGGAAGGCTCTATTGGACTTCATTATACCATTGCCGATCGTCGTATGATGAATGAGGGTGAAATTGCCGGTGCGGTTCTTAAACTGCTTGCTCTTTTTGGAGGGCGGTTTCGGGCATCTGAACTTTTTGACCTGCTTGCCTGTCCGCCGGTGAGCCGGCGTTTTTTATTGAATGATGACGATATTGAGGTGATACGGGGTTGGGTGGAAAAAACTGGGATCCGATGGGGTATTGATGAACGTGACAGGACCAAGAGGGGATTGCCTGGGTATCGTGAAAATTCCTGGATGGCAGGATTGGATCGATTGTTGCTTGGTTATGCCATGCCGGATGAAAGCGTTCTTTTTAATGACATCCTTCCCTATGATGATGTTTTGGGTTCAACAGCTGAGACCCTTGGCAAGTTTGCGGATTTTGTCCATTCGGTTGATGCGTTTGTGGAAAACTTTGCAAAGCCTCGATCGCTTGATGAATGGGCAGTGCAGTTTCAAACGTTGCTGGCTGACTTTATTGTGCCGGATACAGCTTCGGAACGGGAATTTACTGCCATAGCATTATTGGCTGAGCAGATTAGTGAACATGCTGCTTTAGCGGAATTTAGCGTTATTGTAGGGCCTGCTGTGATCCTTTCTTGGTTAAGATCCCGTCTGGAACAACAGGAACAGGGGATGGGTTTTATGACTGGCGGAATTACCTTTTGCGCTATGCTTCCCATGCGAAGTATTCCATTCAAGGTTGTCGCGCTTATCGGTATGAACGATAGTGCTTTTCCCCGTCAGAGCCGTCCACCGGGTTTTGACTTGATTGCACAGAAACCTTGTCGGGGAGACCGTTCTTTGCGCAATGAGGATCGTTATCTTTTTCTGGAATCTATCCTTTCGGCTCGCGATCGGCTTTACATCAGCTATATCGGACAAAGTATCAAGGATAACAGTCCATGTCCTCCCTCAGTGCTGGTGAGTGAACTGCTTGATGCGGTTCGACGGGGATTTTCTCTGCCGGATAATGTTGCTGTTGAAGACCGCTTTGTTGTTCGTCACCGCTTGCAGGCATTTAATCCGGAATATTTTTCAACAGATTCACCGCTTTTCAGTTATTCTGCTGAGAATTATAGGGCTCTGGTAGAAAAAGAGAACTCTAATCCTGAACCGTTCGCCTTTATTAGTAAACCTCTGAAAGAGCCGACGGAGGAATGGAAAATTGTACCGCTTGAGAGGTTGTTGCGTTTTTATGATAATCCTGCGGGATTTTTTCTTGAAAACCGGCTTGGTGTTCGACTCATGGAAACGGCCATCCCGCTTGAAGATAGAGAGAATTTTGCTGTTGAGGGTATCGAGTTGTATCGGCTGAAACAGGAGATTCTTGACGTTGAGCTGGGGTGCGGAAACCCACAGGAGTTACTCTTGCTTTTTAGAAGCAGAGGTCTGCTGCCTCCTGCACATCACGGAGAACAGCTTTTCAAGACAATTCTTGATGAAGTACATAAATTTGCCGGAACTGTAAAGGAAATAACTGGAGAAGCGCAACCCCTTGCTCCTCTGGAGTTCGATCTTTTTATCGGGGAATTTCGTCTGACTGGAAGGCTGGAACGGCTGTGGACTCAGCGTATGTTGCACTACCGATGTTCCAAACTGAAAATAAGGGATCAGATGCGGAGCTGGATAGAGCATCTTGTGCTTAACACGATAGGCGAGCCGGGATACCCTGTGGAGACTACTCTGGTGATGTCCAATGATATCAAAAACTATAACGGACTGGTAGATCCTGCAGTTCATCTTGAGAACCTTTTGAGGCGTTACTGGCAGGGACTTTCCATGCCTCTGCGTTTTTTTCCTCGATCTTCTTTTGCTTATGCTCTTAAAGACTCCCTTGACGCTGCGCATCAGGAATGGAGGGATAATACGTTTAACAATTCGCCAGGTGAGGGCTCTGACCCGGCAATTCGGCGTTGTTTTGGGTCAGAAATCCCTTTTGATCATGAATTCTGCTCTCTTGCCATTGAGCTTTTGACTCCTATGTTACAATCTCAAAGTAAGGCGCTACAATGAAAACACTGAATCTTGCCTCCGTTGAGCTTTCGGGCATTAATCTGATTGAGGCCAGTGCGGGTACGGGAAAAACCTACGCTATTACCTCGCTTTATCTGCGGCTGCTGGTTGAAAAGGAACTGCGTCCTGAACAGATCCTTGTTGTAACATATACCGATGCGGCAACGAAGGAGCTTCGTAGCAAAATCAGAAGCCGTATTCGTGAGGGGATTGATGTTATTGATGGCGTTATTAATGGCCAGAATTCGAAGGATGTGTTTCTCCTGGCGTTCAGAGATACGTTTCGGGATAAGGATAAAAACAAAGCTAAGGAGATACTTGAGCGTGCACTTGCTGATTTTGATACGGCATCCATTTATACTATTCATGGTTTTTGTTTAAGGGCTTTACAGGATAATGTCTTTGAGAGTGGTTCCCTGTATGATACCGAGCTTATTACTGATCAGACGGAACTTATTCAAGAGATACTTGATGATTTCTGGAGGATATATTTTTTCGCTGAGTCGGCACCACTTCTCGGGTACGCCCTTAAGCATAAAGCTTCAATTATATTCAGGGATCTGCTGACTGGCCTACATGCTGGTGGCGGAGTAAAGGTTATCCCTGAGTTCAGTGCTGAAGAGATTAATGCGATCGATGCAACCTGCCATGGTACAGCTAAAGATATCTGGGAGATGTGGCGGGATAAAAAGGATGCTATTCGGGAACTCATTAAGAATGATAAAGGACTCAGTCGTTCTGCTAATGCTTACCGGGCTGACTTGATCGAGCCGCTCTTTGTTGGCATGGATGATTTTGTTGACGTTGGAAATCCTTTTGATCTTTTTGAAGGATTTGAAAAGTTTACAGTGTCAGGAATTTCAAAAAACACGAAATCAAAAAGCTCTCCGCCAAGTCACTCTTTTTTTGAGCGTTGCGAAGCACTTTTGTCAGGTGTTCAGCAGCGATTTCTTGCCCTTCAGTATGAACTGATAAGTTTTTACCGAAAAAATCTGCCGCTTCGCAAGCATGCTGGAAACATCCGCTTTTTCGATGACCTGCTTGATAGTCTTTATGATGCTCTGGTTTCAAAGCGTGGGGGAGAAGTATTTGCCGGTCTTCTCCGGGGAAAATACAGGGCGGCACTGATTGATGAGTTCCAGGATACAGACCCGGTCCAGTATTCTATATTCAGGACGATCTATGATGGGTCGGATCTTCCCCTTTTTCTGATCGGTGATCCTAAACAGGCTATCTACAGTTTCCGAGGTGCTGATATATTTGCCTATATGAAGGCCGCTCGTGAAGTGGGAGGGGATAAGCGCTTTACCTTAACTGAAAACTGGCGTTCGACACCCAAACTCCTTAAAGCTTTTAACACTTTGTTTGATCAGCAAAGAAATCCGTTTATCTACGACGGGATCATCTATCATGATCTGACGGCAGGAAAATCGACATCTACGGCCTTTGCATCGACGAGCTCAGCTGCTGGAGAACGTGAGGTTGCTCCGATGCAACTCTGGTTTATGGATTCAAGTGATGAAAAAAATGGCAAATTAACCGTAGATGAAGCCAGCCTCTTTGCATCACATGCTGTTGCTGATGAGATTGTTCGCCTCTTGAGGGAAGTCAATGACGGTATGAGTTTTGTCGGCAATGAGCAGGTTACTGCAGGGGATATTGCTGTTATTGTTCGGACCCATCGACAGGCAGGAATCGTTTTGAACGCTCTCAGGGCAAAAGGTATTCCTGGAGTGATGCGAAGCGATATGAGCATTTTTGCATCCAGGGAGGCCGAAGAGGTAAGCATTTTGCTTTCGGCGTTGTGCGATCCGGGAAATGAACCGAAAATCCGGGCTGCACTGGTTACCGATATCCTTGGCAGAACGGGTAACGATATTGCCAATCTCAATGATGATGAAGAGGCATGGACTCAATGTCTCAGAGAGTTTCATCATTATCATCATCTCTGGGTTGAGCGTGGATTTATGGTGATGATCCGGGAGTTGATGGCAAAAGAATTGATACGCGGACGGCTGCTCAGCTCACCTGATTTATCAGGGGAGCGAAAGCTGACTAATATTTTGCATTGTTTTGAGCTGCTGCATCAAGAGGAGCATGAAAGGGGGGTTGGTACAGAAGGGCTCGCGGCCTGGTTCAGCGAGCGCCTGGGGGCAGCTGATGAGGCGGAGGAATATCAGATTCGCCTTGAAACAGATGAATCAGCAGTTAAAATTGTTACTGTTCATATAAGCAAAGGATTAGAGTATCCTGTTGTGTTTTGTCCATTTCTCTGGAGCAAGGTTAATAGTAAAGGAAATCTTGTTACGTTTCATAATGAAAATTGGGAACCTGTAAAGGATTTCGGTTCAAGTGAGTATGCTCTGAATGTGTTGACAGCCCATAAGGAGTCGCTTGCTGAAAGCCTCAGGCTCCTTTATGTAGCGTTGACCAGAGCTAAGTATCGTTGTTATCTGTTAACTGGGAAAACCAGTGCGGATACATCACCAGTGAACTACCTGTTTCATGCTTCGGAGAAAACAAGATATGCTGAAAATCAGGCGACGGCTCTTGTTGCCGAGGCAGCTTCGATAACGGAGGAGAAGATGACCAGTCAACTTCTTGCACTGGCTGAGAGTTCGGAGGGTTCAATAGGGTTCAGCTTGTTAGAACGTCAAGCTGAACAAACTTCAGCTGTTCACGTCCACAACACTTCAAGAGGAGAGGGATACACTCCCTTTTTGCGCACTTTCAGCGGAACCGTTGACACCAGCTGGCGGGTATCCAGTTTTACATCATTCACTCGCCACGAGAACAAGCTTGTAGAACTGCCTGATCGAGATGATCCTGAGGGTGGAGGTATCGTGTCTTTCACCTTACAATCTGAGAAAAGTATCTTTTCTTTTCCTCGAGGAGCGCAGGCGGGAATATTCATGCACTGGATTTTCGAACAGCTTGATTTTGCATCTCCATCTGAAGAGAAGGTTTGTGAGCTTGTTGCAAAAGGATTGGAACGTTACAGTTACGACAAGGAATGGCTGCCCCGGATTACTGCTATGGTCAAAAACGTCTTGACTACATCGCTTGCAGGAGAAAATACATCATTTACCCTTGGGGGACTTCGGCCGGGATCATGGATAACGGAACTGGAATTTTTTCTGCCACTCAAATTTGTGACATCTGAACTTTTGGAGGAATCTCTTATACGTCATGGTGTTCCGCTTGGAGGTCTTGATTTGGCTTCACATAGCGAGATGCTGCAATTCAGGCCTGCTAAGGGTATGCTTATGGGGTTTATTGACATGGTTTTTGAAGAGGGTGGGCGATTTTATCTTCTTGACTGGAAATCAAACCATTTAGGCAATTCTCTACAGGATTACGGGTCAGGGTCAATGAGCATGGCTATGGCAAAAAATCTTTATTCACTCCAGTACCTCCTCTATACGGTGGCACTCAACCGGTACCTTTCTCTGAGAGTTAATAATTACAGGTACAGCACGCATTTCGGTGGAGTAATCTATGTTTTTCTTCGTGGGGTGAGCCTGGAGCAAGGTGGAGAAAGCGGTTTTTATCGTGATTTTCCTCCTGAAATTCTGATTGATGAATTGACAACTATATTGATCGAACAGGAGGCTGGATAACCCATGGTCGTGATGTTTCAGGAACGTGCTATAGACAGGCAGTTTGCTGCGTTTATATGCAATCAGACTCAGGGTAAATGTAGTGAGGTGTTTCGTCTTGTGGTTGCTCTGATAAGCAGTGCTGTGGGAAAAGGTAACATCTGCCTTAATCTTGAGGATATTGCCGGACAGACTGTATCGGTTGATGGGAAAGACATTGTTCTGCCTGAACTTGATGATGTTCTGGAGATGTTAAGAACTATGCCAACAGTTGGTTTGCCTGGTGAGCATAAGCCGCTGGTGGTCGATAGGTGTGGACGACTTTATCTGTATCGTTACTGGCGTTATGAACAAAAGCTTGCGGGGATAATTCTTCAGAAAGCCTCTGCTATTGTTGAAGGTATTGATGAAACAGTACTTCAAGCTGGTCTTGCACGTCTATTTTCAAAATGTGATGATGAAAAGAGTGATGGCCAAAAGCAGGCCGCATCTGTTGCTTTGCATAAGCAGTTCTGTGTTATTTCAGGTGGCCCTGGAACAGGCAAAACTTCCACGGTGGTGCGGATTCTTGCCTTGTTGCTTGAGCAGGAGGGTGGCAGAAAACTTCGTATTGCTATGGCAACTCCGACAGGAAAGGCGGCAGTGCGCTTAAAAACCTCTGTAAACGATATCAGAAGATCCCTTGATTGCTCAGAAGAGGTGAGGCTGGCAATTCCAGATGAAGTTGTCACCATTCAGCGACTTCTGGGAAGTCTATCAGGGTCATCGCGATTTCGCCATTCCGCCCGGAATCCTCTTTCTTTTGATGTCATCATCATTGACGAGGCATCAATGGTTGCTTTACCACTGATGACCGCTCTTGTTGAAGCTATGAAACCAAATGCCCGTCTTATTCTTTTAGGTGACAAGGATCAGCTTGCCTCCGTTGAGGCTGGGGCGGTGCTTGGTGATATCTGTAACGCAGGGGAGGGAAGTGACGGATCCCGTTTGACTGCATCTGTGGTTAAGCTTGAAAAAAACTACCGGTTTCAAGCTGGAAGTGGAATTGCTGAAATCAGTCAAGCCGTTAATGATGGATTGGATAGTGTTGCATTGGAAATATTGAAGAGCAATACGCGAAAAGGTATCGGCTGGAATAAACTGCCTGAAAGTGATGAGTTGAGACGGATGCTGGCACCAAAAGTGGTCGAAGGTTATCAGGGTTATCTTGATGCGGATTCTGCATCAGAGGCTCTTGAGCGATTTGACAGATTCCGTATACTCTGTGCGTTACGTGAGGGCCCTTACGGTGTTAGTGGACTTAATACGGTGACAGAACGTATCCTTGGCAAGGCAGGCTTGATTTTACCTGATAGCAGCAGGTACCGTGGTCGCCCAATCCTGATTACAGTAAACGACTATTCCATAAGACTTTTTAATGGCGATACTGGTATACTTTTTCCTGATCCTGAAAGCGGGGGAGCAATCAAAGCCTTTTTCCCTGATCAGGGTGGCGGATACCGCAGTATACCCGTTGAACGCCTCCCGATTCATGAAACGGCGTTTGCGATGACTATACACAAAAGCCAGGGTTCAGAGTTTGACCAGATACTGATGCTTCTTCCACCGGAAGACTCAAATCTCATTACAAGAGAATTGATTTATACCGGAATAACAAGAGGGAAAACTTTTGTTGAAATATGGGCAAATGAAGAGGCGTTTTGCGTAGGGGTCAGAAAAATGACAGAACGGCACTCGGGATTAAGAGATGCATTGGAGATTAATTCCTGATTTTCTTTAAGCTGAATTGAGCTGTTATTTTAATTGGACAGTCATAAAATCAACCGCGTTGGTTACCTCTTCATCAGTCAGAGTAGAGTTGCCGCCTTTTGGGGGCATAACTCCGGTTTTACCCTCGTAGCCTTCGATTGATTTTTTAGCCAGGACTGCAAGGCCTAAAGGAATACGTTCACGCCAGGCTATCTTGTCACCGGGTTTCGGAGCACCCGAGACTCCAGAGTCATGGCAACCTGCACAATTTGATTCGTAGATTTTTTTACCCTCGTCAAGCTTCTTTTCAGCTAAAGCTTCTGCTCTGGATTCTAAAACTTCATCTGAGACAGGAAGTTTGTTCTGGTCGCAGGCACCGAGAGCAAAAAGAGTGACGATCAAAAAAGAAAGTGGAGGTAATTTCATAGCCATCGTAGGGATGCAAATTTAGGTGGCTGTAAATACTGATTGGTTCAACAATACTAAATATATAAGCGTTAAAATCGGAAATTATTTCTTTGGTTCCCAATAACAACGTTTTGGAGAAACAATCAAATCTTCATCTTTCAATGCTTTCATGGCTTTGTCAACCTCTTTTCGGTCAAGTCCGCTGATTTCTGAAATTCGACCAGCATTCAATGGGGTTCCCTCTTTTTTGAGCACGTCAAGAACGATATTTTTAGCGTCCATTTCCTCTCCTTATGTTATTGTAATGTGCCGGTTCAAGCGTCAATTTTTAATGTACATTTTTTTCAGAAAAGCCTTTCATCTTCTGAGCAGAGGCTGTTATGTAAAAACTCAACGGAAGAAGCCCTGATTACGTTTGACGAGGATATTATTGTAAATTACGAGGCTTAAAATCTGTAAAATAATGTCGATGTGTCCCTTTTTTCTATAGAGCTCAGTGGGGTCGATAATACAAAAAAAGTAAAAAAGAATATGAAAAAAAAGTTGGTATCAATAGTAACAGCAGCTTTTTTAGTGTTCCCGTTGTTGGGACATGCGGCACCAATCAAAATTGGGTTTATCAACTCTATTACAGGGAAAGAGGCTCAAATTGGAGAGAACTTAACCAATGGTGCGGCAATGGCAATTGAAGATCTGAAAGCAAAAGGTATTCAGATTGATCTTGTCAAGGAAGATGACGGTGGCGATCCGAAAAATGCTCTCGCTGCTTATGAAAAGCTTGTGACCCGTGATGGAGTTATCGGTGTTGTCGGTCCGTATACTTCCGGTTCAGCAAATGTCGTCGCTTCACGAGCTGACCAGTACCAGGTACCACTTCTTGTTCCTGCTGCTGCAAAAGAAGAAATCACTATGAAAGGGTATAAAAACGTTTTTCGTTTAAATGCTCCGGCTAATATCTATTCGAGTGTTTTGATGACAGCGGTCGCAGCATATAAACCGAAAACTATAGCTTATGTTTATGCTGCTACTGATTTTGGCGTTTCAACGGTAAAGACTGCTCAGGAGAATGCTGCAAAAATGGGTTTAAAAGAAGTTGCTAACGAAAAATATCAACAGGGGCAACCTGACTATCGCCCATCATTGTCCAAAGTCAAGGCCGTCAAGCCTGATCTTGTTTTTCTTGTCTCCTATGATGCTGACGCTATTCTGCTTATGCGTCAGGCCAAGGAAATTGGACTTACTCCAAAAGCATTTCTCGGTGCGGGAGCCGGTTACACAACAGCCCAGTTTGCTCAGCAAACTGAAATTTCAAACCTTGTGCTTTCTGCTACCCAATGGACGGATGATGTCAATTGGCCAGGTGCAGCGGACTTTGCACGCCGCTACAAAGCCAAATATTTCAAGGCTCCTTCATATCATGCAGCTTGTGCGTATGAAGCAATAAAAATCATGGGTGAAACAGCGTTCATGACGCGAAACACTGCTAAACTTCGTGCTGCCTTGAAAGCTGGCAGCTGGAACGGTATTCTTGGTCCTGTAAAATTCGCGGACTATGGTGGGTTTACCAACCAGAACAATCACCCGATGCTGGTACAGCAAATCATAAGCGGGCAATACGAAACGGTGTATCCTGCTCTATTCAGCAAGAAAAAACTTGTCTATCCTTTTATCAGATAATATGTTATAAATAACTAAACTTTCGGGCTGAAACCTGAAGATGAAGCGCCCTTACTTTATTGTTTGAGGCGCTTTAGTTTTCTTTTGTTTCGCTTTCAACAGCCTCAACAAGAAGGCTGTTTATTTCAAAGGGAGAATTCGGTATGTTTTTTCTTCAATCATTGCTTTCAGGAATACTGACAGGCGGGGTCTATGCTCTTGCCGGAATAGGTATGTCCCTGGTCTTTGGTGTCATGAATATCAGCAACTTCGCTCATGGTGATTTAATGATGTTAGGAATGTATCTGGCGTATTTTGCGTTTACTTTACTTCATATTGATCCGTATGTATCTTTATTGCTGATTATTCCAATATCCTTTTTGTTTGGGTTTTTTATTGAAAAAGTATTTATCCGCCAGATTATCCATCATCCTCATCAAAATCAGATTCTGCTGACCGTAGGTCTTGGCTTGATTATGAGTAATTCCGCACTTTTGGCTTTTACCAGTGATCCAAAAATTTTGACAACTTCCTATTCGAGTAGCGCAATCAATATATTGGAAGGTATTTCGTTATCAGTTCCATTGTTGTTGTCATTTATCGTTACCTGTGCCATTACAGGCATCCTCTATGTGTTTCTTTCGAAAACGACTACCGGTCTGGCTTTGTTGGCAACAAGCCAAAACAGAGAGGCGGCACAATTAATGGGAATTAATGTTGCCAAGATGAGTGCGATAGCATTTGGTCTTGGTACTGCTTTAGCTGCAACTGCCGGTGCTCTTATAGCACCGACGTATTACATTCATCCGATGGCTGGCCATAGTTTTCTGTTGAAAGCCTTTACAATCTGTGTTC
>Ga0007882_10001493_pt1 | contig 13585 bp, 15 predicted proteins | sample CryBogCBH12Aug01_FD_71195 | JGI IMG/M metagenome (GOLD analysis project Ga0007882, IMG submission 71195) | Freshwater microbial communities from Crystal Bog, Wisconsin, USA - CBH12Aug09.1 | ecosystem: Environmental > Aquatic > Freshwater > Lake | place: Crystal Bog, Wisconsin, USA | collected... | reverse complement strand
ACCACATAACAAAAGAAGGATACTAATCAGCTTAAATATACTTGTTATGTCATTTCTATTTTTTTCCTTAACCAATTTTCTTCCAAAGATATTCATTGATATAAATCTTGTTTGTCATCAATATTTTTAAGCTTTAAATTTATTTGCTCAGCAGTCATTGCCCCTGGAATGATTGTTCCATCCTCAAAAATGATAGTTGGAGTAGCATTAATTTTGTACCTATTTGCTAGATTTTTAATGTCATCAATCGGAGTAGAACATTTATTTATTTTTGGATCAATTTCACGCTCTACATAATCACTCCAAGCTTTACTTCTGTTAGTAGAACACCAAATACTAGTTGATATTTTGAGTGAACCGGGGTGTATTGCCTCAAAGGGTAGAGGAAAAATATAAATTGATACATTTTCTAATTTCTTGAAATCCAGCTCTAATTGTTTGCAAAAAGGACATTTGGGATCGCTAAAAACATATATTTTTCTAAAGCCAACTCCTAGTCGGATTGCATCCTCAATTTTCAAATCAGATATATTAAATTTTGATGGGATTATTAACTTATTTTGTACCGATAAATTTTGTCCCGTCTCAAGATCGATAACTGAACCACTAATTAAAATTTTAAAATCATCTGAAATAAATACATTCTCAGAATTTGAATCCTTTATTAGATAAAAATTCTCAAACGACTTTACAATTTTGACATCACTCAAGGCTGGAAATTTTGTATAAAATTCATCCTTGAAATCCGCCCTTGCCAAATTAAGCATAATTAATAGATAAATAATAAAATATTTTTTAAGCACCAATATTTCCAAAAAAATTTTTCGTAAAAAATTCGTGATTATTTAAAATCACAATCAAGTAAAACAAGCTAATTAGCGAATACACTGGATAAACTAATGCTTGAACCCACGGATCTAAATTTTTTAATCTATTGACACACCCTATCAAAACGGCGATTAGGGAAAGTTTCACTACTACAAATGTGAAAAAAATTGATCCTAATAATGTTGCCAACCAAATTAGAACTTGGTTACCCTCACTCGCACCATTTCTAGCTCCAATAACTGAAGATTCAAAATCTAATATTTGTAAAAAAATTAAAATAAAAATCAACCATCTATTATTTTGCAAATTCAAATGTGCTCCAGTGATAAGACCAATCTTTTTGGCCTAAACCAATTATGTTCTCTGCACACCCTTTTAATAAGGATTGTTTATTTAGGTGTTAAATTAGAGCTTCTAGATCTATAAAGTTTGATCTATGTGTAATTTATAGATGATTAAATTTTGACTTCGTTAGTTGATGAAGTCAAATTCTCAAGATTTATTTTTTTCGCCAAACTCTCTTAGGGCTATATGAATTTTGAGTTGATCCATTAAATTCAGTATTAGATGTATAGCTAGGGGCTGTCTTACTGCTAGGGATATAAACAGGTGTTTCGTTTTTGTATTCGCTCACAACTAATTGTTCAGGAGATTCATGAGTGTAAGTGAGTGGCAATAACTGCGTTTGATTCTGATTCATGTCCTGAGCAGATTGCTGTATCAATCGACCATTTATGACAGCATTTTCATGAATCCCCAAGGTTTCGTAATATATATCACCTTGCACTGTACTGTTGGCCTCTAAGCTGATTTGTTTAGCGTATATGTTTCCTACTACAGCTCCTGTGATTGATGCCATCGCACACCTTATTGAACCGAACACTTTACCAGTGGCAGATATAGAAATTGAATCTGCTAATTTACCAAAGCCCTCAACGTCCCCATAAATAATTCCTTCTATCAAAGCTGACCCACTAAATTCAAACTTTCCTTTAATAGTTGCACCAGAGTTAATATGATTATCAAATTTGCCCTGACTAACGAACATAATGGGTAAACTTGTATTCATATACTATGTTTCTTATCCGTTTGTTTGCTTATTAAATTAGAAATCATTGCAAATATGTGTTTTCAATTATTTAGATTAGCTCTTTTTCTAACTCTATATTACATTAAAAAACTCTATCAAAATTGAATTAGTATCTACTTTGGAGTACGAAATAACCCTTTATAAAAATCAAGATAAACCACCTGTATTTTTGCATTACAAAGTATTAATTATTTTTACTAGTGCATTTGATTTAGTTAATTTTAAAGATTATTGACCAATCGCCATTTGAACTGCTCTTAATTGGTAATCAACCGAGCTATTTATTTTCGTGATTTAAACTATTCCTATATCGAACAGGAGATATTTTGGAAGCTTTTTTAATTTCAACGGGCGTAGTTGCGCTTGCAGAAATTGGGGACAAAACTCAATTACTTGCATTTATATTGGCTGCAAGATTTAAAAAGCCTATACCCATCATTCTTGGGATTTTTGTAGCCACAATCTTTAACCACGGCCTTGCTGGGGCAGTTGGCTCTTGGATTTCATCAAATGTAGACCCAAGCATATTAAGATGGATACTTGGTGTATCTTTTATTGCCATATCTATATGGACGCTCATACCCGACAAGATCGAAGAAGAGAAAACCTCAATTACCTCAAAATTTGGCGTTTTTGGAGCAACATTAGTTACATTCTTTTTAGCTGAAATGGGGGACAAAACTCAAATTGCAACAGTTGCATTAGCAGCACATTTTTCTCAACCACTATTTGTAGTTGCTGGGACCACAGCTGGTATGCTCGTTGCAGATATTCCTGCAGTTTTTATAGGAAACAAGTTTTCGGAAAAAATTCCAATGAATCTTGTTCATAAAATTGCTGCAAGTATTTTTGCTCTTTTAGGCTTTGTTACCTTGCTAGGAAATCCAATATCATGGCTTTCTTAATTTCCTTTTTTCTTCCACTAAACTCAACAAATGCAAAATAATCTTATCAACACTGGCGTTCACGATCACTCTTTTCACGTGAGTAGTCTGGCTGCTGAAAAAGGAACTTTCTGGGTCATGTGGATCACTGCCGTCATGATGGTAATAGAGATTTTTACCGGATGGTGGTACAACTCCATGGCATTGTTAGCAGATGGATGGCATATGAGCTCGCACACTCTAGCTATCGGACTTAGTGCTTTTGCTTACTCCCAAGCAAGACGATACGCCAAAGATCCTAGGTTTGCCTTTGGAACTTGGAAAATTGAAGTGCTTGCAGGGTTCGCCAGTGCACTTTTTTTAATGGGCGTTGCAGCAATGATGGTTTACGGATCGTTGGAGCGTTTGCTCCTACCCGAGCCTATCCACTACAAAGAAGCTATTTTCATAGCACTGATTGGCTTAGCTGTGAACTTAGTGTGTGCACTGATTCTTGGTAACGCGCACGATCATCACGGTCACGGTCACGGTCACGGTCACGGTCACGGTCACGGTCACGCACATGATCAACATGATAACCATCATCACACACATAACGAGCAGGATCACAAGGCAGCAGCTCATTCACATTCACATTCACATCGTGACCATAACTTAGCTCACAAATTAGAGAAAAAGCATCATGATCTTAATCTTCGTTCAGCTTACATCCATGTTTTAGCTGACGCAGCTACCTCAGTGCTTGCCGTGGTTGCTCTGTTAGGAGGTATGAACTTTGGCTGGTCATGGCTCGACCCTTTGATGGGCATTGTTGGCGCAATACTTGTTGGAATTTGGTCTAAAAATTTAATAATTGAAACCGCAAAAGCCTTGCTGGACAGAGAAATGGATGCCCCAGTAGTTGACTTGGTCAGAGAAAAGATGGTTGCGTTGCCACTAACCGTTATGACCGATTTACACATTTGGCGCGTGGGTAGTTCCGCCTATTCCTGCACCATGGCTTTAGCTACACAAGACTCAAGCATTACTCCAAATAAAGTTAAAGAACACCTCAAGGAGCTCAAGGAAATAGCGCATATAACGATTGAAGTACATTACCATTAAACAACCTAATCTTACGACTCAACCGATAAATCTAATGATGTGCAGTTTGCTCGACAAGTAGCTGTTACAAATTGCCGCCCAGTTAGTGCACAATTAAGTTATGTCAGACAAATTTATTCCTATCAAACCCGTTAACAGCATTAGCTCCGCTACTCCAAAGCCGCAATTAAATACTCCGATATTTTTTAATGGGCAAGTATTGGATAGATTGAAACGTCCACTCAAGGACTTGCGCATAAGCGTTACGGATAGGTGTAATTTTCGTTGCACCTATTGCATGCCCAAGGAAATATTTGATTCAAATTACAAGTACTTGCCACACTCTCAACTTTTGAGTTTCGAGGAAATTACCCGATTGGCAAAAATTTTTGTGACCCAAGGGGTTCAAAAAATACGATTAACCGGTGGTGAGCCGCTACTTCGGAAAAACATTGAAATTTTGATAGATCAGCTGTCTAGTATCAAAACGCTAGACGGTAAAAATCTAGACCTGACTCTAACAACCAATGGCTCATTACTTGCAAGAAAAGCCCGTTCACTGAAAGATGCAGGACTTAACCGAATTACAGTTTCACTTGATGGACTCAATGACACCATTTTCAAGAAAATGAATGATGTTGACTTTGCTGTTTCCCAGGTGTTGGAAGGTATTGAAGCAGCAAAATCAGTTGGTTTGAACCCTATTAAAGTAAATATGGTCGTCAAAAAGGGGGTAAACCTGAGCGAGATTATCCCGATGACAGATTATTTTTTAAACTCGGGTGTTATCCTTCGCTTTATAGAGTACATGGATGTAGGAGCAACTAATGGTTGGAAAATGGATGAAGTTGTTCCCAGTTCAGAAATTTTGAAAATATTAGGCTCAGTCTTTGAACTTGAGAGATTCGAGACAGATTTAACTGGAGAAACTGCCACGAGGTTCCAGGTAAAGTCGAAAAACGGTAAAGAAGGCGAGATCGGACTTATTAGCAGCGTTACCCAGGCTTTTTGTGGCGACTGCAACAGGGCTAGGCTCTCTACTGAGGGGCAACTCTACCTGTGCCTATTTGCCTCCACCGGATTTGATCTCCGAACTCTTCTTAGGGAGGGAGCGAATGATCAAGAAATTAAAAACCAAATAGCCGCCATATGGAGCACCCGCGCAGATCAATATTCAATGCTACGCAGTGAACATGCACAACTACCTAACAATGGTCTTAAAAGAGTTGAGATGAGCTATATTGGGGGTTAAGAAACTAAAACTCAAAACAATCTTAGCTGTTTATAGTTCCAAATAAATCAAGCGTGTGTCGAATTATTTCAAATCAAACCTTGCGCCTTCAACACGCCTTTATTAGCTAACTCATCCGCGCGCTCATTACCTGGATCCCCAGCATGTCCTTTTACCCAATGCCAAGAAATCTTGTGCTCCGCATTTTGGACTAAATCATCTAACCTCATCCATAAATCTATATTTTTTACAGGCTGTTTGGACGCAGTCTTCCAACCTCTAGCTTTCCAACCCTGTATCCACTGAGTAATTCCTTGCCGAACGTACTCACTATCCATATAAATTTCGACTGAGCAAGGTCTTTTCAAAGCCAAAAGGGATTCAATGACCGCTGTGAGTTCCATACGGTTGTTGGTGGTTTGTAACTCACCGCCGAATAAATCTTTTTCTACATCTCCAAGCCTCAAATACACTCCCCAGCCCCCAGGCCCAGGGTTACCTTTGCAGGCACCGTCAGTGTAAATGACTACTTTAGAATCTATTGTTGAATTTTTCTCTGTCATACTTAAACCATAAAAATAATGAAAAGTGGTTTTTCGAGCCGATCAAACTAACGGATCTTTAATGCGGTTAATGGAGCTTGAGTTAATGCTTGGCACAGCTGCAGCGTTTATAGAGCGTGGCCGCTTCCAAACAGGTCCTAGCATTTTCATACCTCGAACTCTTTTGACCGCAACCAAAAAGTAAACAGACCCAAAAATAGGCCACCATCTATCACCCGCCTTATCCATCCAAGAGAATCTACTAAGCCACGTCTGGGTCTTAAATGCGGGTCTATAGCATCCAAAACGCCCTCCCTCAACCTCGAAGCTCAACAACTTTAACCAGTCTCTCAGACGCCAATATCCGATAAAGTCGCCGCTTTCGGGCAAAAAACTACTTTGAATACCCAATCGACGGTATGTGTTGACTCTTTTTTGATGCAAACCCCACAAACTTATGGGATTTAATCCACTGATCACGATCCTTCCTTCAGGAACAAGTACCCGCTCTACCTCCCGAAGCGTCGCGTGTGGGTCTGGGCTTCCCTCTAGTGAGTGGGGAAGCAAAATAAGATCCAAAGATTGATCAGGAAAGGGTAACGCTCGGCTATCAAGGACTACGGCATATTTCTGTTGGGCGTTTGAGTCTTCAAGATTGCTAAGATTGCCCTCACCAACACCAGCTTGGGTGTTCGTGACACTTTGAAAGCCTAATCCCTCGCTAACCTGCGCCGTCCATTTATGAGGCATACGGTTTGCACCTAAGGCCTCTAGATCAGGTAATCCGAGTTGGAGCGCGTGAAAGCCAAAAATATCGGAAACTGTCCTATCAAATTGAGCTTTTTCCCAGTCCATCAAATATTTACCCGCAGGAGTCTTTAGCCACTCCTGCAGTTCAATACTTTCTATAATCTGGTGATTCATGAAACTTATACCCTTACCCGCTTTTAACGATAACTATCTTTGGATGATAAGCCAAGATGGCTGCGCGATCATAGTTGATCCAGGAGACGCAGAGCCTGTAATCGATGCACTCAAGCAATACAATCTCAAACTTGAATGCATTTTAGTTACACATCATCACTCTGATCACATTGGTGGCATCCAAAGTTTAGTTCAAAAAACTGGAGCCCAGGTTATTGCCCCAAACCATCCAAGTATTCCAAAACCTTACCAAGTGGCTAAAGACAATGACCAGTTGATGGTGCTTGGTAACGAGATACAGGTTATAGCAGTACCTGGGCACACATTAACGCACTTGGCCTATTTCCTGCCCAATACTGAGAAAGGCCCCATCCTCTTTTGCGGTGACACTCTATTTAGCGGGGGTTGTGGTCGTATGTTTGAAGGGGATCCAGACGGATTCTGGACCAGTTTAGAGCGACTAACAGGGCTGCCGCCTCAGACATTAGTGTGTTGTGCTCACGAATACACTATGTCAAACCTTAAATTCGCCTTGGCTGTTGAACCTACTAATCAAGCGCTGCAAGAGTACACAGAACTGTGTAAATCTTTAAGGGCTAAAAATTTACCCACCTTGCCATCCTCCATTGGGAAAGAAAATGCTATTAACCCATTTTTAAGAGTTAGACAAAAGGAAGTTATTCAAAGCGCACAAAAATTAAACCCAAATGCACACACCGAGGGGCAAGTATTTGCAACCTTACGCTCTTGGAAAAATGATTTTTCTTGATCCTATAGATAACCACTGTGTATGTGCTTTTCTACAAAATGAACTCCAAAAGGTCCGTCAAATCATATTTACCCGCGCTGGACAAAGCTGCCTTCATAAAGGTTTTAAGCAAAATCTTTCTACTTAAAATTACTGAACTACAAAACTTGAAAAATCTTATCTATAAAACTCTAATCCTATCAATTAGCAGTGCCTGCATTTTGCAACTTACTGGATGCGCATCGGGAATTGATCTTGATAGCGGCGCCACTCAGTCAAAGCAAGAACCGTTCAATTACCCGGCTCAAAATAAACCGTCAACAACTAGTTCCACCGGTCCTGCTAAATACTCAAAAAATAGTGCGCACAGCACCACTTTTACCGAACGCAATCGATCCTCATCAGAGGAGCTCTCTCCTATTCGGATTGAAACCATAAACGCCGATCAAGTTATGGAGGTAAAACTTGCCAATGACTTGTGGGAAAGAATTAGGAAAGGTTACTCCATGCCCGACCTAGATACAGATTTAGTTCATGAACGAGAACAGTGGTATTCTTCCAAGGGAGAATATCTCTCAAGGACAACTGAGCGTTCAAGTAAATACCTTTATTACATAGTTGAGGAACTAGAGAATAGAAAGATGCCAACAGAGTTGGCATTGCTCCCCTTTATCGAGAGCTCCTTCAACCCCCAAGCTGTATCATCCGCTAAGGCTTCAGGTATGTGGCAATTTATGCCTAAAACGGGTAAGAATTTCGATTTAAAACAAAATGCTTTTAGGGATGACAGACGAGACGTACTGGCATCAACACGAGCTGCACTTGATTACCTGCAAAAGCTTTATTTGCAATTTGGAGACTGGCATCTCGCGCTCGCAGCTTACAACTGGGGAGAAGGTAACGTCACAAAAGCAATTCAGCGCAGCAAAAATGCAGGGCTCAGCGGAGCTTACACGGAGCTCAACATGCCTGTTGAAACACGTTTTTATATACCCAAGCTGCAAGCTGTTAAGAACATTGTTAAAAACCCAAGTTCTTTTGGTATCAAATTATCAGATATACCAAATCACCCTTATTTCCAAACCGTCCCATTGCCTCGCGACATGGACGTTAGGGTAGCAGCTCACTTAGCCGATGTAACGATGGAGGACTTTACAGCGTTAAATCCCTCTGCTCACCTTCCAGTCCTACTTGCAGGTGGAACACCACAAATTTTATTGCCTTGGGATAACGCAGAGATATTTCAAAGAAATTATGAAGCCTTTGGAGGGAAATTAGCAAGTTGGACTGCTTGGGTAGCACCTACAACAATGAAGGTGTCTGAGGCTGCAAAAAAATTCAAAATGAGTGAGACAGACTTCAGAACTCTAAACAGTATTCCTCCGAAAATGCTCATTAAAGCTGGATCGGCGCTACTGGTTCCAAGAGGTGACAAAATTAAAAATGATGTATCAGCGGAAATCGCTGACTTAGGGCAAGTTAACTTAGCACCAGAGATTACCCTGAAAAAATCACAAATTCGAGTTACTACTAAAGAGACCCTCGAATCGTTTGCTACTAAACATCATATCAAAGCTGCTCAACTCTCAGAGTGGAACCAACTCGCTGTAAATGCCCCACTAAAACCTGGTCAAGTATTGATTATTTATACCGCTCAAAGTACAGGCAATAGACATAAACACGTTAGAGTAGCTCAGCACCGCAACCATTAACGATGCTTAGTTGGTATTTGGTTGCCAACGCATCAATCGTCGCTCCATTCGCCCAACTACTGCGTCAAGCAATAATGCACAGACAGTTAAAACGACAATACCTGCAAAAACTGTATTAACGTCAAAAGTTCCCTCAGCCTGAAGGATCAAATACCCCACACCTTTAGCAGAGCCTAGATACTCACCCACCACTGCGCCAACAAAAGCCAACCCTACAGAGCTGTGAAGGCTTGAGAAAACCCAGCTGGTTGCACTTGGTAAATAAACTGTTTTAAGTAACTGGGAGGAATTTGCCCCCAACATTTTGGCGTTAGCAAGAATTACAGGATTGACTTCACGTATGCCTTGATAAACATTAAAAAATACAACAAAGAAAACCAACGTCACCGCAAGCGCGACCTTACTCCAAATCCCAAGACCAAACCAAAGTCCAAAGATTGGCGCCAAAATAACACGGGGCATAGAGTTCAGCGCTTTAATGTAGGGGTCCAGCAGTGCACTTGTTAAAGGAGAAAGCGCGAGCCATAGACCCGATGCAAGCCCAAGCGTAGTTCCAATCACAAATGCTAAAACTGTCTCCAACAAAGTAACCCCCAAGTGAATGTAGATCTCACCCGTGCCGTGGATACCCGTACTTAGCCATTCAGTAGGCTCAACGGTAATTGGAACAAACCACTCAATGATTCTGATAAATACTGCAGCGGGCTCGCCCAAGAAGAATGCCCACTGCTGGTCTTTAGAAACCCAGTTCCATATTCCAATGGTAATAATTGCAAGCATGAGTTGCCACAACCATAGCTGCTTTGTAATACCCAATCTTTGTGAGCTCTCACCCTTAGGATTAGGCTTAAGGGAATTAGCATTAGATTTAGACTTACTCATTTTTTAACCCTTGACTGGGATTTAGAAGTTGTTGATATCCCTTTAAAACCTCTTCCCTTAATACATCCCAAATTTGAGCGTGTAGTCTTGTGTAATCTGCTTCATGCCGAATCTCCGCCACATTTCTGGGACGGCCTAAGGAGATATCAAATTCACCGATGGGATGGGTTGCAGGTCCAGCCGAGAGTACGATGACTCGGTCACTAAGCGCTATTGCTTCATCTAAGTCGTGTGTAATAAACAGAACTGCCTTCTTTTGTTTTGACCAAATATCCAAGAGCTCATTCTCCATCAGTTGCCTGGTTTGCACATCAAGAGCAGAAAAAGGTTCATCCATCAAAATAATATCTGGGTCCATCACGAGGGTTTGAGCTAAAGCCACCCTCTTGCGCATGCCGCCCGAGAGTTGGTGAACGTAGTTATTTGCAAATTTGATCAAACCAACTTTTGACAACCAATCCATGGCTAAAGTGGTGGCCTCTAATTTAGGAACGCCTTTATATTCCAGGCCAAGCAAGACATTTTCTAGAGCGGTTCGCCATGGCAACAACGCTTCCGACTGAAACATATAGCCCGCCCTTGTATTGAGTCCATACAAAGGGCTGCCAAATACCCTTACCCTACCCTTTGAAGGCGTTAGAAGTCCTGCAGCGACATTTAAAAGAGTAGATTTACCGCAACCAGTTGGACCAACAACACTGACAAATTCACCCTCTCTGACTTGCAGCGTCGTATCTTTAACGGCCGTATAGGACGAGCCGTCTCCAGAGGTTGACGCAAACTCACACGTCACACGGTCAAGTTCAAGAGCGAAATCCATTAAGCCTTAAATCGTTCTTTTGCACGAAGCGCAAAGTTATTGGTGAATGTTTTAGACAGATTAATCTTATCAGCGTGAATATCAGCTTCAAAACTAGTAATGGCCTTTAGAGCCGTAGGTGCAGCCTCAGGTACCATCACTCCATCTAAGGATAGTGCTTCTTTTATTTTGCTAAAAGAGGCTAAATATAGCGCTCGGTCCCCAAGCAAATAGTTCTCAGGAACTGTTTTAATAATGTCCGAGGGGCCCGCAGTCTGCAACCATTTAAGAGCTTGCACTATTGCGTTTGCAAGTGCTTGGCACGTATTAGGGTTCTTTTGAACAAAATCTTGTGACGCATACAAACAAGCAGCAGGCATTGGCCCGCCAAAGACTTGTTGAGTTCCTTTTAGAGTCCTGGTGTCATAGATGATCTTGACATCAGCTTTTTGCTCCAGCATCGTCATCACAGGATCAATATTGCTGATCGCATCTATTTGCCCGCTCCTTAAAGCCGCTAGCGCCCCAGCGGCTGTACCTACCCCAATAAAACTCACATCACTAGACTTCAACCCCGCTTTGGATAAAACTAAATTCGCCGCGATGTTAGTGGAAGAACCGGGGGCACTTACCCCTATTTTTTTTCCTCTCAAATCTTCAAGACTTTTGTAGTTTGGCATATTCTTAAGCGATACACCGATTGCAATTTGGGGGGCACGCCCTTGAAGTACGAAGGATTGATAGATTTGATTTTTTGCCTGCAAGTAAATCGTGTGCTCATATGCACCCGAGCAGACATCCGCTGATCCACCGACTACGGCCTGAAGTGCTTTAGCGCCCCCTGCGAAGTCACTTATTTCAACCTCAAGCCCCTCACTCTTGAAGTAGCCAAGTTGTTCTGCCAGCGTCAACGGAAGGTAATAAAAAGTCGCTTTACCGCCAACTGCAATGGCTACCTTTGTTTTCTCAAGTTTGGTCTGCGCGAAGCCCTCATTAACGTAGCCAGTTAAACCAGAAAGTCCCAAAAGGGAAGCTGCAACTGATTTTGAAAAATCTCTTTTATTAATAGGATTGAACATATGAATTCCAAAATATTGAATACTCTTTTATGGGTTTGATATTAGAGTTACGAACCTTTTTCTTTAAAGAATCATATTACTAAATTCTAAATTTGAAATTAGTAGCTTCCCGGTACAAATGCTTAAATTAAGCTAAGCATTTCAAGAATATTTATAAGCCAGTTAGGCGCTCCGTCTATCAACCATGGCATGAGCGATAGTACCAATATCAACATACTCTAGCTCGCTACCGACGGGCACCCCTCTGGCTAGACGAGTCACATTAAGCCCTCTCTTTTTTAAAGCCTCGGTCAGTACAAATGCTGTAGCTTCTCCCTCAGCATTGAAGTTGGTTGCAAGGATGACCTCACTCACCACGCCGTCACAAGCCCTGTCAATAAGTGTTTGAAGTCCCATCTCCTTTGGTCCAATTCCTTCTAAAGGACTTAAAGTACCCATCAAGACAAAGTAGTAGCCCTTGTATGCGGCTGTTTTTTCAACGGCCGATTGATCTGCGGGCGTCTCCACAACACACAACCTAGATGCATCTCTAGTCGTGTCTTGACAAGTGGCGCACACCGACTCCTCTGCCAAGGAGTGACAACGCTGGCAATGCTGGACTGAATCGTAAGCCCTAATTAAGGCCTGGGCGAGAATTTGAACGCCCTCCCTGTCCCTCTCCATCAAGTGATAGGCCATACGTGAGGCCGAGCGCTCTCCCACTCCGGGAAGTCTTTTAAAAGCCTCTATCAAGGCCTCAATAGAGCTGGGTGCTCCCATTGAATTAGAAAGGCAACTTCATGCCAGCGGGGAGGCCTGCGGATAATTTACCCATTTTTGCCTCGCTGGTTTCTTCTGCTTTACGGGCTGCATCGTTAAAAGCTGCGGTTAGCAAGTCTTCAAGCATTTCATGATCGTCCATAACGGAGGGATCAATGTGCACACGTTTAACAACATGCTTACAACTCATATCAATCTTTACTTTACCGCTAGCCGCTTCACCCGTTACGTCAATGAGCGCAAGTTCATCCTGAGCCTTACGCAGGTTTTCTTGCATCATCTGAGCTTGCTTCATGAGTCCTGATAATTGACCTTTATTAAACATATTTTTTCCTATTTTTTCCCATTACGTTGTGTTGAATATTAACCGTGTTGACTAAGCTTATTTTTTGGTTCTATCGGCTTAATGCTCCCCATAATAATTTTTGCGTCAAAATCTTGAACCATCTTAATAACTAATGGATCATTTTGTATTCGCTCAATCAATTCTTTCTCACGCGCGGTGTTTTTGGCTATATTACGCCGAGCTGGGCTGTCCTTAACAACACCAATTTCAAATTGAAGCGAAACATCATAGCCTACCGCTTTTAATGCAACTTGGAGTTGATCCTTGTGATTTTTAACATTTAAATTTTCACTCTCAACTCTCAATATCCAAGCATCACTTTCGCGGCCTAACAACTGGGACTGAAGAGCGAGTTCGCGGTTCAATCCGTGGACCAGTTGGGACTCTACCAATTTAAAAACTACCTCGCTCCAAAAATCCCCTTCGGGCGTCATCACAAGCTCTCTAACAACGCCTGGTTTTGGCGTCTCTAGTCCTTGACTCGCTTGAGCTTGCTGGTGAACTGACACCTGAATCATCTCCGATGGTTCAACCTGCTCAGTCCTGGCTTGGTTGATTCCACTCACACTCATATCGCGAACTGGAAGTGAGAGTGAAGGTGAAGTGTCTAAATCAGCAGTATGAGTTGCGAGAGGCTCAGCTTGTTTGAGGGAATCAACCAAACGTTGTTCAGGAGTT
>Ga0007882_10001488_pt1 | contig 13624 bp, 12 predicted proteins | sample CryBogCBH12Aug01_FD_71195 | JGI IMG/M metagenome (GOLD analysis project Ga0007882, IMG submission 71195) | Freshwater microbial communities from Crystal Bog, Wisconsin, USA - CBH12Aug09.1 | ecosystem: Environmental > Aquatic > Freshwater > Lake | place: Crystal Bog, Wisconsin, USA | collected... | reverse complement strand
CTTTTCCATCCACGGGTGCTATTGATGATTACCATGTTCCGCTGATCGTATTCTCGCCTATGCTGAAAGCGCCTAAGAAATTTTATTCGGTTAATTCACATAATAACCTGGCACCTACCATTACGGCACTAGTATTGAATAATTACGCCCTACCCAATAAACCCAAAGAAGTGCATTGGCTGGCAGATGTTATGGATACCGCAACTTCGTTCCGTAACATTCAATCCATGCCCTTTATGGAATGGAGCCGTGAGATCACGGATTATATTTATAAAGACTACCTGATTTCAGGAACACAACTCTATAAATTAACCCCCGATCTATTGCAGGAGAGAGCAGATAATGATTCCATAAAAAATCATATGATTCGTCTGCTGAATAATTTTAAGATTATTAATTCCTATGTAACGGAAAACAATAAAGTGTTCCCGGCAAAACAAGCTGTTCTGCCCGGTGAGCGGGAATTGATTTTTTCTTATTCAGACTCAGCAGTGAAAACCTATTTTTCAAAACTATCTGATACTACCATTATGCCCGAATTCAATGTTCCGAAAAATTACCAATACCTATATGTTGAATTATCAGCCGAAACCAATTTGCTCACGCCCGGCCTGGAAGACCAACCCTCTTTTCGTTTAGCCATGATTGATACACTGAACCGCGGAAGAAATTTTGTGTACTGGACACACCATAATATTGTGCAAATGTCGAAGGGAGATTATGTAGAAAAGAAATGGAACGCCGTTTCCACCAACGACCTCTTTACCCTAAGCGATTACAAAGCCTACACCCACATGATTTTCGACCTATCATTCTATACACAAATCACACCACTGAATCTGCAACTCAGGAACCTAACAATAAAAGTGTACGGGGTAGGGAAAAAGTAATAATGTAACAATGTGGCAATTTGAAAAAAAATCACAATTTGAAAATTTGAAAATGTGGCAATTTGAAAATTAGGAAAAGCTTTTCATTTTCAATGTATCAAAGTATCATTCCGAGTACTCGAGAATTTTCAAATTTTCAAATTTTCAAATTAATAATCATTCAAACGTGCTATAGAAGTACGGTGTTTTCGCTTCAAACTCTGCGCTACAGGTATCTACCATTTTGTAGACCCGGGTAATGCCTAAGGCTTTTCTTTTTTCGTATACGTCTTCATCGGTGCAATCGCCGTGTAATATGCGGGCGATTTGGGCATCGCTGAAACCATTCTTTTTGGATTCTTTCAGCAGATCAACCGGAATGGTATCTAAAGCATATTGGGCAATCTCTTTTTCCAGGTTACAAATGATCTGGATCTGGTAAATAAACCAGCGATCGATGCCTGTTGCCTGTGCGATGGATTTTACGGTAGAGCCCTGCATCAATGCATCTTTTATACGGAATATCCGGTCCCATTTCGGGGTTTTGATATATTCTACCAGTTCTTCGCTTTTCATGAGGCTTTTGCCATAGTAGCCCAGACCGATGGCTTCATTCTCCAGACTTTGGCAGGCTTTCTGGATGGCTTCTGTAAAGCTTCTTCCGATAGCCATTACTTCACCTACGCTTTTCATCTGTAAGCCCAGGGTATCATTGGCTCCTTTGAATTTATCAAAATTCCAACGGGGTATTTTAACGATCACATAATCCAGCGCCGGCTCAAAATAAGCGGAGGTGGTCATGGTAATCTGGTTCTTTAATTCATCTAATGAATAACCGATAGCGAGTTTACTGGCAATTTTGGCAATCGGATAACCCGTTGCTTTGGAAGCCAGGGCCGAGGAACGGCTCACCCTTGGGTTGATTTCTACGGCAATCAATTCTTCTGTTTCAGGGTTCAGGGCAAACTGCACATTACAACCCCCTGAAAAATTACCCAATGAGCGCATCATTAAGATGGCTTTGTTACGCATATCCTGGAAGGCAGTATCGCTGAGTGTCATGGCCGGGGCAACCGTGATAGAGTCACCTGTATGCACCCCCATCGGGTCAACATTTTCCACCGTACAGATGATGACTACATTATTATTCTGATCGCGTAATAATTCCAGCTCATATTCTTTCCATCCCAATACGGCTTTTTCTACCAACACTTCATGTATGGGGGAGGCTTTTAAACCAATTTCCAATGCAGCATCCAGGTCTTCTTTACCATGTACAAAACCACCGCCTGTACCGCCTAAAGTAAAAGAAGGTCTGATTACCAGAGGAAACCCGATTTGCTGGGCAAACTCCTTTCCTTCGAGGAAACTATTGGCTACATGGCTGGGGGCCACGGCAATGCCTATTTTGACCATTAACTGACGAAATTGTTCCCTGTCTTCGGCCGTATCAATGGCAGCAATATCTACCCCAATCAGCCGAACACCATATTTGTTCCAGATACCCAGCTCATCTACCTCCTTACAAAGGTTCAAAGCGGTTTGTCCGCCCATAGTAGGCAAAACAGCATCTATCTGGTTCTCTTCCAATATCTTCTCAATACTTTCTGCGGTTAATGGCAGGAGGTATACCTTATCTGCCATCATAGGGTCCGTCATAATAGTAGCGGGGTTACTATTGATCAGGATTACTTCAATCCCTTCTTCTCTCAGGCTTCTGGCGGCCTGGGAGCCGGAATAATCAAATTCGCAGGCTTGTCCGATAATAATAGGGCCTGAACCGATAATTAATACTGATTTGATCGAATTGTCTTTGGGCATAGGTGGAAAAAATAAATTGTGCAAATGTAAGATTGACAGCGGAAAGAAGCTGTTATTTTTTTGAGCTTCCCCGACAAATAAGAACAAAACAGTATAATAAGCGTTATCATTACACATTGAAAACATAAACAAAACACATGGCAGTATTAAAAGAAGGTAGTAAAGCGCCGATATTTAAGGCGGTTGACCAGGATGGAAAGGCAATTTCATTGGCTGATTACAAAGGGAAAAAAGTGATCCTATATTTTTACCCAAAAGACGATACTCCGGGTTGTACGGCACAGGCCTGTAACCTGAGAGATAATTACAGTTTGTTGCTTAAAAAAGGTTACCAGGTAATTGGCGTAAGTACGGATAGTGTAAAAAGTCATAAAAAATTTGAAGAAAAGTTTCAACTTCCTTTTCCACTGATTTCCGATGAAGACAAAAAGATTGTTGACAAATACAATCTCTGGGGCGAAAAGAAATTTATGGGCAGAACCTATATGGGTACTACCCGAACCACTTTTTTAATTGATGAAACAGGTAAGATTGTAAAAATTATCGCTAAGCCGGATACAGCGAATCATACTGAGGAAGTGTTGGCGGCTTGGGCGGAGGTTACTGCTTAGGTTAATTTGAAAATTGGAGCCTTTTAAAAAGCATTCGATACACTTGAACATAAAAAGCTGCTCTTGTAAAAAAGAGCAGCTTTTTTATTTGCATTATCGAGAGAGACTATTCAGAGAATAAAAACAATTTGACCATTCAACCATTCAACAATGTAGCTTCTTAAATAGTATTCAATAACCTACCCATAAAAAAAGCTGCTCTTTTCAGAGCAGCTTTTTTTATGCATTCCTTTACAAGGAAGAATTATTGTTTTCTTTCCAACAGTTTGAAGAACTGGTCTAACTGAGGCAGAATCACGATACGAGTTCTGCGGTTTGCGGCACGACCTTCGGTTGTTGCGTTATCAGCAACAGGAACATATTGGCCACGACCGGCAGCAGTCATACGTTTTGGATCTAAGCCATAAGTATCTTGTAAAATACGAACAACAGTAGTTGCACGTTTTACGCTAAGATCCCAGTTGTCCTGGATACCAGGGATAGCGATTGGTAAAGAATCGGTATGACCTTCTACCTGGAATTCGATATCTGGTTGAGCGTTCAATACTTTAGCAACTTTGCCTAACACTTCTTTTGCTTTTTCTGTTACGGCATAGCTTCCGCTTTTGAATAACAGTTTATCAGAAATGTCTACATATACAACACCTTTGTCAACTTTGATATTGATGTCTTTATCATCCAGATTTCCGATAGCACCTTTCAGGTTCATCACCAATGCCATATTCAGAGAATCTTTATGAGCGATAGAGCCTTGCAGGTCTCTGATATACAAATCTTTCGCGCCTATATTTTCAAGAGATTTTTTGATACTTTCTGCTTGAGATCCGGAAACCACTGATAAATCTTTCAGTTGGCTCAATACAGTGGTGTTGGTTGATCTCAGGTATTCGATTTGTTTGTTCAAATCAGCAATCTGTGCTTCCAGAGCAGCTCTTTTGCTGTTCAGATCAGACACCTGGCCGTTTGCTTTGTCAACAGAGTTATTACATTTTTTCAGTTCATCCTGAAGATCTCTGTATTTACCCTGTAAACCAAGGTAATCAGCGCTAAGTTGATCATATTTAGCTTTTTCTTCTTCTAATTTCTTTGGGCTTACGCATGAGAACAGTACCGCAGAAGATAAGGCGGCGATTAAGTAAATTTTCAGTTTCATAGTTGTTCAGTTAGGTGATAAAAGTAGCCAAATTTACAATAAATCGGCCTGTTTAAATTATGATTGCTTAATTGTAAACAAAATGAATGCCAAAATCTCACAACACCTTTTTGGAATATCTCTGGATACAGGGATGTTTCCGGCGGCAAAGATAAATCAAGTTGTTATTTTATCTGTTAAATAATTGCGCAAAAAACAGATTTATACGAAAATTAAGGGTTCCGGGTATTTACTCCATCCTTCGTATCGCTCGCCAAATACCTGGTCAATGGTTTTCCGCTTGATCTTCAGGGTGGGCGTTAATAATCCATTATCAATGGTCCATTCTTCGGGTAAAATGATCATTTTAGATACCTGTTCATGACTTTCCAGGGTTTGATTGATTTCGGCCAAAACCTCTGCCAGTGCGGGTTGTAAAGATTTCTCTCCCTGCTTTTTACCTTGTTCGGTAAGGGTACATAACACCATGGCACTTGGCATACCAGACCCCACTACGCAGCCCTGTGCAATCCATTGGCTCTGTAAAAGCCGGCTTTCAATAGGCGCAGGCATCACATATTTACCCTTACTGGTTTTAAACTGGTCTTTGATCCTGCCCGTAATACGCAGGAACCCGTTTTCATCTATTGCTCCTTCATCACCTGTTTTTAGAAACCCTTCTTCAAATACCGATTCACTTAACTGGGGTTCTTTATAATAACCCAGCATAGAAGCTTCACTTTTTATTTGCACTTCATTGTCTTTACCCAATCTTACTTCCACCCCATCATAGGTTTGGCCCACTGTTCCAAAACGAACATTTCCTTTTCGGTTCACATGTGAAAGAGCCAGGTTTTCCGTCATCCCATAGGCTTCCTGTATTTCAATACCGAGCCTGGCAAACCATACCAATAAAGCCGGATTAATAGGGGAAGCCCCGGTAAATACATTGTTCAGGCGACTCAATCCCAGTTTCTTTTTGATCATATATTTGACAATGCCCGAAACAATAGGAATTGACAATAAACGATCCAGCTTAGCCTGTGGCATTTTTTGGAGGATACCTTCCTGCAATTTTTCCCATATACGGGGAACCGCCAGAAAAATAGTTGGCTTTGTATATGCCAGGTTTTTGGCAAAGGTATCCATCGACTCAACAAAGTACACCGTGCTGCCGGTATATATGGCGCCACATTCTACCAGCATTCTTTCCGCTACATGGCAAAGTGGCAAATAGGAAAAAAAGATCTCTTCTTTCACGGAGGGAAAGCTTTTCAGGAAAGCATTCACCGCAAAACCGATAGCATGACCCGTATGCATTACCCCTTTGGGGTGACCCGTTGTTCCGGATGTATATACGATACAGGCCAGTGCCAAAGGATCCAATGCTGGCTGGCCCTGAATACCTTTTAAAGGAGCAATCAATTCATTCCAGTCCAAACAATCTTTGTTGGGATAAAATGGAAAGCTGATCTCTATTAATCCTTCCGGTACACCTTTTCTCAGCTCTTCCGGATTATCCAGTTTGCCAATAAAAATGGCTTTGCTCTCGCTATGAATGATAATTTCTTTGAGTGCGTCCGCTGTAATATTTGGATACATAGGCACAGAAATACATCCGGCCATGGAAATGGCCAAATCGGCCATGATCCAGTGTGCGCAGTTCTTACTGAGAATGGCCACTTTATCATTTTTACCCAGTCCTATCGATTGCAATGCCTCCGCCATTCGTCTTACCTGGCTACCTGCCTGTTGCCAGGTAAATTTTTGGTAAACCCCTTTTACGGGCTCAGCTAAAAAAAGTTTATCTGCTTTAGTCTTTTCAAACTCGCAAAGCTTATCAATCATGGTGGGGTAATTGGCAGGCATATCGTATGGTTATTCTTTTGGGGTGTTGAAATCTGTAATCCCATTTTCAGGGATCTTTCCCTGAATGGGTGCAAAAAACTGAAATATATGTTGAAAGTCAGCTTCTTCATTGGAAGAGGCAAAAAAAGGCTCAGAAATAATCATTTGCTTTTTGGCAAAATCAAATCCGCCCATTAGAATAGGAATATTGGCCTTTTTGGCAATATGATAAAATCCTGTCCGGAGGCGATCCACTTTTTTGCGTGTGCCTTCAGGAGATAGTACTAATAAAAAAGATTCATGAGCATCAAACTGACTTACTACCTGTTCTACCATATTATGTTGCCCGGTTCGGTTTACCGGAAACCCGCCCAGTTTTCTGAAAAAAAATCCGAAGGGTGGTTTGAATAATTCTTCTTTACCCAGGAATTTGCTGTGATAGAGTTTGAGCTTACTTCGAAATGCCAGTCCGATTACAAAATCCCAGCTGCTGGTATGCGGACCAATAATGAGAATACATTTTTTCAGGTGATAAGGGAACGATCCATTGATCGTCCAGCCCTGGATACGCAGAAAAAAGGACCAAAATAGTCTCATATGGCGGCAATAGAATTGAAAACAAGATAATAAGAATGAACTTAATAAATAAGAACGAGATATTCTTATCAATAATGGGCTAAGTACCTCATCTTCTACCAGTAAAATACGCTTACACTAAACATTTTGGCCAAAAGAGATAAATATTTCAAAATCAGTGCATTAATAAGCAATTTTCTAATTCGAATCAGCGTTATACCATAAATATCCCCTTTATGGCCTCATTCAGAAGTTTTATTGGTTCGGAATTAATGTCTATCAAACAGAATATTGCCGCTGTGCGGAATATGATTCCGAATAATATAAATCTCAAACCCAGCGAGAGGCGCAGCATGTTTAAGTTGAATACGAAAAGACATGAATTTGTTGAGAAAGCGGTTCAGTACATGCGGAAAAATCCGAATACCGTACCCTCTTTTGTAGATGTAACGGTGTGTAATAATTATGTTCATTTATACGGACAGTATAATGAGTTGCTGGAAGAACTTGAGCAGGTAAAAACCAAACTCGAAGATGCCAAGCTGGTAATAGGCAATGAGATCATGAAACAGACACGTGCTTATTTTCAGAATTCAAAGAATGCATCTGAATCAGGCAATGAGCAACTTCGTAAGATCTATGATGAGTTAAAGCCACATTATGCAGTAGGCCGAAACAGTAAGAAAGCAGAGTAATTACTTTGCAGGAAATTTGTTTCAGGTAACTGATGAATAAGGTTACGCCGGTAAACAGAAGCATATCTTTGTATAGCATAGCCATTTCCCCATTGATTGATCGGTTCAACCATTTTTTTAGAAGTAATTTCTGATCATGTTATTTTCATCACCGTATCGAATCTATTCCAGCGGAGACCATTCAATTACTATTGAAGCAGGTAATCAGATAGATACGAAAATCAACCAGGAGATCATTTCTCTTTTTCATGATTTATCTGCCAATAGAATCAAGGGGGTAAAAGATATTATTCCGGCATTTCAATCGCTCACGCTGATTTATGATATAACTATTTGCAAAAAAGAAGCAGGCAATCAATCGGTCTTTACTTTCCTTTTGGCATTATTAGAACACAGAATAAAGCATCCTATTGCTATTGTCAAAACAGCATCCAGGCGTATCAATATTCCTGTATGTTATGACTCTTCCATTGCTCCCGATATCGCCTTATTGGCGGAGCTGCATACCATTAGTATAGAGGAATTGATTGAAATACATACAGGCAAAGAGTACCGGGTATATATGATCGGATTTTTGCCAGGCTTTGCGTATATGGGAACAGTAGATCAAAGAATTGTAACAGCCCGCAAATCTGTTCCCAGAACGTTTGTACCTGCCGGAAGTGTGGGCATTGGCGGAGAACAAACGGGTATTTATCCATTTGGTTCTGCGGGTGGGTGGCAATTAATTGGCAGAACACCGATTACAATGTTTGACCCAAAAAATGAGATCCCCTGTTACCTGCAACCGGGTGATGAAGTGAGGTTTTTTTCCATTACGCTTTCGGAATATAAAAACTGGGGGCAGTCATGAGTATACGCATTAATAAGAGCGGATTATTAGATACCCTGCAGGACGAGGGCAGATATGGATACCAGCATTTGGGTGTGAATCCGGGTGGTGCCATGGACAGGATTGCCATGCATATTGCCAATGCATTGGTAGGAAATCCACCCAATGAAACGGTGCTTGAAATGCATTTTCCAGCTGCAGAAATCTTATTTGAACAAACCCTGCTAATTGCTTTGGCAGGAGCAGATTTTTCATCCACCATCAATGGAAAAGAACTGCCGATTCTACATCCGGTATTAATCAGCAAAGGATCTATATTGGCATTTGGAAAAAGAAAATATGGTGCGAGGGTATACCTGTCTGTTCAGGGAGGTTTTACTGCCGATACCTGGCTGAATAGTACCAGCACCAACACAAAAGTAAATGCCGGTGGTTTTCATGGAAGGGCATTGCAAAAAAATGATCAGTTACTATTAAACAATCCAGGTGCATTCAGTTTTGTTTTTACGGATCATGCATTTGAGGTGCTTCCCTGGAAAGCAAAAACTGCTGAATTGTATACAACCAATAGTATCCGTTTTATTGCAGGTGCAGAATTTGGAAACTTACACAACCAAAGTATCGTGGTAATGAAAACCCAGGTGTATACCATCAGCAGGGATAGTGATCGTATGGGATACAGATTACAAGCCGGGCCATTAACAACCCTATCGCATCAGGAAATGATTTCTACCGCTGTTACACGTGGAACCATTCAATTACTTCCGAATGGTCAGTTGATTATATTAATGGCAGATCACCAAACTACGGGTGGGTATCCCAGAATGGGTCATGTAATTACTGCCGATCTGCCAACGCTGGCACAAATGCAGGCAGGCGAAACCTTTCAATTGCAGGAAATAAATCCGGAACAATCTGAAGACTTATTTTTTGAGCAGGAAATGAATTTGCAGCAACTCCAAAATGCCTGTAACTTCCGCCTGCAGGAATACCTGAAAGCATAAGCTGTTTTATTAACGGACTATTTTCTGACCATGTATATAACGGATATCAATTGTGATATGGGTGAGGGGATGGATAATGATGCATTACTCATGCCCTTTATCAGCAGTGCTAATATTGCCTGTGGTTACCATGCAGGGGATGAGTTCATCATGAAAAAAACGATTGAGCTGGCCCTGCTTAACCATGTATCCATCGGAGCACATCCCGGATTTGCAGATAAAGCCGGGTTTGGCCGAAAGGAAATGCAATTATCCTCCGAAGAAATATATGATCTGGTTACCCAACAGGTTTACCTGCTGCAAAAAATAGCGGCATCATTGGGCACAAAACTAAAACATGTAAAACCGCATGGGGCTTTATATAATATGTCGGTAAAAGATGCTTCCCTCGCCGCTAATATTGCGAAAGCCGTTTATGATGTAGATCCCAATCTGGTTCTATTTGGATTGAGTGGAAGTTATTCTATTATTGAAGCCAGAAATAATGGGCTGCGTACTGCAAGCGAAGTGTTTGCCGACAGAACTTATTGTGATGATGGAAGTTTAACGCCCAGATCGGAACCCAATGCCATGATTGAATCCGTTGAGGTATCCATTCAGCAGGTAACCCAAATGGTTATGCAACAGGTAGTAATTAGCAACAGCGGTAAAGAAATACCCATAGTGGCCGAAACCATTTGTATTCATGGTGATGGAGAAAATGCTTTGTTATTTGCAGAAAATATTTACCATTCACTTCAAAAGAATTCCATTGCCATTCAAAGCCACTAAACGAAATCTTTTTAGCGGGGTAGGACTTGGGGCTGCTTTTCTGATGGCCAATTCTTCTATTGGTCCGGGCTTTCTCACACAAACCACAGTATTTACCCAACAACTGATGGCCAGTTTTGGGTTTGTGATTTTGGTTTCTATTTTATTGGATATCGGAGCACAATTAAATACCTGGCGCATACTTACCGTAAGTGAACTTAGGGCGCAGGATCTTTCCAATCAGTTATTACCCGGACTCGGATATTTTATTGCAGCACTGGTGGTAATGGGAGGATTTTGTTTTAATATCGCCAATATAGCCGGTTGCGGATTGGGTGTAAATGTATTAACGGGTATTTCTTTTCAAACTGGCGCCATCATTAGTTGTGTGGCTGCCCTGCTTCTTTTCTGGATCAAAGAAATGGGCAAGATGCTGGATAATTTTACAAGAATTGCCGGCTCTGCAAAAATTCTATTGACTTTGATTATTGCCTTCAGCTCACACCCGCCCATTCTGCAGGCATTGCATCATACCATCATTCCGGAAACCATCAGTTCACAGGCGATTATTACCATTGTAGGAGGAACCGTTGGAGGGTATATTACTTTCTCCGGAGCGCATCGCTTATTGGATGCCGGTATCAAAGGAAAAGAGTCTATCCCCGAAGTAAACAGGAGTGCGATCAGCGGTATTGTAATATCGGGGATCATGCGTTTTATATTATTTTTTGCTGCACTGGGGGTATTAACCCATGGCGCAGTATTGGACCATGACAATCCACCGGCAAGTGTGTTTCGTTTTGCAGCCGGAGAATTCGGGCTTCGGGTATTTGGTATCGTTTTATGGAGCGCAGCTATTTCATCGGTAATTGGTGCTGCATATACTTCGGTTTCCTTTCTGAAAACTTTTCACCCATTTCTGGTTAAGCATGAACGATTCTGTATTTCAGTATTCATTGTGTTGTCTACCATCGTTTTTTTATGGATTGGTAAGCCCAGACAATTGCTCCTCTTAGCGGGTGTAATTAATGGTTGTATCCTTCCTGTCGCATTGGGTGTTTTATTGATTGCCTGCACCCGAAAAAAATTAATGAAAGGATATACACACCCTGTTTGGATGCAGGCCGCCGGTTGGGTGGTGGTATTGGTGATGGGTTGGATGGGATACCTCACGATTGCCGGATGGGTTCGCTAATACATCAGGCAGGTAATTCGCAATAGTCCATTAATTTTCTGCTTGATTGCTCAGCAGAAACTGTATCCAATTCAATTTTATGAAATAGCTTTTCAAGATTATCCCTGCTTTGCAAGCCCTTCAGATAAAATTTATCATAGTAATATAATAATACGGAGAAACATCCTTTGATATCATCTTCCAACAAGCAGTTAACGGCAGTTTTTGTTTCGAGTCCCCCTAATCTTTTCTTGATTCGTATAATTGCGTTGAGCAATTTTTCTTTTTCAAATTTTCCATAATGGCTCACAATAAAATTGAGCCGTTCTTCAAAGGGAATATTCAGGAAATACAGCTTTTTAGTTCGCATGGTGCGATAAAAACTGGTAGGGATATTTACGTCACCAATCCGCTGGCTTTCATCTTCCATCCAGATAACCGGAGATCCACCTGAAGCAATAATTTTGATACAGTTGCCCGCAGCCCTAAACAATTCTTTGGCCAATTCATTTTCAAACATCTCTTGTGAGGGTTGCGGCGCCTGTCCCAGTTTACCAAAAGCAGACCCTTTATGCGAAGCCAGTTTTTCCAGATCGATAATAACGGCGTTCTTATTTTTCAATTCTTGTAAAGCTTCTGTTTTACCACTGCCTGTATATCCGCCAACAATTTGAATAGGATACTCTTTTTCGAATTGCTGTAATGCCCAGCGGCGATACATTTTATACCCGCCTGTTAGTGTATATACTTTATAGCCATAAAGATCAAGTAGCCAGGCAACTCCCGCACTTCGCATACCACCCCGCCAGCAATGAACTAATAAAGTGGTCGGTTTATTTTGCTCTTTTCTTTTTTCAGACACTGAAAGGAAAGAGATTATTTTCTCCACTTCAGCCAACATATTGAGCATCTTTTTGCCAAAAAAATCCAATCCCAGTTTAATGGCAATTTGTTTGCTTTCCTGTTTATAGGCAGTTCCAACAACCTTACGCTCTTCATCAGTAAAAAGGGGCAGACTATGGGCACCGGGGATATGGGCATGGATAAATTCACCCGGACTTCTTACATCCAATACCGGATGTTCTTGGGAGAGTGTTAAAAATTCATCAATAGATACCTGGGTAATCGCCATCACCACAAATGTAAGTGGGGTTTTTGTAAGTTTGCTTGTGAAGCAATTATTAGTTATACGCCACGCGAAAAGTAGCTGGGCAAAAATTGGGCAGGCCGATTTTGATCGCCCCCTGAATGATCGGGGAAAAAAAGATGCCCCTTTGATGGCCAAACGGATGTTGGAGAAGAAGATTGCTATTGATGCATTTATTTCCAGTCCCGCAAACAGGGCCTTATCCACTGCTTCTTTTTTTGCAGAAGCTTATCAACTGCCCTTCAAAAAAATTGAGCAGGCGCCTCAGTTATACCATGCAGCCCCATCCATTTTTTTTGAAACCATTGGCCTGATTGATCAAAATATTCAAATAGCCGCCATCTTCTCACATAATCCGGGCATTACTGAATTTGTAAATCAGTTAACCCATACCCATATCGACAATATGCCTACCTGTGGCGTTTTTGCGGTGAACATGGCTATAGATAATTGGGGTGATTTTGCCAATGCGGATAAAACATTTGCATTTTTTGAGTATCCTAAGTTGTTGGGGGCTGTTTAAAAAATTCCCTATACAGCTTATTAAAAGAAATCCCATTTCGCATTAGTTTACCTGCTTTTTAAGATTTACCAGGTATACTCCTGTAAAAATGAGTATCGCTGCCGCCAATTTAACTATACTAAAATATTCTCCGGCAAACACAATGGCAATCACGGCAGCAAATACCGGCTGTGTATAGATATAGGATCCGGTTGCAGAAGCGCCGATTCCATTGATGCCGTATACGTTTAATAAATAGGCAAGAAAAGTAGCACCTACTGCTACATAAGCCAATCCTGCCCAGTGCCATATCGTAAATACTGACCAATCCGTATGCACAAATTGCTGCATACCAAATGGCAAAATCACCATGGCCCCGAAAGTGAATATCCATCTCAATACCTGGATACCCGTGTATTTGCGCATCAGGGGTCTTACCAAAACGAGATAAAATGCATAAGAGATCGCATTAATCAATACCATCGTATCTCCCAATAACATATTAGCGCCGGTATGCGTACTGTCTTTCAACAATACAAGAATACCTGCTCCGCTGATTCCCAATAACAAACCCAGAAATTTAAGCAGGGTAAACCCTTCTCTTAAAAGCCAGGCTGCAATCAGCGTTATGAATATAGGTGTTGCCAATGAAAGCAATGAACT
>Ga0007882_10001487_pt1 | contig 13624 bp, 22 predicted proteins | sample CryBogCBH12Aug01_FD_71195 | JGI IMG/M metagenome (GOLD analysis project Ga0007882, IMG submission 71195) | Freshwater microbial communities from Crystal Bog, Wisconsin, USA - CBH12Aug09.1 | ecosystem: Environmental > Aquatic > Freshwater > Lake | place: Crystal Bog, Wisconsin, USA | collected... | reverse complement strand
ATTCTTCTCTTTTTTGAAATAATTGTAAAAATGCTTTCAAAGAAGGTTTATAATTTTCTAACCCTTTAAGCCAATCAGAAATTATAAACATTAATTTAAGTATTGGAATAGCCCAAGATGTTAAACAAACCCAAATATTAAATTCAAAATCAGTGCTAGTTCTTATATCATTCATCCAACCTATCATTAAAAAGCATGCAAAGCAACCTAGAATATATACAATTATTATTGTTATTATCATATATTATTTTTTAATTAAAATACTATCCCCCACTTCATATTTCCCATTACTATCTATAAGCCTTATTCTTTCTCCATAATGATTTTTACAAATATATAAAGCATTACATTTAGTATGAGAAAATTCTTTAAATTCTATTACAGAAGAATCAATTTGTGTTATTATTAATGTTATTAGTATTAATTTCATTATTTTTTAATTTTTGTTAAAATAAATTTAATTGTGATGGAATTATTTCTTCAAGTATTTTTACTTTTTTCCATATATATCCATATATAGAAGGTTTTTCTCCACTACATACTGCATAAATATTATGCTTTTTATATGTAGGGTTTTCTTTAATAATATCTATAACTCTATTCCAAACTTTTACGAGTTCTCCAGATTTTGTATATTGATATATTTTATATTTTGTCAAAGCTTGTGAAACAGCTTCTGCCATTTCTTTTTTAATATCAGGATTATTTTTCCAAAAATAAGAACTTTTAATTCCTATATTAATTGCAAGTTGTGGGTCTTTTTTATATTTTAATTTACCTGATATTGAACATCTTTCTCTAGTTTCTTTAGAAACAATACATTTTGTAGAAGAATCAAGTCTCAAATTATAACCAAATTTTCTTTTATGACATTGATAGTATATTTGCCAATATAATTCTCTCTGACTTATAAAAGATTCATTATAATTATCTATATATTCTAATATTTTATATTCAAAATTTTCTTTCCCATATTTGTGCCATGCTTTAATAAGATGTATATTTTCTTCTTTAGACTTAGTATTTAATTGTGTAATATGTTGCTTTAATCTTTCATAAAGATTAATAGATTTACCTATATAAACTTTGTTATTAATTAAATTAGTAATACAGTAAATTCCAACTTTCTTTAAATCTCTTTTTCTATGTAATTTCATATATTTGCTTTTATGCAAATATAATAAAAATAATTGAAAAATACAAATAATTAACAATTATTTAGTCCAATAATCTGTTATAGTAGTATCAACTCTCATTTGTACTTTAGAAACATACTTATTTCCACATTTTATCATAACTTCTTCCATATCTTTAGCAAATTTATCAGCTAAGTCTTCTCTAACTTCTACATCAATAGCGTCATGTACTGTACAAATTAAAAATGCTATTTCTTCTTTATATAAAGAGTTATAATATCTTATTAGATTTCTAACCTCTATTAAAGCTTCTTTACAAATAAAAGCACCTGTTGATTGAATAGGCATATTCATACCACATCTTTCAGCTTCACCTTCTATCATAAAGATTTCTTTCCAAATTTCTTTATCTTTTATATTTAATTTTCTTAATTCTTTAGCTTTTTCTAATAGTGGAAACCATCTTCTTCCTTTTGCAGGTGGAAAGGCTTTTGCATATCCAGTTAATTTAGCAAACTTAGCTTGACTTTCTAACCATTTATTTAAATCAGGAAAGGCTTTTCTATAAATAATAAAAAGTTCTTCTGCTTCTTCTATTGAAATTCCAAGTGTATCTGCTAATTTAGGAGGACCCATACCATATGGTTTACCAAAATTGATAGTTTTTGCTTTATCTCTTAAATCTTTATCTTTTTTCTTGTCTATAGGTCTTTTAAACATCATTTCACCTGCATAACAATGCAAATCATCACCTCTATTTAAAACATCTATAAAGCCTTTTTCACCACTTCCATCAGCCATTATACAAAGTTCTTGTCCAGAATAGTCTATACTTATCCACTTAAAACCTTGTCTAGCTTCAAAACAATTTCTAAATTTATTTTGTGCTGGAAGATTTTGTAAATTAGGAGCATTATCATCCTTACTACCTGATGATACTCTAAATGTATTTAATACTTGCCAAAAACTTGTATGTACTCTTCCTGTATTTGAATTTATATAATCTAAAAATCCTTCTCCATAAGTACTAATAATTTTAGCTTTTTCTCTATATTCTTGTAGTATCTTAAAAAATTCATGTTTAGATGCTAATTTAGTAAGTTCTCTATCATTAGTACTATCTACATAATATCCCAAAGCTTTACAAATTTTTTGTATTTGAGAAGGAGAAGCATAATTTATTCTTAGTGTGCGTTCTTCCCAGCCAAATAAATTACCTTGAGTACCTTGTGGTACCATAATAGATAATTTTGGCTCTTTTAATACCACATCATCTAGCTGTTTACCTAAAGCATCAAGCTCTATTTGATAATTATTAGTATTTTCTTTCCACTTTTCTGCATTTAAGAACATTCCATTATACTCTATATCTGCTAAAGCTTTATATACTTCATTTTCTATATTAATGCAATATTCTAAATCATATTCCTCTACTTTTAAAAGTTGTAAATCTTTTATCTGATGTAGATATGTTACATCTAAAGCTGCATAAATTATTTGATCATCTGAAAATTCTTCGTCCTTTAATTTAAAAAATTCTCCTCTAGTACTTTTATCTAAAGTAATATTTAAATATCTTTCACACAAATTAGCTAAAGAATATCCATATTTTAAATATCCACAATATAACACTGCTTCTACAAGCATTGTATCATATGTTTTGTTCAGTATTATTCCAGAAGCTTTTAAAAATTTATAATCAAATTTCGCATTATGTAATATAGAAGTGGTAGATTCTAGTAAATTTTTAAATAATAAAATATCTACCACTCTAGTATCTATTACAAATTGATTTTTATCATCACCAATTTGTAAACAAATTATTTTTTTTATATTCCAATCTTTTCCAGTGGTTTCTGTATCAACAGCAATAAATTCATGAGATTTAAAATACTCTAGACATTTATCAACTGTTGATACATTCCACTTATCTGATATTATCAAAGGTTCATTTCCGATAAAATATATCAATTGTATTATTGTATTTTATATTCAATACCACCAGCTTTAAGAGCAAAAATAGTTTGTAAATTTACATTATGAACATCTCTTTCTCCTTTCTTCTTTTTAGACATTTCTGATACTTTTACATATCCTAAATTATTATGAGAAACATATTTTCCATTTAGCGTGCGTTCTTCATTATTTTTCTTAAAAAATCTCACTGTGAAAAAATGTCCTTTATTTCCTTTCATAAGCTCTAGAGCTTGTGTTCTATTTATTTTCTTCATTTTATTGTTTTAATTTTTAATTATTATTTGTACACAAAATTCTAATATTAATAGGGCAAGCCAATCTTTTACATAAGGGAGAGAATTTGCATCTATTATTATAAAAATTAAGCATATTAAAATTATTCCTATTAATATTTTGTTTCTCATGCATATATTTTGGAAGGTATGGTAATTTTTTGACTTTCTAGAATTTTATAAGCCAAATCAATGTCTGAATTATTAATGCAATCTTGAATATCTTTTCCAAGCTTTCCTTCTATAATTTCATATTCATTTACATAATCAATAGCTTTATAAATTTGTTTCCACATAAATTCTAAATATTCATCATTAAAAAGAATGAAATTAGAAAGAACACGATATTCAAATCTATTAGCATCTAAATGATTGCGAAAACTTCCAGCAGATCCATATATTTTACGTCTTTCAGTATCATGATCAAGAATAACACTTGGTACACCTAAAAATAAATCCATTGCCCTAATAGCACTAAGCATTATATAATATTTATCTGAATTTTGAAAGTCTAATTCTAGGTGGTAGTGCATTCCACATGCTTGAAGAGAAGAATTCTTAATATTTGGTACATCATTTTCTGAATTAGCCCAAGCATTCCATGATGGCTGACATCCTATTTCTACGGACTTGGGATCTTCAAGCTCTTCCCATGGAAAATAAACACTAGCTTGTTCTGAAGCTACAATTGTTCCTTTTCCATAATTACTATTAGCCATGTTAAGAATATAGTCTTTAGCAAATTTTAAATTATTTTTAAATTCTTCAAAATTTGTTGTAGGAGGTACATTAAATTCTACAGAAGCTCTATCATGCATAAAAAGAAATCCTTCTTTAACACTTTCGTCTTCATTGAGCATTGGAAAAGGATTGTCTTTAGAAGCTCCTCCTACAAATGGTATTGCACACACATGTTTTTTTTGTTGTGTGTCAAATAAGAAAAATTCTACATCTGTCCCTAAGTTAGTTATTTTTATCATTATTATTTTACTGTTAAGTAGTTTTTTATTATTTTAAATTTAAAAATTCTTTAATTATAGCATCTGACCACGCATCATATTGACGTTCACTATGATACTGTACTGAAGCTATGTTTAATCTTTCATGTCTCATACGTTCTATATACCCCTCACAGCTTTGAGCATGAGCTATTAAACCTTCTCCTAGTTGATTAGCTTTAAAACCTTGATGATGTGAAGAGTTGAACATCATAGGAGATCTTTTCTTTTTACCATTTATTTCTGATATAATTTCTCCATTCATTAAATAAAGTTCATGAAATCCCTTATCATCTTTATAGTGATAAATGTCTTGATTCATTGTGCCACCAAAGGCTAAATTCAAAGCCTGGTGCCCCATACATACTCCGAAGATGCTAATTTTTCCTATATAATTTTTTAATCTTTTATCAAGAAAAAATTGACGATATTGACAAGCATTCGAGGTATAAAATCCTGGAGCTTGTCCATCATTATAAGAGCTAACACTTATATCTGGACCACCTGGAAGAAATAGCAAATCTCCTTCTACATATACATCATTAGGAAGTAGAATTCTTGGTGTTCCATATGTTGAGAGATAGTCTAGAAGCTCTAAAGAAACTCCAAATAATTCTTTTCCGCCCCATCCTGGAACTAGAATTCTTTTATTCATATTTTTATTTTTTAAAAAGAGGGAGAATATTTTTCTCCCTCTCCTCCTTTTAGATTAAAACCATTTTAGAAATTACACACCAGCACCAACTGGAGCATTAGCTTCTACTGTTTCTTTTACTTGTTTAAACAAATCCTTACCAAAAGCTGTAAGAAGTTCTGTTGTTGTAACTTCTCCAAGAACTTGATGAGAATACTGTTGACCATATTGCTCATCCATCTTACTTTCTTCTACTTGTATAGCATAGTTTTTACCTTCTTCTATACCAAGATTTTCTGCAATAGTACCACTAAGCACTCTTGCATTTTTAGGAAATCTATCTCCAGATATGTAGTTTAGATAAAAAGGATTTTTACCATTCTTATCACTTTTTATCTCACCACCAGCTGCTACAAATTTGCTTACACGAATAACACTTTTCATTACTTTATTAATTTATTAAATTTTGTTTACATTTATTTTAAAAGACTGTAACCAATTATCTTTTTTATTCTCGCTCTAAAATAGAGTCCTTCTCTAATAACCTCATGGCAAGAATGTTGGAATGTTTATTTGAGCCTAGCTCAAAGAGTATTCATACATATGACCTTTAGCTAAATCACTAGCTACAAAGTCTATTTTCTTTTCTATTGTTCCAAATTTTCTTATTTCTTCTTTTGTCATTGTAAAGAATTCTTTACACAATGTTGTTACAATAGAAGTGGTTAGCTTTGGATTTGGATGGAACACAATTGTTGTTAGTTTTTTCATTTTATTATTTTTATTTTTTCTTAATTAACACTGATTTTCAAACATATAAATATGGCTACTAAAAAATGTATTAAAATTTTTATTTTTAAGCAATAGCTTAGGATGCTAAAATACAAAATTAAGAGAAGCTCACTAGAATAGTTGCAATTAGAATTCCAGTTATTGAGAGAAACATCAGCTCTACTGCTAGAGAAAATTTAACACCCTCAGAATATTAATCTATATTCCAATAATCTTCATATATGTCTTTAAACTTATTGTAAGCATCTTTAGCAAGATTTTCAGATTTGTAGAAAAGCTCACCAGAACAGCAGCAAACAGAACGCCAGAAAAAGAGAGAAACACCAGCCCCACTGAGAGAGAAACTTTTGTAGGGAATATATTTATATTGACTAGTATTTTTCCAATTTAATATTGTTCCTTCATTATATACTTCTGCTATTTTAAATAATTTAGCTTGAGCATTAATAGCTTTTTCTTCTTTTGTTAAGCAACTTCCTTTATAAGGAAGGAAAGATTCATCTATTTTAAGCTCTCTCAATACATCTTGCCAATTATTTATTCTGTCTTTAATATCTACACTTAATTCTTTCTTAGAAAAATTACTTTCTAAAAATTTTTTAAATGTAAGGTCTGCTGTTTTGTAAAGCTCTTGAGCTTCCTTTAATGTTAATTTAATTGTTTTTTCCATAAAATATTTTATTATTATTTGTTATATATTTATTCCATAAATTTTTTGTATTGGCATGTTTACACCATCCCCAATAAGAAGCTCTTAAATTATATCTAAATATATATCTAAAAATGTACTACCTACAAAATCTGAAGTTTTTTTGTCTTTAAATAGACCACAAGAGCCACAGAAGCCGTAGTAGTAATAATTAGAAACAACAAACCGCCACCCACCAGAAATCTTTTCAGAATAAGGATAATACTTATATTGAGAAGAATCACTAAAATCAGGTTTCCAATCTCCATTAAATAGCTTTTCAATATTTTTTATTTTATGAAAAGCCAACATTTGTCTAGAATTATCAAATTGTTTAAAATCTTTTTCTGTTAATTCTTTGATTCCAAGGTTCTTACAAACTTCAGAATATGTTTTAATAGAAAATAAATCTTCTTTTAAATGGTCTTTAAACAATCTCCTAAGAGTTTTAAGTTGATTTGGATCACAAGCTTTTTTCATTTCTTCTAAAAATGATTCTTCAAATTCTAAATATTCTGAAAATATTTGTTTTTTAAATTTTTCATCAAATTTTGCTTGCCAAGTGCTACAAGCCACTTGATAAAGTTCTTTAAATTTTGATTTTTCTATTTTTATTGTCATTGTTTTAAATTTATGCTGTTTTATAATTAAGCCATGCTTCTTTACATTCTTCTATTGTACATGAAAGAAGAGCAGAAGCTCTTATGTAGCCAATATTATTTCCTAATTCTTCTATACATTCAAGAAGAATTTTAATTTGTTCTTTTGTCCATTCCATTGTTTAATGTTTTTAGTTTTTTAATAATTGTGAGAAGACAGGGATTTCAACCCTGTCTTTAGAGGTAGAAGCTCTACTTGCTATGCATTACAACATATTCTCTTTGTAGTGGAGGTGCTCAACTGCGAGTCGAGGTCTTGCTCATCTAGTGTATTACAATTTATTTATAAGGTTAGGCTAGCTTTATTCTAAAACTCCAAAATATTTAATTTTACTAAATTAACAAAAATAGGGCAGCCAAGTAAATGACTACTTCCACCAATGTATTTCTATGTAAATACATAAAGCATTTTTATTTAGTAGCCTTCTGTTTCAAAGACACCTATTTTATTAGGCTGCTACAAGCTCATCCTGTGTGACAAATGCCATAGCATCGTCAAAGGTAAATGCAGACAATTCTGTTGCGTTTATTGTTTGATATTAATTTTTAAAGTGTAATATATCATCCACTTCCTTAATTATATTATCTATTATGCCAATCAATTCAATTTCACCCCCATATATTTTTATAAATTCCAAAAAAATTTAATTATTTTTACTTCTAGCCAAATATTTGCAAATACAAAAGCTATAAAGAATATAAAGACAAAAAATAAAAATAATATTTCTGAAAGTTTTTTCATAAACCAAAATTTGATTCTAAATCCCAAATAATATCCTCTTTATACCTTTCAAAATCTATTTTTTCTACTACCTCAAATTCTTTAGTTGTAAAATTATAAACTTTTTCTATAGTTGTATAATCTTTTATATTTCTTTTAGTTTCAGGAAATCTTTTTTTAAAATTTCTTTCTGATCTCACTATAAAAAATATCATAATAAGAAATAATAAAGTTGTTATAAGTATTATCATCATTTAAATTTATTTAAAAGTTTATCAGCTTTTTCAGAAGAACTGACAAGTGTATGAAAAATTTCTTTATTCTTTTTTAAAAATTCTAAAAATTTAATGTGATTGTAGGAAGAAATAGTATATCTCCATGAAATATATGAATTCATAAAAGATTTTACAAAATCTCTACTTTCTCTATTACCTTTTAATACACTAAATAAATCTGAAGAATCTTTAAGAATAAGATCGCCTTTTTCTTTATTGAGAATTTTAAAATTTCCTTTCTTAATAAGTTTTGTAGATTCTTCTACTTTTTTATTAGTATAACAAGAAGCTATAATTCTAGCCTCCAAATCAAATGTATTTATTGCATTTAAAAGAATTATATAGTCTTCTTTTCCTTGTAAGGATTTCCAAGCGTTTATATAATCTGTTAAACACCATGATTTTGAAGAATTGTTTAATTGAGCAATCCATTCTACTATTTCTTCTTTTGATTCACTATATAGTGTAATCATTGGAAAAGAGCATCCTATTCTTGTACAAGCTGTAAATAAGTGTTGCCCATCAATTATGTAAAGTCTTTTTACACCTTCTAAACAAGATGTAGAAACACAAATAACAGGTCTAATAATATTCATTAATTTTTGAATAGAATTTACCATTTTAGTAACATGCCCTGGAATAATGCTTCTATTAATTCCATTCATGAAATAAAGTTTTGTTTTAGAATCTATAGGAATTATTTTTTGCTTCTCTAAAGCTTCACAATAATTAATTTTCATTTTATTTTATTTTTTAAGTGTTACAATAAATACATATTTCATTTTCTTTTGGAGCTCCACAGCTCTTACAATAATTTTTTATTTTAGGAATATATGATTTTAAATGTTTATTATCATTTTTCCATTTAATATTAAACCAAGAATGTGTAAAATTACATATTTTAAAACCATTTGACTTTAACATAATTTTAATGTCTAAATACATTTGTGTTTCTAAAGAATCTATAATAGTTATATCACAAGAACTTTTTCCTTGGTGGTAATTTTTATTAACTTCTGTAATAATCTTATCAAAAACTTCTTTTCTTGTTTTTAAATAATATATACTCTTTTCATCATCTTCTAATATTTCTTTTCTTGGAATAAATGTAAATGGCTCACAAATATCTTGCTGAAGAAATCTTACTATAATCCAAAAACAAAATATTAAAAAACAAAGAGCTATAATTGGTAGTATATACATTTTGTTATTTTATTTTATTAAAAAAAATGTGCTTATTCTCTTACCCTTTTATTTCACACATTCCTGCTTATCTTAGTATTTACATACTTAATACGAGTTTCTGTTTATAAATAAACATCAAGGGTACAGGAATTTAGATATTAAATAATATTTTGATGTGATTTGAACACATCCCTTATACTTATATACGTTCTTCGACTAAACTATTATATTATTTAATAAATGTAATGGATATGCAAACTATATATCCATAAATACATATTCCTATTATTAAATTTTCTATTTCTCTATACATATTATTAATTTAAAACAGGAAAAGAAAATAGAAAAATTAATTTCCATTCTCTTATTCCTGAACAATGAAAAACTATTTGTCTAATCCATAAATATATAAATATAGAAACTATTGATATTAATATATTTTAGTAACTATTTTTCGATGTGGCGTTTTTGCTGAAGGTGGAGAGAGATTGAACCACACCGCCGCGTTGATAGGTGGAGAAATCGGCGGCAAACGCACTGCATGTCCCAGCTCAAACGGTTTACGTTAAACCTCGCTGCCTTTTCCTGATGTATTACTACAATGACCCAGAGCCGTTAGCAAATATAATCTATTGGCAGGAAGAAACAAATTCTTTCAGAAATACCAGCAATAACTCTTTGTAGTCTTTGGGCTGTTTGCCAGCATAAACAGCAGCATAAGCAGCAGCATCAGCAATAGCATAAACAGCAGCATAAGCATAAGCATCAGCATAAGCAGCAGTATAACGTTCACTCTTTAACTCCTCAATAGTAATCTTATCAGCCAAGTATAATTTAGCTGCTTCAATAGCAAGACGAGGGTCTTTGTTGTCAGGATGCCTAGCCTCATAGATTGGCAATACTATTTCAGCCACCGATATAGCTATCTGTTGATTCTGCTCTTTGGTAGCAAGTTTCTTACAGACAAACCAGTATTTATCTTTCAGTGGTATCTCCGAGTCTAGTATACTATCAATCGTAACTATGTTAGCCATAAATGATGTATCTAGCAATTCTGATTCCGAATAGCACCCCTTGTTTGCTATCATAAACTCTTTTGTAAATTCCTTTTGCATAATAGTGCTTTTATAAATTATTAATAAATAGCACAATAAAATTACAATTTATTAGGGTAAATAAGTATATAGTTGCCTAACATACCATCCATCTTTTTTTAATGTTATATTCATTGTTATTTTTATTGTTTTTGTTTAAAAATATAGCTTTGATATGTGCTATTCATAACTAAATTCACCATCATTAGTGTAGGGAATGTTTATTTATAAACATTATTTATTTTTCCATCCAAGCATAGCTAGGATTCCTTTGTTATCATAAGAACAATAATATCTATCAGCTTTTCTATTTGCTTCTTGAATTTCAGGAAGTTTAATTTTTGGTGTAGAAATACCAGCCTTAATTGTTTGTTTGATTTGTCCCATTGTTTTTAATTTAAAGGTTAAATGAATAAAATTTGTATAATTTTTTCTTTTTCTTAGCTTTCTTTTTCATAGCCATTTTGGTGGTTCTTTTTTGAAAAATTCTATTTCTGTAAGATGTATATATAAAATTATTATTACCCATGCATAAGATAATATAGATAGTGTAAGATTTCCTATAACATCCGAATAGTCATAGGTACTATTATACTTAATGTAATAACTTCTTATCACATATCTCCCACAGAAATAAGCTAAAACATATCCTACTAACCAAATAATAAATATTGTCATAATTTTTTGTTTTTAATTTCCCAACCAGACATTGTAATACTGCTTAAAATATTTAGCTCCAAATTGTGCTTTTTCTTTTGTTTCATAGTAAAACCCAAAACTCATATGGCCATAATCGGAGCCGTCGTAGACAGAGTCGAAAGACCAGCAACCAGAACTAAACCATGGATAATATTTATATTCACGCACATTATTAAAATTAGACTTCCAACCTTCATTTATTGCTTTTATACAATATTCTAGTTTAAGTCCTGCTATTTGAGAAAGAGTCAAATCTGCATATATCCATTTGTTTTCTTTATCATCAGCGTTTATACCTAAAAATTCACAAGCATCTTCAAAAGATTTAACTGATGTCCAATCTTTTTTATCTGGAGCATTGATAATATCTTCTAATTCTTTGCCTTTTTTAGCAAATTCTATTCTAAGCTCATTTAATTTATTAAGAGCTTCTTGTTTATTTATTTTTTCCATTGTTTTTATGTTTTAACTTGTTAATCTGTCAATTAAATCAAATTGTTCTAGAGATTCTATCTATATCAAGAAATATTATTTTATTTATAAGTGGTGTTTTAACATGTTTTTAACAAATTTTAAGGGAATGAAGGAATATTTAGGAATTTGGTTTATAAAATAAACTGGTTTATGAGGTAAATTAGGATGGATGTTTTTTATGTACAATAAATCTCCCTCATAATCAATCAATTATGAACAAAACATTAAAATAAAGAACTTGCTTGTGTATATTATTAATAAATATCACAAATACTTCTTGCAGTTTTTCTATTCTACGTGAACAATGTATTCAAAACTTTATTTTAATGCTGAAAATTCTTAATGTGGTTAAATAAATGCTTATAAAGCTATTTAGAAAGATTAGAGTTGTCACTATAAATAATATTCATTATCTTTGATGTTCCTATCAAAGAACATAAATCAAGTTAAAATTTTGGAAATGTCAAAAATATGTTGTATATTTACAACTATATTTATAGTCAAAACCCTTATGTTTTAGTTAGCTTGATTCTTTGATAGGAATGAGTTCTAAAAATGTAAGGGTTTTTTCATGTCCAGATTTCATGCTGATCTGGAAGAAGTTTGTATAGAGAACAAACTTTACACAAAAACAAAGAGTTTAATAAATCCTACAGTCCCTTATTCAGCAATGTCCTAGCCTTGACAACTGGAAACTTGGAAGCAAGCAATGATTGTAATGACCTTCTTGATTAGGAATTATTTATTAAATGTAAGTTGGAAAAGCTTTGAACAAGAGATCTCTATTCATTCTCTTGGGAATAATTTGGAAATACAGCTCTTCCAAGTTATAAAAGGCTGTATGTCAAATAGTTAATATGAAAAATAAAACATTATTTCTATCTTCAAAATTAAGGTTTGGAAAATATAAAGATAAAGACTTAAATATCTTCCAGTTATTAGACTTAGACCCAAGTTATGTTATATGGATTGTTTCTGTTTGGGAAGGTTTAATAGATTATAGACTTCAAGATAGGCTAGATAGTCTTAAAAAATAGAGCCTCTACCCTGTATCAAACAAGGAATAATTAATGTACAACTATCTGATACTCGTTACACTCGAAAGTTAACTCTGATGCTATAGTTATTAATTATTGGAATGCTCCTAGAGGCTTATGATTAAGAAATAGAATTATACATTAGCTTATTCCTCCAAGAAGAATTAGATAATATGTTAGCCATTTCTTTAGCTTTTTGGACACTATTGGTTTTATAAACCATAATATCTCCTATATAGAATTTATACATAAAATTTAGTTTAGGATATTAAAAAAATGAATGAGACTTATTGGCATTGCTCATTCTGTATGTCTTTATGCTTCTGCAGGTTCTTGTACTTGTGCCTGATTGCCTGAAAGCGTATGATTGATGAACGCAGTAGCAAATGCGCTGTTGTTTGCAAACCCTGCTCTTGTAGCCTGATTGAACATTGCAGCAAACTTACCAGCTGTTTCAGCACCAGAGTCTACGAGATTGATGAAGGTCTTCTCACCCTTCTTGACAAGCCTGTAGTCAACAGAGGTCTCTTTATTGAGCTCTCCAAGCATTGCAGGACTGTACACCAGTTTACTGCCATCTTGAGCTTGATAGACACCAGTAGCTTCTTCAGGAACTTCTGACACTATTCTGTAAGCATGAGAGCCAAATTTGTTAGGCATTGAAGAAGTACGCACAATTTTGATTTTAGACATAATTTTAGATTTAAGAGTTAATTAATGAATTAGAGGGGCGTAGTCCACACTCCTCAAATTTAGGTGGGTGTTCTTTTGATCTGGGTATCAATACACTTATACATAAAAGAAATTTATAATTTAAAATATAAATCCAAAATTTATTTCAAAAACACAGGGGGTACTCTTTAAAAACTAAATACCAGTGGGGCTTGGTTAAAAAAATACTATATAACACAAAATAAAACAGGCTATATGTTAAAAAATATCCTGTTAAATTTAACATAATTATTTTAGAGGGGTAAAAACAC
>Ga0007882_10001484_pt1 | contig 13634 bp, 13 predicted proteins | sample CryBogCBH12Aug01_FD_71195 | JGI IMG/M metagenome (GOLD analysis project Ga0007882, IMG submission 71195) | Freshwater microbial communities from Crystal Bog, Wisconsin, USA - CBH12Aug09.1 | ecosystem: Environmental > Aquatic > Freshwater > Lake | place: Crystal Bog, Wisconsin, USA | collected... | reverse complement strand
TGGCTAGTAGCATAGCGAATATCAAGAATTATAGAACTGTCAAGCTCTATAATATCGATAAAATCTCGTATTTCTGGAGCGGTAAGGAGCATGGTAAATAAGTAACGTAAAGATAATACTTGGCTGTTTTACAATGGAATTTGAATGAAGTAATTATGGTTGAATGGGACACCAAGCATCTTTCTTGTTTACAAATACTTACGTATGAGTAATATTGTTCCTGATATTTCCGAAAAGCATTGCATGTGTCGTAAGAAAAGCGTATTATTTAGAATGGAGTATATTGGGAAATTTACTGTTAAGTTCTTATCCTTAAAGAGTAAGTTTGATAGAAAAGACAACTCACCCTGAACCCCCTAAAAAACAGTGCCTATGCCTTTAAAACAAGTATCGCCTTGGTCCTTTCGCAGGTGTATTGCGTTCAAAAATAAAATAAATCCTTCTCGTTTTTTGACTTTCTGCTTTGCGATATCAGCTTTTCAGTTAGCAGACCCTTCAAAAGCTTTTTGTGACTTTAGATCAGAAGCTGTAATCACACAAAAGCTGATACAACATTCTGAGCCTGCACATCAGAGTTTCGGGCATATGGGAACATTTTTTTATGATGTTACCCATTACTTTGGAACCAGATACAGGTCTGGCGGTGATACTCCTGCAGGATTTGACTGCTCGGGTTTTGTGCGCTTCATGTTCGGTAAAGCATTCAACATGCACCTTCCTCGTTCATCAAGAGAAATGTCTACTCTAGGAAATAAAGTCTCGAAGGATGAGCTTCAACCGGGTGATCTTGTGTTTTTTCAGACGAAAGGACAGCACATCAACCATGTCGGGATATTTATCGGCAATGATACATTTGTTCACTCTTCAGTATCAAAAGGAATAACAGAAGATAGATTAAAACAAGGCTACTTTGAGAAGCGCTTTGCTGGAGCCGTTCGTTTACTAAACCTGTCGACAGATAAATTGTCTCTGCCATCCTCACAACCTGAAACAGCAACCAATAACTCAGAACCATCCTGATTACAATCCATTAGGCAGTGAGAATATAGCATCAGGGATAAAGAACGAGCCTTTACTTGTTACACTTTACAGGATATGGTACTGGTTGTAAAGCAGCTGGCGCTTTATTATAAAGTTGCCAGCTGTTTTTATTCCTTCCTTATCTCCATTCGTGATAAGTCAGATCTTGAAAAATGATATTTCCCTTCGCCAAAGCTGAGTTCGGGTTTCAAAAAAAATGATTATTATCCGGCAGAAAAATGAGGTATTGCAATTGCCTTGCATGATATAACCCCCCATTAGTGCCTATGAAAGTCTTTTTTAAATTAACCTTGATTTTTCTTCTTTCTGTAAGTACTGCAGCGATAATCTTTTTTTTAAGTCTTGGTTATATTGTATCGCAATATGCTGGAAATCCCATAAAATCCGATGTCATTATTGTGCTTGGTGGAGATAATGGGCTGCGTGTGCGCAAAGGAGCTGAACTGTACAATGCAGGATATGCCTCCCATGTTATTTTAACTGGTATTGATGAAAGATTTTATCATCCTTCTCATCCAAATTGGCGTGAGCGCCGCATGATTGCTTTAGGAGTGCCGAAACATGCGATTAAGGTGGATGCTAAATCCACAACAAGTTGGGAGGAGGCTGTGAATACCTCGGTTACTATGGAACAAAGAGGATGGACAAGTGCAATTGTCGTCAGTGATCCGCCGCATATGCTACGACTTCACCAAACATGGAGTAAAGCGTTCGATAGATCATCAAAAAAGTTTATTCTTGTATCCACAAAGCCAATGTGGTGGCACAGGATGCTGTGGTGGGAAAATGAGAAAAGCTATCAGTTTGTAATGAGCGAGATTAAAAAAAACATCTTCTATGCCTTTGTATACTACTGAGCTCTGAAATCCGGCATGTTGGATCCCATTTCGGATTTGAGAGAATAAAAAACGTGAAATTAATAATAAAATGGTAATCTGTTTCTAAAGAGTTTAGGAATTACAATTTCTGGTTACCATGAGGAATTTCATCAATGATTGGCAGGAACATATCACCACTTCATCCTGGAACGGTTTTACTTGAGGAGTACATCACTCCGATGAATCTTAGCGAAAAAAGAATTGCTGAAGATATCCATATTCCGGTATGGCGCCTCAATGAAATTGTCGCGGGAAAGAGGTGCATCACTGCTGAAACCGCATTGCGCCTTGGAAGATATTTCAGTACTCCACCTCAGTTCTGGTTTGGTCTGCAGATGGATTATGATCTTAAGATTGCTCTCAACAATGAGTGGTTAAACATTGAACGTGACATCCATGCCTATGATGACTCTCGGTCTTAAGTATTTTACCAATCCTATTAGTATTGAATATGTAAACCGCTCTAAAACCTAAAATTTTTCTAAATGTTTTTTTAGTAATTTTGTCCGCACGTTGTGTTTAAGAACAAATGCCATATAAATAACAACCATTAGGTTGATACAAACCAGTCCGATTTTAAACCATGTGAAGCCTTTTACCAACTCATAGAGTTCAAAGGGTAGATAAACGCATCCACTTACCAATGCGAACCATTCTGCCCATCGCCTTGCAAACCATAGTCCGTAAGCTTCAACAAAACGCATGGATGCATACAATAACGCAAAACACACCAGGAAACTGATACGGCTATCGGTGAGATATGCCGCGGAGTCAATTAAAACCTTTGATACATTGTTTGCAGGATTGAGATGAAGATTGCTTACCAGATGCCCGGTAAAGGCCTGAATGTTCTGATGCATCATAAAATAAATAGCTACGGCGGCAAATAACCCTAGCAAACCCTTGAAGGCTTCAAATATTGCAACAATTTTGAGGCCTTTTGTCATTTTATAATTCAGACCCATTCTGTTCGAATATTTATGTAATTTCAGATAACACACAGGGTGAACAAATGTAGAGAAAATAAAGGCATTTAGAATACTATAAAGCTTTTGTTTAAGAATTTCTTTTTCTTACCTTAACAATCTTGTAACGGCGAAGTGGCCGAGTGGTTAGGCAGAGGTCTGCAAAACCTTCTACAGCGGTTCGAGTCCGCTCTTCGCCTCATAGCAACAACAAAAAAGCCTGCGCAATGCAGGCTTTTTTGTTGTTGCTATGATTATCGTGCTATCCTATTTTTGCCGCACCAGAGATTATAGCCTTGATAAGCTTGTCTATTGCAGCATCATCCATGAGTACAGGGATATTCAGACAAATACTGCTGCGAAGCATGATACCTGTTTTGGGCCACAGCGCTTCAAGATCGGTATTGTTGTAACGGTCGTACTCCCCGAGAAGATGACCCCATACTCCTGCAAAATGCCAGTCGAGCGCTTCAGGCAGAATCTTGGTGCCAAAACCGTGCTCCGTTAAATGAGCTTCCAAAAGTAGCGCCGCTTCACGATTCTTTACCCTGAAAATGAGAGTGTCTCCTTGAGATCCCGCTTCGTCACTAAAAGGCCGAAGGATTATGTTATCAAGATGACGGATTGCATCCTTGATTTTACGTTTGTTCTCTTTTGCTTTTGAAAGAATTGTATCAATTTTAGCAAGCTGTGCAAGACCGATTGCTGCGGTGACTTCGCTGAGTCGCAAATTCAGGCCTTTAGACCTTCTGGGATCTTTGCCCCTAGGAAGTCCGGGCAAGTGCATGTGGCCGTGATCTGAGAACTCGGCAGCACGATCGTAGATATCTTTATCATTGGTTACAATAATTCCACCCTCGCCTGTATGGAGGGTTTTGCCTGCATCAAACGAGAAGGAGGCTACGCTGCCAAAAGTGCCGAGCTTCTGTCCTTTGAATGACGCGCCAAGCGCCTGTGCTGCATCTTCAATCAGCGTAAGACCGTGCTTTTTGCAAATTGCAGAAAGTTCATCCATTTTCGGTGACGCCCACATTGGAATTGCAACTACCGCTTTGGTGGCTGGCGTAATGGCTTTTTCAACTTCTGCAGGGTCGAGGTGGTAAGTTTCATCCAGTTCAACCGGCACAGGGATTGCATCTAATGCGCTGATGGCTTCAATAGGAGCAATAAACGTCCATGCGGTTGTAATAACCTCGTCACCGGGCTTAATACCTGCGCCTGCAAGTGCACAATGGATTGCTGCCGTTCCTGAAGAAACTGCGTGAGCATACTTCACCCCTATCCATGCTGCAAATTTTTCCTCGAATTCTCTTGCTTTGTAATTACCGCCTCCGTAACGGTATAAATTTACTTTTTCCCTACTGAAGAGTTCCTGAATTTCGGCCAATTCTTCCTGACCGATGAGTTCTGCGCCCGCCATAATATTTTCCTTCCTGCTCTTTTTAAGTTAATTGTGAAACAACGGCCTGTGCCGATTCTTCTGTAAATTCAACCGGATTACCGGAAAAGGAGCCTTTAAGGGCTTCCGATGCGTTGTGAGCAAATTCGGCTGCATTGCCTTTGCCATATCCGTAAGGAACAAGCGTGGGAATCTGAAGTTGGTGGTAAAGTTCATCCATCTCTTCAAGAAGCTCTGCTGTAGCTTCTTTTGGTGATGGTGATGAGCGCATGGGATTGAGGAGAGCATACTTTTCGTATCCATGAAGATGGTTGTAGCGCATGACCTCCTTGAGAAATATTGCTCCGGCGAGACCGTGCGGGACACGATGCTTTACGCCTAGATAGTAGGCGAATCCGTTTGTTGGTCCGTCTCCGGAGTTCATGAGAGCTACTGTTCCGCAAACGCTGCCGAGTGCGAGATCGATTCTCGATTCAGCGCGGTCGAGCTGGTTCTGCTGCAAGGCATAAAAGGTTCGTTGAAATCCTTCTATTGCAAATATTCTGCTCAATGCTGTATGCTTTACCGAGCCGAAGCTGTCAACGCAGTGTACAAGGCTATCCATGGCTGAAGCTATAACACTTTCAACAGGGGCAGTCATAGATAATTGGGGATCAATTACAGCTTTTTTGGGAAAATTTTTTCGGCTGTTTATGCCAAGCTTGCGCCCTTCAGCTTCGTCTATAAATACAGCATTGAAACTTACTTCTGCTCCACTTCCAAGAAGGGACGGAACGGTGATAAGTGGTAGTGGATCGTTCACTCCTGCTGGAAATCCTTTGAGAGAAAGAGCTGGAACGGAGTTGGTCATTAGCAGAGCTACCCCTTTACCGAGGTCAAGGGTACTTCCTCCTCCTATAGCGACAATGGCATCAGGGGGATTGTTTCGGAAAAATTCCGCTACGTTTTCAAGATGAGCATAGGTTGGTTCGCCACCAAATTCATTGCAATATGTTACGGCGGTAGCGTAACCTGAAGTAAGGTTTTTTAAAACATCCTGAAAATACAGGCTGCCGGCTATATTGGCATCGTAGATGATACCTGGCTTTTTTACGGCTAATTGAGCTAAATGCCCATTCAGGTTCAGCGCTTCGTTAACCCCGATAACAAGATCGGTTGATAAAAAAAAATTCATGACAACATTGATCTTAGGTTTTTATTGGTTCACAACCTGGGCTGCCAGGTTTTTTTTATTAAAATAATACTCAATTAAATCTATTTCTTCGATAGTATCAATCTCCCATGTTTGCCAAAATTCCATTTCGTATGCTGCAAGTTTTACGCCAATCCTATTGCCGTAAGTGGTAAGTGTCTCAGGTGTGAATATATAGATTGAACCATTTTCAATAAACTGGGTTGGGCGGTCTTGACGTATGCCCCGGTTGTGGTAATCAAAGTTCACGCTGTTCCATCTCCCTTCTTTTGTTTCCCATAACGTCAGGTCATCAGCTTTGGTAACTGAAATCAGTGAATCTGCCTTTTCGCGAAGAAAATGTTCAAGAGCTCGATCGATATCGCCGGATTTACGTAAAGGTGATGTCGCCTGCAGAAAAACAATTATGTCCAATGGCAGTTGGAAGTCCTGCTCGATAATTCCTATTGCATGCAGTATCGCTGATTCAGAGGTTGCTTTGTCGCCTGAGAGTTCCGGTGGACGCATGATCAACTCAGCTCCATATTCTGAAGCTACTTTAGCAATATCCTGATCGTCTGTGCTTACAAAAACGCGTTCGATGCTTGTAGATGCCAAGGCTTGCAAAATCGTCCATGCGAGCAGAGGTTTTTCGGCAACTGGATATATATTTTTGTTTTTCAAGCCCTTTGATCCGCCTCTTGCTGGAATGATTGCGACAGTATGCATAGTGTATAGATACGTTTTATTTAGCCGTCGATGACCTGACGACAGACATCAGCGATTTTTCTTGCAGCGGAGTTATTCTGCAAGGGAGTAAGCGATTTTAATACGTCGGGATGAAGGCCGCAATGCACAACTTTATTGAGAGCGGAGGCTACAAAAATGGTCGATGAAAATTGGGCGATCAGCATGCGAGAGTTGGCAATCATCTCTTCTGTTTTGCCTTCACAAAAGACAATACTATCTGGGGCGTAGAGCTCGATTTCCTGTGTTGCCCTTTCAAAATTTTCGTTGGGATGCAACTTGAAGATGAGTTGTGTGCCTTCGGCCAGTTCCAGATACCTTTTGATATTTTTAATTCGATTTTCGTAAATAAACGTTTCGCGGTTGTCCGAAGTACAAACAAGAACGTAATCGCGATATTTGAAGTCGTTTTGAAGGTATTGCGCGCAGTTGTCAAAGTTGGGTATACTGGTAACCTTTATCTTTTCGGGATTTACCCCTTTTCGGATAAATAGTTCACGGTAGCCTTCACTGGCAACGCAGAATTTCTCATAGGCATCGGATAATCCGGTAGTAGATGTACCTGCAATCCAGCGAGGGATCCACTGAAAGTTCCTTGCCAGATGGTAAAGGACGGTTTCGGGCTCCGTCATACCTTCCTGAACCAACACGATTTTTTTTCGACGGATGTGTTTCGGCACAATAAGATCTGTACAGGTAACTACAAGATCATATGCATGCCCAAGCCCTCCAATATCAAGCTTGAGTCCGTGTGAACGAAGATATTCAAGGGTGCGTTCGGATCGCTTGCGACCCATAATAGTAAACTCCAGAAACCCTGCATCACTTGCTGCGCCGAGGATACCATCACTGAAAAATGGTGAAAAATACTGGTCATAGTCGGTCAGAAATCCGGAAATCTGATGCATTTGTGTTGTCTGGTTCATAGAACCGCAAACGAATAAAATCTTTTTTTTCATGACTCTCCGTTTGTGGCTCCTTCTGCATCACGAAGATGAACTCCTGAAAAAAACATAACTCCATAACCGGCAGCGTACCAGAGTACCTCCTTGAAACGCCTTAAAAGCACAAATGCCCCTCCGTAGGCTAGAAAATCCTGCATACCAAGAGTTTGAAAAAATGCCAGGTAGCCGAGATCCTGTACTCCGAGTCCAGATGGGATGAAAAAAAATAAAGCCCGAAGTATCGTGATGGCTGTATCAATGGCAAGTACCTGAAAAAAAGAGATCTGAACACCGAGCAATGTCAGGATAATATAACTTTCAATGGCAAGTGTGAACCATGCAAGAATATAGTAGACCATGATCAGAAATAAACTCCATGTAAAGGGGCCATTATAACTCCTTAGTTCCGCGTCGGTATCAAGAAATCCGGTTTCCTTTGTAATCAACCAAGCTTTAATCTTTTTGAACGGGATTCGCATCAATAGACCGTGCAGATTATGTGCAGCTTTTCCGTTAAGCAAAAGAGTTAGAAGGAGAAGAAAAAACAAAAAAACAACAGTGCCTGTAGTAAGCATAATATAGCCAAGGCCTTTAAAACCGAGCATTTTAACGGAGGCAGCTTGTAGGAGTGAAAATCCTGCGATGGCACCGATAAGTGTATAGAGCCCTTGGGCAACTCCAAGCATAAGTTTTCGGACGGCCACACTGGCAACGCCTGCTGGAAGTGGAACCTTAAGAAACCGATGGCAGAGGAAGGGACGTAGGGGTTCACCGACAGCTACCCCTGCTGGCAATGTCATGGAAACTGTTTCTGTTATGATCTGTATTTTAAGAAGCTTCCAAAAAGGTATTGCAGCTGTACTTCGCGGAAACAACCTGATCCATGTGTATGTTTCCAAAAGATGCAACGCTAAATAAGGCAAAAGGATAAGCAATGATGCAATGCCAATCTTAGATATCCTTACCATTGCCCCTGCGAGATCAACCTGACTGAAAAGATAGATAATAAGGATAATGCCAAGACAAAGTCCGGCATAACCAGTCCATGATGAACCGGATGTTTTAGTTATCTGCATGGGTTAATCAGAACGAAAAGCTGATAAAAGAATCAATACTCATTTTCATAATGTGCAAAGATAGATAATGTATGGTTAACACCATCCAAAGTTTCCTACAAAAATGAGAGCATTTTAACAAGGACGGAATAAATCACGGTAATAAAGAAAAAAGGAATAGTGTGGCTATATGACATGCAGAAACATACAATAAACATGTCTGTGCTGAATTTGGAATAAGGCGCCTTATTGACGTACTTTTTACCAAATAAGAAATGGTTGCGTGGCACGGATTTGAGGTTGAGCAAACTGAACAAGAAAAAGAGAAGCATTTTCTATCTTCATTTTCCTTACTACCCTTAATCCTATGCTATGAATATTTTTAGGGTAGTATGAAGAGTGTGCAGGAATGCCACTGCAACCAAGTATTCTAAATTTCAATTCACAAAAAGAGGTTTGTATTTTTTTATGTCTTCAAGAATTTCTCCCGCCCCTCTGACAACGACTGTTGTTGGATCTTCGCAGATATGCACAGGAATTTTTGTATCGTCATAAAATTTCTTTTGAATCCCGTTCATGAGTGCACCACCCCCTACAAGAAATAGGCCATTATCGAGAATGTCGACTGAAATTTCCGGTTTGATTATCAAAGCCTCAAGACATTTTCTAATCGTGGCGATGATTTGATTGAGTGAAGGAGTGATGATTTCTCTTATGGTAACAGAATCAATTTCTTGCTCCAAAGGAAGACTTGACGCGAGGTCTATTCCTCGAACAATAATGGTTTTTTCTTTATCCAGTTTGGTGGCGGATCCAATCTGCAGCTTAATTTCTTCAGCGCAGCGTTCACTGATAACCAAGTTGTACTCCTTCCGAAAATAACGGATAATCATCTCTGTAAAATCAGTTCCTGCGACCTTCATGGATTCACCGGATGCTATACCGTTCAATGACATAACAATAATTTCAGTTGTGCCGCCTCCGATATCAACAATCATGTGTCCCATCGGTTCTGTAAGATTAATCCCCAGACCGATGGCTGCTGCTATGGAGTCATAAACCAAATAAACTTTTTTGGCACCAACTTGATCGGCAAAATCCAGAACCGCCCTTTTTTCCACCTCGGTAATGCAATAAGGAATGCTAATAACAAGCCGTCGAATGCCTTGTAAAAACTGCTTTGATGTTTTTTTTATAAATCCCTTCAACAGTTCTTGTGTTGCCTGATAATCGGCAATCGTACCATGCATAAAAGGACGCAGGGTGTTAATACCTGGATGAATTTTTTCATGCCATATTAATGCCTCCTCACCGATAGCTAAGGTTTTGCCGGTTTTGGTTGCTCGTGCGATAATTGATGGTTCATTCACAACGATACCAATACCTCTGACAAAAACCAATGTATTGGTTGTTCCAAAATCAATTGCGACATCCCTATAAAAATTACTCAAAAAACTCATATTACCGACTTTATATATTTAATGAAATGGCAAAACAAACATAAATGCATAGATAAAAACATAAAAACTGGTTGATGAATGTTATCTATGTTGATATAAGTGACCACACAGGGAGCCAATCCAGAACTTCCTAACTAAAGCTCCAGTTGAATCATCTTTTTGCTCTTGTTTGAACCAAAATCCATGAGCGAAAATACAATCGCAGAACCGCTTAAAGTGTCGATCTTAGAATAAGATAATCTCGTAATGCATGATTTTATAACCTTTTTTGATCTTATAATAAAGCTAAAGTACGAAATCCGTAAAATATATCCTTATAAAGTATAAACTTAGCATTGGGCAATCAACCCTAGAATACGTCTAACGCCGATAGGTTTTATTCAAAAAAACGTTAAGACTAGTGGATTAGTCGTTATTATAAAATAGTTAACGTAAAGTTAACGACATGCTGTAAGAAAATCCAGTAAAAAAATAAAGTTTTATTTTTTACAATATTTACAATACTACAATACCTGCGAGGTTTTACGTTTTATGACGTGCAGTCTCACTTGTAAAAGTATTGTTTTTATAAGCAAAGATAAAATAAGAGCATTTTTACCTCTTCTTTTTAATCAACCGCTCCGCGGTTCAGTGTTTAGTGAGGAGGTGGAGCCCATTTCCAATCTTTTCCTTAAGGAAGCAAAGGTTAGAGGAATTTACCGCCTACCATTAAAAAGAAGGCGGTTTATGAAATATTGTGAATTATTTGTTAATTATGAATCAAACAATGACACAACTGTCTTGGGATGCATCGAAGGTCTTAATTCCACATCGATGTAATACCCTTCCACAATCCGTGCCTCTGTCCCCTATAAAGGCCTTTTCCATAAGAAAACTTTCTTGCTAATGGGACTGATCAATCCTGACTTCCAAACTTTACCTGAACTTTTTTCCTCTGTTTTTTCTCATTACAGAGCGGATGAATCTAAATTTCCGATTGCAAGAAAAATTAATGGGGTTTATGAACCTATTTTTTATAGAACGCTTGAGCAGGATGTACACCATTTTTCTGCGTTTTTAAAACATAACGGTGTAACTTCAAAGGACCGCGTCGCCATTCTTTCAGAGAACAGACCTGGTTGGTACCTGGCAGATATGGCAATCCTGAACCTTGGAGCTATAAATGTACCCCTATACCCTTCTTTGCCACCTAATCAAATTGAATACATCCTCAACAACTGCAGCGCAAAAGCTATTGTTGTTTCAAACATGCTTCAGCTTGGCAAGATCCTTTCGATATGGCAAAACCTTCCTGAATTATGCCTTGTTGTAGTTATGAACCGCCTGGAGGAAGTCGTGGAGGATGTTCTTGACCTGAATCAGGCGAAAGAAAAGGGAGAAAAAATTCTTGAGGAAAAACCTTGGTTCCTTGATAGTGCTCCTGTATTGCCTGAAGATGTCGCTACCATTATTTATACTTCCGGCACTACAGGATTACCGAAAGGGGTTATGCTTACACACAGAAATATTTGTGAAAATGTGAAGTCATGCTCTTCAATCATACGTCTTGACGAATCAGATTGTGGCCTTTCTTTCCTTCCGCTCTCTCATGCTTATGAAAGAACCGGTGGTTATTATCTACTTTTTTCTTGCGGCGCGAGCATATTCCTTGCTGAAAGCATTGAAACAATTTCACTGAACATGACAGAAGCGCGGCCAACCATCATATTTACTGTACCGCGGCTGTTCGACCGCATCAAGATGAGTATTCTTAAACAGATTTCAGCAGAAAAAGCCATAAAACAGAAAATATTTTACTGGGCGCTGAATACGGGAGAAAAATATCACCGTGAAATCAATAATAAAGGCAAAGCGTCAAAATTTCTTTCCCTACAGCATGCCTTTGCTGATAAGCTTGTATATCATAAAATTAAGAACAAGTTAGGTGGGAGGTTGAGATATTTCGTTTCGGGAGGAGCTGCACTTCCACAAAAGATTGGGGAATTTTTTCAGTCGCTTGATATCAATATCCTTGAAGGATTCGGTCTAACGGAGACATCACCGGTCACTCATGTAAACAGACCTGAAAGAATTAAGTATGGGACTGTCGGACCTACTGTTGATAACGTCCAGATGAAAATTGCAGAAGACGGTGAGATACTCCTGAAAGGACCAAATATTATGAAGGGGTATTGGAAAGATGAGGAAACCACTAGGCAGGTTATTAAGGACGGATGGTTTTACACAGGTGACATCGGAGAGGTTGACAAGGATGGATATTTAAAGATCACCGATCGTAAAAAGCATATAATTGTAACCTCGGGTGGAAAAAATATCGCACCATTGCCTATTGAGAACCTCATTTCCGAAAGCCCTTATGTTGATCAGGTCATAGTGATAGGCGAAAAACGACCATTTCTCATTGCCCTGATTGTCCCTGATTTCAACACACTCAAAGAAATTACTTCTGTAGAAGGTATTCAGACTTCATCCAATAAAGAACTGATCCAAAATAAGAGTGTCCAACAGAGCTTCGAGAGGCTTATGCGTACGGTGTCACGGCAGTTGGCTACCCATGAAAAGGTACGAAAGTTCCTTTTGGTAGATGATGCTTTTACCATTGATAACGGTCATATGACTCCAACCCTTAAACTTAAACGTAAGGCAATTATTGCGAAGTACGCGGTAGAAATCGATAAAGTATACAACACTCTCAACATGGTCTATAATACAGAATGAGAGACTATGTCATCCAAGGATTTCAATTCTTGACACAAAAGGGGGTCAGCTCCCTTTAATTTTCAGGATTGGGAGAGCGCGAGAATTGGCGCTCTCCTGGCGTTCAACCAATCCCTCTATGATGAGATCATTAATAATTTCATCTAGATTCCAAGGACAGGAAGCATATTTCTCAGTAATTTCTTCCAGATACATTCCTTCCCTACCAATGAGTTCCTTAATGAGTTTTCCGCGATACCACCGCTTTGAACCCTGAAACTTTGATTGCTTTGTCAGGGGACGGATACCGGTTATTTTACTGGTAAGAAAAAGGGCTCCATAGTCCATCAATGCGTTGTGCCATGCACGGCTTTGCCCTGGAGGAACCAATGCTTCCGCTGTCTGTTGAAGTTGGACTGCTGAAGTATCTTCAGGAAGCGTGAATTCATGAATGATGATTCTTCGAATATTTGTATCAACAGCAGCCGTATCAAGATTATCTGCAAAAACTGGAATGGAACGACATGTGTACTCTCCGATGCCTGGTAGTGTTTGTAAAAGCTCAGGCTTGGATGGTACAATGCCTCCAAAAGATTCCATAATAATAGAAGCACATCGTTGCAGACGGACAGCTCTGGAGTTGTAGCCAAGTCCACTCCAAAGCGAAAGTACCTGCTGAAGTGGTGCAGATGCCAAGTGAGCTACATCAGGATAATGTTGCAACCATACTTCGAATTTTGGAATCACTCTGTCAGCCTGAGTCTGCTGCAGCATGATTTCGCTTATCATAACGGCATAACGGTCTGTGGTATTCCGCCAGGGAAAAACCCTGCCATTCAGTCGGTAAAAATTAAATATTTTTTCACGGAAGGACTCTATATGCTCACAGTTCAATGTTCCAAGCTCACTATTCATTATAATCTCGTCTTATAGTGAAATAAAGCGATCAACCACAATTCCTTTTTCATCAGACCGTAATGTTGCGGCTTCGTGCAATGGATCGTGACCGAAAAAAAGTATCCATGACTCTTTGAGCGCACGCTGCAGTAAGTCGGATTTTTCATCAATCACCTTTAGTGGCTTGATATCATAGCTCATACCCCATGAGAGAGGAATATGAGCTGCAAATGGAATAAGATCGGCACAATGCACAAGAGTTAGATGATCATCAAAAACTTTCACTAATTGCTGTCCTGTTGTGTGGCCATGAGAAGTAAACAATGTTATTCCCTGAAAAAGCTCGGTCTCTCCATTGAGTAAATGAAGGTTTTTGTGCC
>Ga0007882_10001479_pt1 | contig 13652 bp, 10 predicted proteins | sample CryBogCBH12Aug01_FD_71195 | JGI IMG/M metagenome (GOLD analysis project Ga0007882, IMG submission 71195) | Freshwater microbial communities from Crystal Bog, Wisconsin, USA - CBH12Aug09.1 | ecosystem: Environmental > Aquatic > Freshwater > Lake | place: Crystal Bog, Wisconsin, USA | collected... | reverse complement strand
TTGCCGCCCATACGCTTTGCGAAAGTGGGATTCAAATTACTGGAAGTCACAACCCAAAAGATTACAACGGATTTAAGATGGTTCTTGCCGGCAAGGCTATCTATGGTGATGAGATATTGTCTTTGTATCAGGAAATGAAACAGGACACATCTAGCTCTGCTGATAAAGCCTCTGCCAAAGTCAAAGGATCGCTTACCCACATTGATCTCCTCGCAGAGTACAGTAACCGTATAACTGGTGATACTGCTTTAAAACGCAAGATGAAAATTATTGTCGACTGTGGAAACGGTGTCGCAGGCGCCAGTGCTCCTGCAATATTTAGAGCCTTGGGTTGTGAGGTCATTGAGCTATTTAGTGAGGTCGACGGTAATTTTCCAAATCACCACCCAGATCCAAGTAAGCCAGAGAATCTTAAAGACTTAATTCATGCTCTTAAAACTACCGATGCAGAGTTGGGGCTTGCATTTGATGGCGATGGGGATCGATTAGGCGTAGTGACAAAAGATGGACAGACTATCTACCCAGATAGACAAATGTTACTTTTTGCCAAAGATGTTTTAAGTAGAGTTCCCGGCGGTAGTATCGTGTTTGATGTGAAGTGCTCTCAGCAACTTGCCCCCGCTGTAAAAGCGATGGGAGGTAATCCCGTTATGTTTAAAACGGGACACTCTCTCATAAAAGCACAAATGAAAAAACTTGACTCTCCACTGGGCGGGGAGATGAGTGGACACATTTTCTTTAAAGAGCGGTGGTACGGTTTTGATGACGGTACTTATGCCGGTGCTCGTTTACTTGAGATACTAAGTCAGAGTCCAAATTCTAGTGACGTGCTCAACTCCTTGCCTACTAGTTTTTCAACTCCGGAGTTGAATGTGCCTTGCAAAGAGGGAGAGCCACACAAAATTACAAAAAATCTTTTGGATATTGCGCGGGCAAAGTCAAGTACAAATGAGCTACCTGGCTCTCAACACAATCCCATTTTGTGTGATGTTGACGGACTGAGAATTGATTGGGAGGATGGATTTGGATTGATTAGAGCCTCTAATACGACTCCAGTTTTGGTGCTACGTTTTGAAGGGCAAACTAGCGAAGCCTTAACTAGAATTGAACACGACATGATGGAGTTGCTTCGCAGTGTTAAGCCGGATGCAACCTTTCAGGGCTCGGCGCATTAAATATCTGCGCGCTCAACACCCTAAATATCAGAAGTAATAAATTGAAAATTTTGATCGTAAAACTCTCCTCACTTGGGGATGTAGTTCATACGTTGCCTGCGGTAACCGATATAAGAACGCATTTTCCTACCGCCCAAATTGATTGGGTAGTCGAGCGTGGATTTGCGCCCTTACTAAAAGTTTCTACCTGTGTAAGCAATGTTATTGCGTGCGATATACGCCGTTGGCGTAAGTCTTGGTGGACCACTCAAACGCGTCTTGAATTTGCAAACTTCAAAGAGAAATTACAGGAAAATGAATACGATGCAATTATTGATCTACAAGGGTTATCTAAGTCAGCATTTATTTCCTGGCTTGCTAAGCTAAGTCGGATAGGGAAGCGTTTTGCTATTGGCAATCAAACCGACGGCGCATCATATGAATTCATGACCCGGTGGGTTGCTGATACACCCATAGATGTTCAAGTTAGAGTGCACGCCGTAGAGCGCTCTAGAATTATTTGCTCCAAAGCGTTAGGATATGATTATTTGCATTCAGCAACTAATGATGCTGCCTTCAAACAATCGTCTTACCTAGAGGTTAATCCATCAACAGAGGTTTTACCTAAGACAGTGGTTTTGGTACACGCAAGCTCCAGAGCGGATAAAGCTTGGCCAATCAACTATTGGACCGAATTGGGTGAGGCTCTTATGCAAAGAGGATTTCAAATTGCACTTCCCCAAGGCTCGGAGTCTGAGTTGGAGCAGGCAAGAGCAATTTCAAATACCTTGTTAGGATCGAAGGTTTGGTTAAAAATGAGCTTAGATGAGGTGACCGCGCATCTAGCCGCTTGTGTGGGTGTTATCGGTGTTGATAGTGGACTCAGTCATATTGCAGAGGTTTTGGATTTGCCTTTAGTTCAAATCTATAACTTTGAGACCGACTGGCGCACTGGGCCAATCAGGCATAACTTTCAAACAAGTATTTATGCATCTCCTACGCCAAGTGTTAGTGATGTATTGTCAAAGTGGGATGACTGTTGGAGACGATATCAAAATCATACTTCCCCGGTGGTTTTGCCTGTTCAAGATTTACCTGATCAAGATTTACCTAAGCAAGTAATTTCAGGGTTACCAGAGTCCTCACCTAAGCTGAAATCATTATCCACAAAAGTAAAACCCGCGACAGCAAGTCCCCAACGTGGATTGTTTGACTGAGTCCTATGATTAAATTTGATTTGATCAAGAAAAATAAGGCATCAGAGCCATTACCTGTTCTTTTTAAATGCTACTTGTTTTTTTACTCAATGCTAATGCGTGCCGTTGCACCGTTACTCTATTTCAAAGCTATAAGAAGAGGGCGAACAGAGCCAGGTTATTTATACGCTATCAATGAGCGTTTTGCAAATTACGAGGCCAGCGCCGGGTATCTTAAACAATTTAAGGAAGGTGCAATCTGGATTCACGCGGTCTCGCTTGGGGAGACTAGAGCTGCACAGGTGCTGGTGAAGGCCATATTAGAAGGAGCTGAGGAGAAACTTGAGACAGATATTACGCTAGGTAATAATGACAAAGCTTGTAAGGATGTGCGTTTTTTGCTAACTCACTCTACTGCAACTGGGCGACAAGCAGGCCTGGAGTTAATACAAAATTTAGGGCTTAACGAGACCAACTCACTTCAAGTTTGGTACCCCTGGGATACGCCTGGCGGTGTCTATAGATTTTTGGCTCAGTTCAAGCCCAAACTAGGTCTTTTAATGGAGACTGAGGTCTGGCCCAACATGGTTATAGAGTGCTACAAGGCTAAACTGCCTTTGATTTTGGTGAATGCACGTTTGAATGAGAAATCATTTAAAAGTGCGATTGCTTTAGGTGATTTTGCGAAAAACGTTTATAAACGTTTGACTGCCGTCGTTGCTCAAACGCCTGAGGATGCCGAACGCCTGCATCAATTAAATGCGCCTGTAATCGGTAGCTTAGGTAACCTTAAGTTCGATGCTAGTGTAAATTTAGATCAACTCAGTAGTGGTAAAACTTTTTCAGATCAGTACTACCAGAAATATCGTAAACCTATTATTCTCTTCGCTAGTTCAAGAGAGGGCGAGGAAGCGCAGTTATTTCACGCCCTTCTTGCAAACCGTTCTCTAACCCAGAGCGTTCAGTGGCTGATAGTTCCAAGACATCCTCAACGATTTGATGAGGTAAGAAATATTGGATTACAGTTTGGCTTTGCAGTATCTAAGCGCGTACATCAAAGTGTGATTAGTCCAGATATCAATTATTTTGAACAAAATGTGTTGAATCCTCATTTGGTGTCAGATATATGGATTGGGGACTCAGTTGGAGAAATGCCCTTGTATTACGGTATGGCAAGCGCTTCTTTACTTGGGGGAAGTTTTGAGGCACTGGGAGGGCAAAACTTGATTGAAGCCGCGGCCTGTGGATGTCCAGTAGTTATGGGGCCTCATGTTTTTAACTTTGCGCAAGCAGCGCAACACTCCATAGCCAGGGGCGCAGCAATCCAAGTTCGCACTCTTCACGAAGCAGCGATCCTTGCAACTCAAATAGCTTTAGATAGGGCTCGTCAAGAACAGATGTCTGCTTTGGCGATTGAATTTGCTTTGGACAATAGGGGCGCTGTCTCTAAAACTCTAGATGCATTGAGGAAGTACCTCTAAAAATCTAGGGTTGTAGTAGTTTGATTGCTTGAATGGAGTAATCTTTTTTTGATTATTTCTCAAGCAAACTATTAATCGCAACCAAGTCCTCTGCAGATAAAGTGCCGTTGGCTTGCTTGAGTTTAAGTTCTCCAACAAGCACAGCATAACGCGCTTTTGCCAATTCCCCCTTGGTTTGATAGAGCTGACTTTGAGCGTTTAGTACGTCGATGTTGATGCGAATGCCCACGTTGTAGCCCAGTTTATTTGCATCTAAAGCAACTTGACTGGAGTTTTGAGCGGCCTCTAATGCCTTGACCTGTGCAAGTCCTGATGCAACGCCTAAGTAGGCTGTACGAGTTGCAAGACTTACGCTTCTGCGTGCAGCATCCAAGTCGTCTCGAGCTTTTTCCTCTAATGAGACTGATTCTTGGATACGGTTGTGTGTGTACATCCCCGCAAAAAGGGGCAGGTTCATGACGACAGCGAAACTCGTTGTCCCAATTCTTGAGTCTCCCGAGGTTTGGGAGGCAATGCCTTGATAGTTGATACCGCCTAAGTTGACCTGATCAGAATACTGTGTCTGAAAATTAATAGTAGGTTTATGACCATTGTAGGATTTTTCAACCTCTAATTGAGCGACTTCCAGACCGAGCCTGGCGTTCAAAATGCTAGGATGTGTATCCTCTGCTTCTTTAACCCACTCCTCTGGATCATCTTTAGCTAAAGGAGGAAGTTTTGCTCCTTTACTGAGTGGTTTGGGACGAGTATTCACAATTCCTACGAGCTGATCCAAAATAAGTTTTTTGACCCTTACGTCATTAGCCGCTGCGATCTCTTGTGAGGTGTTTAAGTCGTACCTGGCTTGTGCTTCGCGAGAGTCGGTAACCGTTGCAGTACCCACTTCGAAATTACGTTTTGCTGCTGCGAGTTGCTCGCCAATTGCGTTCCTTTGTGCTCTAACAACCTCTAAGCTGTCTTGACTGGCTAAGAGATCAAAATAGGCTTGACTGACTCGAACCAAAAGATCTTGCTCGGCAGCAACCAACTGAGATGCGCTTTGTCCAAGTTGCTTACGGCTTTGTTTGTAGGTTGCGTAATTGGTCGGGTTATATAGGGGCTGTATCGCTGTTAAAGTGGCCGAGTGAGTTCCCAGTAATTGTTGATAGGATGCGTTGGATGGTTGATGAGCATTCACGGTTTGATGCTGATCGCTTGTTGAGAGGGTTACGCTGGGTAAAAGGCCCGCCAAAGATTCATCCGCTTTGTACTTATTGGCCTCAAACAACGCTTTAGCCCCTTGATAATTGGCATCATAAGCCTTCGCTGATTCATACAGCTCGATTAGGTTTTGAGCCTGAGCTGAAGGGCAAACGCCAATGGCAAAGCCCGTACCAAGCATTACAAACAATGCAGTACGAATAGCCGCTTTGACTGGCAGAACACGAAATGATTTCATAAGGTTTCCTCTGGACAAGCAATTACCTGTCAATGAATTGACAAAGATCCCTGAAGATGATGCAATAAATAGGCCAGTCGAAGTGGCAAATATTTGCCGTTTTGCCCCTAGTTTGTTTGGCTTTTACTGGTTCTTTGTATTTTGTTTTAAGCTACTTTTGACCTATCTCAATTTCGAAGGTTCATAAAAAGCTTAACCTCTTGGAAAACGGATTCGCGTTGAAAAAAGATATGATCGGCGTAGGAGATAAAAATGATCAAAATCATTAAAAAATACATCAATCAGCTCAAACTAACTACGTGTTTGGTTTGTCTTATCCTTTTAGTCTCTTGCGGTGAGGGAGGGGACAAGGCGATGGTTTTGGACTGCAGTGGGAAAACCCTAGTGAGTGACTATGAGGTAAAAGGTGCAAGTACAGAAAAACGCAGCGAAGATACGATTCGCTTGAGTATTGAGGGCAGGAACGTCTATGTCTCTGGGACTGCCTCTAAACATTTCCTTAAAAGCTATGAGGTCTGTAACGATGGAGATCGAATCTCTTTTGAGGAAAGTTGCAAAAAAGTACTTACCGATGAAACACGACTCGCTTACAGCGTAAATAGCTACACCGGTCAATATGACAGAGCTTCAAAGGTACTCACCATGTCAACCGCGGAAAGATCTTATGAGAGAGCCAATAAAAGCGAATCATTTCACATGAAATCACAGGCCCTAAGAGGCGGCAAATATACTTGTAGTGCTTTCTAGCAAACATTAGAAACTAGCTAGTATTTGCGCTGACATAGTAACTAGCGAGGCTCTATCCTAGAAGTGAAACTGAGAAGGCTCCTCTAAGCCCTCAAGGCGAGGGATCACAGTATCCCATAGGGTCTTATGACTAAAGCTCTCTAAGCCGTGCCTTGTAACTATGCATGCCTGCATCATCGGATCCTCACCAACAACAGCAATCAGGCGTCCGTTAATTTGCAACTGATCTAAAAGTTGTTGCGGAATCTCTGGCACTGAGCCTTGTAGGATGATCGCTTCGAAGGGGCCTTCAGCGGGACTTCCCTGCAAGCCATCTCCCACTCTGACCTCGGCATTACCAATGGAGGCCTTTTGGAGGTTTGTTTTGGCATTGATAGCCAACTCTGCATCGCACTCAATACTGATGACACGCTTACATAAATTGGCAAGAATTGCTGTCGAATATCCGCTACCCGTTCCAATCTCAAGCACTTTCTCTTGCCCTGTTAGGTGTAGATCGTGAATCAAACGCGCTTGGATGCAAGGGGTAAGCATTGTTTGGCCATTTGCCAAAGGAATCTCAGTATCGGTGTAAGCAATATCTTGATAGCTCAAAGGAGTGAAGATCTCTCGCTTTATTTTGAGCAAAACGTCTAGCAACTTTAGATCCAGAACTTGCCAAGTCCTAATTTGTTGCTCAACCATATTAAAACGTGCTTGATCAAAATTCATAAAATTCATCCGAAAAGTAGCTTCAAAAAAAATCAACTAGCCCAACTTACATTTTAGCAATGATTTAGCTGTATGAGTGGACTTAAATGCCCTAGAACACTTGGTCGGCGGACCGGGAAAGAGTGTTAGGTTAACAAAAGGCCAAGCCATTCCTTAAGAATCCAGCGGGAGTCTTGAAGACCGCCCTCAGAGGGAAGGGAATCCAATACTGGGGAAGTTGAGTGGGTCACAAAGCCCAAGGGAGCTGGGATGACTTTGAACCCAGCCTCATTGAAATTCCTGTTTGCTCGTGGCATGTGAGTGGCGTGTGTGACTAAAGCGATCCGCTTAACCCCTTCAGATGAAAGCAGAGCGAAGCTTAAATTGGCATTTTCTCTAGTATCTCTGGACTTGGTCTCAGCGTATTTGAGCTCTAAGTTCCAATCTCTTTTGAGTGTTGTTTGTGCTACTTCGGCCTCAGACGGTGAGTTGGAGGGATCCCCCCATCCCTTCCCGCCCGAATAGACAATGGGTAAACCTGAGAATTTTGATAAAAAGACTGCATACCTTAATCGGTCGTAAGCTGCAGGCGAGAGCTCAGGACCACCGTATTCAGGAGAAAAACTGTCAGTACCACCTCCTAGAACCAAAATAGCTTGGACTTTTTCATCCTTCAGGTCCGAAATTGTGACTGGGGTGAATTGAGGTAACAAAGTTTGAGATAACCAAACTGCAGTGCCTTGGCAACTGAGTATCCAAAGACTTAATGACCCTGTGAAGATGAGAGTCAGCGAAGCTCTCTTAAATAGCTTATTGCGTCGGTACTGAAACAAGAGACCTATAAATACCAAAAGTAATGGTCCAGATGGGGGGACGACAAGTGTCGTTAATATTGGTTTTAGAAATAAAAAGTATGAAAAGTTCATGCTAAAAAGTATTTAGGAAAGTCATTTAAAAGTTTGAATAGGTTAGAGTTTCATTACTTTTAAGCAGAAACCTTAAACCTAAGAAGCAATTTCATTTACCAGTAACAGAGCAAGGGGTTATTTCGAATTGTATATACTTAACACTAAATCAGACGCTCGTAAAAATATAAAAAATAAAGCGCATTTTTAATTTTTTTAAAAAGTGATATTTTCTTATGACTATTGAGACTATAACTATCGGTGGTGGTTGCTTTTGGTGTGTTGAAGCCGTTTTTGAAATGGTTAGGGGGGTACAAAATGTTGAGTCAGGATACTCAAACGGTCACACCTTAAATCCAAGCTATGAGGAAGTTTGCTCAGGACGAACCGGGCACGTTGAAGTCCTTAAGATCAGTTTTGATTCATCCGTAATTGGACTGAAAGATATATTGAATATATTTTTTGCAATACACGATCCGACAACCCTTAATCAGCAAGGTAATGATGTTGGAACTCAATACCGAAGCGGTGTATATTATGAAAACGATGAGCAGGCGAAGATTGTAAAAAATATAATTAAAGAGCTTTCAGAGCAAAAAATTTTTAATAATCCGATCGTAACCGAAGTCAAGTTGCTAGAAAATTACTCAGCAGCTGAGAGTTATCATCAAAATTATTTCGCAAATAATCCTGAGCAAGGTTACTGCTCATATGTTGTAGCTCCAAAGGTTGCGAAATTTCGCAAGAATTTCTCTCAGTGGATGAAGACCTAAATTCATGAATCAAAATTCGAAGGCAAATGTTTTTAAAATAACACTTGTGAACTAATTTGATTGCAATTTTTACTTCTCTTATGCCGGTAGCGTTATTAATTGCACTGGGTTTCATAGTTGCAAAATTGGGCATCGTCACTGAGCTTGGTGCGCAGGACTTAACGCGACTCACATTTAATGTCTTAGCTCCCGCATTACTTTTCCACACAATGACACTGGTTCATATTAATGATTTGGATGTCCAACCTATATTTTTATATTTTGTAGTCGCTCTATCTTTATTCGCTTGCTCAATAGTAGTGCGTGGCTTTAGCCGTAAAAGTGCTGTATTGGGTTTGGCAGTTACTTATAGTAATACGACCATGATTGGTGTACCTTTAGTAGGTTTGGTGTACGGATCTTCCGGCTTGGTTTACTTGTTCACTCTTATATCGGTTCACGCAATAGTCCTGTTGACAGTTGCAACGATTGCACTAGAGTTATCGTTAATTCATGAAAATACAAAGTTTTATAAAAACGAGTCTAAAAATTATTCAATACCATGGAAAACCATTGGGAAAGCGCTAAGAAAAGCAATAATTCATCCCGTTCCTATACCTATAATTTTTGGAGTTATTTTTTCTTATTTAGGATGGGATATGCCTAGACTCATCGAGCAACCATTGGTTTGGGTTGGACAAGCATTCTCACCTCTTGCACTTCTTCTAGTCGGAATGAGTCTTTATTTTGCAATGCTAGGAGATTCAAAAATATCTCAAACTCAATATTTAAACATAGAGAATGTTGACGAATCCTTGATACCTGCTGCGCAACATGAAAATAAATTTGCCGAATTACTTCCGTTTTGGAAAGTTGCCACGACACTTACGTTTATTAAAAATATAGTTAACCCCTTATTAGTTCTGCTTGTGGGTTATTTGATTGGCGTAAAAGGTCTGGCTTTGTCCGTTATGGTTTTGACAGCAAGTTTGCCAATTGGTGCTAATGTATTTTTATTTTCACAAAGGTATCGCTCCTCTCAGCCCGAAATTACTATTGCAGTATCCATGTCTACTGTTGCAGCGCTTACAACTGTTCCCTTTATTATGTGGTTATCTCAATTAATACAGTGAAATTTTCATGTACCGATAGACATCGAGATAACACTATTTACCAATTGGTTAAACATAGACGGATCTGCGCCTTGAACGAACTCTGGGGTAACAGTATATGTACCTTCAACGCAGACGCACGGAGTATTAGTGACTTTTAAGGCCTTACATAATAAAATCAAATCTGTTAAATCCTTGCTAATAACTTCTTTATAATTTAAAACAAGAGATGGTAGGTTTGAAGGAATTTGACTTGCCAATGCAACTTGTTGGATTACGGCCCAACTCTTACTATTTAGTCCCTGATTTTGAAAAGCTAGAAAACTTGACTTGACAAAGCGCATTAAATGCGTGGGATGAAATCTTCTGACAGCTAGATATGAGAGCGAGTAAGCCGCACTATCTCTTGAGTTAGGTAGAGGGGATAGCTCAAATTTAAGTTCTTTAGGTAGTGTCTTTGATAGATTTACAAAGAAGTCAAAATAACTAAAAGAATAAGGACAATTGGGACTAAAAAATACCCGAACAGTGTTTGTTTCAGAATAAACAGTGGGAACTTGAAGGTATGGTTTTATTTGTTGATTTTGAGTTGTGAGTTGAGTAGGGGATGAGCTTTCGGGTTTAATTGGAAATACGGTTTCTGAGACTGCATAATTTGTAAACGAAGATAATAGGGTAATACCTGATGTAATCAAAAACCCTCTTCTGTTGTATTGAGATTCTGGTAAAAATGTCTTACACATTAGAGTTTATAAATATCATTGGTTAATTGTGAGTGACAAATCTTGATGGGTATAAATTCCCCCAATACTTTTAGAAAGTAGGTTTGCAGCTGATAGTAAAGCTCTAAGTCCATGTGGAATGTGTTCCTCATTTTCAATGATAGGATTTGAGATATTGAAGTCAAATACAGGTGCTATTGATTCTTTTTGATTGGTAAGGTCTGATGTGTTTAAAAGCAATAGATCAATATACTGATCAATAGCTTTAGAGACTAAGCTGTAATTTAAATTGTATAAATTAACTAATTTGGATCGTAATGAAATATCGCTACTAGCTTGCTGATTTGACTCAAGCTTGACCATACAGTCATAAAGTTTAGACTCGCCGCGTTCCACGCACCGCAACCCACACATTGCAAGAGTTTCGTACTCAAGTTGTTCTTTAGCGACTGAATATATATCTTCAATTTTGAAATTTGGTTCTCTTATTATTTTTTTAATTTCATGGTCAATACTTATTGCTTCAATTAAAGCAGTTACACCAATCTTGAGATTAGACCGAGTTTCTTGAAATTGCTCAGATGAATTTAGCCCATTAAGATTAAGCCAATCTTTTTCAATATAGCTAAGCGCCCTAATCTCTGGCTCAGTTGTGTATTTATCAATTAAACGTTGCGCAAGTACAAGTTTTAATGTGTCGGATACTCGATAGGCATCCCTTGCTTTATCAACAGTAAGATCCAGCATACGACTAATAGTTTGAGCCGCACTACTTGCGTGTATGGACGCCAGGACAAGGTGCCCAGTTTGAGCAGCTTGCAGAGCAACTTCCATGGTCTCTGGGTCCCGAATTTCACCAATCAAGATTACGTCGGGATCGGAGCGCAAGGCACTTCTTAAACCAGCGGCAAAAGTGATTTGACCATGCGTTTGTACTTGAGTTATAGGGCCGTTTCCAGCAAGTCTAAATTCAACTGGATTTTCAATAGTGAAAATCGAGCGTGTTCCATCATTAAGTTCACAAAGCATGGCATTTAATAAAGTTGTTTTTCCTGAGCCTGTCGGACCGGAAACTATCACCAAACCCGATGACTGATTAATCACATTTTTGATGAGCTGATTTAAAGCATTGGTCAGACCCAATTGGTTTAAGTTAGGTGCGCATTGTTGGTCCAAAATTCGACAAACAATACTAAATCCACCAAATGTTTTTTGAAATTGAACTCGAATATCTGTTTTGTAAGATGTTAATGAAGAATCACAAATTAGACCTTGTGATTGTGCCCACCAGGAAGGAAAATCTAAACTAAATCGAGAAGATATGATTTCTGCTTGAGTTCCACCGATCGTATTATTTGTGAGTTGTAGTAATTTATTTTGAAAATGTACGGGATCACATTTAGGGTGACTGAAAATGTGATTTACAAATCCATTTTTTGTCCTAATATTTATAGATACCCGCAAATATCCGTTAGTTATTTTTGCATTAAAGTGAACATCAGAGCTTTTTGTGGCTACGGCGAAAGCTAATGACCGAAGAATAGTGCTCTCTACTTCAAAATGTTCTTCATTTAACGAAATATACATTAGTAATTTTCTTTCCTCTTTATTTAACTTAAACAATTCGGAATATGAGGGGAGTGTGAAATTTGGCAACTATTTACGCTTTTTTTATATAGAAAAATGTTAGTTAGGTTCATTCGATTTGGTTTAATTCTGAATGATTGTTGGTGACTAGGTATAAATGTAATTACAAATTGAATCTTAAATTAAAAAACTTCCTACGATTTGATGATTCACTTCTATGAGTTGATGAAATCTCCACATAAGTCAAAGGATTGTTTAAATTTGAATATTTGTTGATATTTTTTCTTTAAATTTTTTGAATGCACAGTTTATACATGTATCGTCAATGCATTAATTTAAAAATATTTGTCACTTAATTAAGGTAACTTTCATTTACATGTATTTAATTACTTCTACTTTATGATGCAAAAAATTTGCTTTTTTATTTTTTTGATATTGAGTCAATTCGTTATAGCTAATGCTCAAAATTCAATAATAGCAAAACCGGCTCCTGTAGATACAACTTTAAATCAGGGTTTGGATTTTGCAAACAAATTATTACCATTAACTCCAAAACAATTAGTTAACCCCTTAGGAGTCAATTCTTCAATTTGGGGGAATGCGAATACTGCAATTGTTTTACCAGGTCAACTTGGTGAATTCTCTAAGCCGGTTAGCGGTTTACCAATTTCTCAAAGCTTAAACCAAGGAGCACTATCGGCAATGGGGCAACAGGCACAATCTGAGTGTGCTGCGTATATACCAACTGGCGATTCAAATAAGGATCAGTACTGCGCTGCAGTTAATTTTTTATCAGGTTTTTGTATTCAACCTACAACTAATCAATCCACTGTATTGGCAATTTCCGGTTCTGATTCAAATAAGCTTAATCCATCTTTTAAGCGGAACTGTATAGGATCTTATGGAGATGGAATTAATTCCTTTGGATTTAATGAACTATTAGATCCGTCGATTAAAAATATTTTAACAACCAACAATTTGAATATAAGTCCATTTGTCTCAAATTCGTCTAGAAATGAATGTTCAGAATCTATTGATATAACTCCCAAATCACCTGTAAAAACAACAAATATTTGTTGGATTTCAACGAATACGAAGATTGAAACTTGTTCCCCGAGTCTTAACGTTACTGTAGCTGAAAATTGGTCAATACCGCTTGAATCTTATACTTGCGTAAATGGTATTTACAACGGGAAGAACTGCGATGTAACTTCAAGTATTGCTTCATCAAGCATACTAAATTGCCCAATTGGATTTTTACTAAGTGATGGTCTTTGTAAACAATCACAAATCAGTCCTGCTATAGCAGAGTTTTCATGTCCATTAAATACAAAATGGAGTTCAATTCTCCAAAATTGTCAGCAAGAAATTATTTCATCATCGCCAGCAACTATTGATTCAAGGCAATGTCTAAATGGTTCTGAGCTAATTTCAAGTAATTGTGTACAAACTTTAAATTCAATTCCTCTTAGTAGTTACTTTGTATGTCCTGATAAGCAAGTATTGGAGGGTTCGATATGTATCTCTGTGCAAGATACTACTGTTTTTGCATCGCAGCAATTGAGTTGCCCTTTAAATCAGGAACTAGTTTCAGAAAGGTGTGTTCAAACACTATCTATTCCTGCTTCGCCTGTTTATGAGTGTCCAGTTGGTGCTGTAATTAGTGGCCAAACGTGTAATTCAACTAGTTCAACCGCTCAAGTTACAGAATTAAGTTGTAACGGTGTTGGTAAGCTTATTTCTTATAAGCCGCCAAGTATGCCTTATCAATGTTATCAAGTTCCTTCAAATTTTAGTTGTAGCTTTATCGCATCGCTTTATACATTGACATTAGTTAATACTGATAAATCAACAGGAAGAACTGTTTG